>LGVE01000314.1_pt3 | contig 12365 bp, 27 predicted proteins | sample 469871 | NCBI WGS metagenome assembly LGVE01 (sample SAMN03893561, study PRJNA290197) | marine sediment metagenome | material: sediment; isolation source: combined push core samples #3730, #5133, and #5579 collected at Hydrate Ridge | place: Pacific Ocean: Hydrate Ridge | reverse complement strand
ATTATCAATATATTCTACCAAAAAAACAGGGGCTTCAACATAATTACTTTGATCATAAATCCCTAAATAATCAGTAGTGCATTTCAACAATGGAGCTGCTCCGGAATAATGCGAACTCCACCCAAAACCAGTTTGGTACATATCATAATTAGTAGATTCGAAACCGGTTTCTCTGTTTTTGTTTAGATAAATCTTTCCGGTGGTCCGGTGTCCATAATTAGGTGGTCGGATAACATAACAGATAACATCATAATATACTATCTGATTATCGATACATTCGGCCGTTCCGATAAAACGATCTCCTTTTTCGTTTTCCATGTTAATATCAATCGTTTTGTTTTCTTCAAGACATCCCATACTTAATATCAGGAATGCCATTAACATAATTATTATTTTCATCATATTTATTCTCCTATCTTAGTTTGTAGCTGGTCCATTACACTATTAAAAATTTCTTCCTGTCTGGGTGTTGGATCAAAGAGAGGAAGGTAACGCATCAAATCATAAAAGATATATGCGTTTTCTTTGGTTAGTAAAATTTGAACTAACTCACCCGAACCATCGTTTTCTCTTGGTTTACCTTGTTTTTCTGGTTCCATGCTGCTCATGTTGATTTACTCCGGTCTGTTCTTACAATACACAATCGCGTCTTTCAGTGATATACACAAAATAACAATATAAACTATCAAAAGTAGTACCCACATTAATGTTACTCCGATCAACCAATTCAAAAACAAAACGATTGCTGTAGCAATTGGTATTAAAATTAACAGTTCTTTTAATGTTGCGCTCTTATACATTTCAATGTTGCTTTTCATCATGTATTTAAGTTCGCATTTCATTGTTACCACTCCACCACCCTATACCCAAATGGTGCATTCCCCTCAACAATTGATTTGAGGTGTGCTTTTACAGATTCGCTGCATTCGTCGCTTTCATCATCTAATTTCTTTCTAGCTACACCCTGTAACCAATCCCACGATTCAGCATCTATCATTTTATCAAACTTGCTTTCGTATTGAGGATATAGCATATATTCCAACACATTGCGTTTTTCAGATTGTTCATTGTATCGATTGTCGTGTTCATCCTTCAAAAACCGAACAACCGCACCCAGTGATTGGAGTTTACTGCTTTTCATGTCTTTCAGTTCTTTAATCAATTTTTCATCAGCTTTAATAGATTTTTGTTGTTTCACTTTCGTTTTCATTTTCATTCCCTCTTTTTACATTCAAATGATATGTTTTTGGATCTTTCCACAAATGGTTTTGAAATGATTCTACCTGGAACCATCCACCACGAAAGACACACAACAACGAGCATGAACAAAAAACACATCTCTAAAAATTCATACAATGTCACGCTGGTTATCTCAAAATATTCTGTATCATCGGTTCCACCATCTACGATATAATCGCCCATGACTTCCATTTTATTATACCATTTACAAATCATTATCATTTTCTCCTTGGTTTTCCTTCTTTTCCTTCGTTGCATTTGACTACTTTGTAGTATATGTCAAACCCTGTGTACTTTGGATCCATTGATATAGGATACCTCCTTGGCCGTCCAGACCGACACACCGGATATCCATAGCCAAGATCTACAAGTTTTTCACCGTAAAATTCACAGTTCGGATCTTCACAGAAATCAGACATACGGCTCACCTTCGATTTTATTGAGCTCTGAATGTAATATATCTTCGGTGTGGCAAATATCACACTCGGTCGGTACGTTTCTGCTATGCCATTCTACCTTACACTTTTCACAATAATTCCACATTCCATAAGGAAATGTTCCGTCTTCATTCATTTCAAATCACTCCTTTTTTATATAATCTATTTTCAAATACTCTGTGAGTTCTATAACTCCATCAATTGAAGTGCAAACCCGGATTAAATTTTCATTAAATTTGTTTGCCATGATTAACTCCTTAAAACTTTGGTTCAAATCCCCAACTAATAAGCTTCGTGATTTCTTTCATCCAATAAAGTCTTTCTTTTATTGTGTGTGCTTCGTTTGCTTTGTTTTTATATTCTGCCATACAAATTTTGAGAAATTCAATGTGGTCATTTACGTATGACCAATATGAAAAACGATCGAGGTAATAATACCCAGCCCCGTATTCTTCTTTGTATATGGTCATCATGATCATACCTCGAATCTCATGTTTTCTGAATTGAAAACACAGTCAAAGTTCCTGCCTTCTAAAATCACGTATAAATTACCGAGTTCACGATCATTGTATTCGTGGACAGTTCTTTTTCCTACAAATCTGCCAGATTCTGACTCATAAATATTGAATTGTACCATGATCATCCACACCGCATACATGAATATGCATCAAAATGCAATTTGTTATTTTCTCTCTCTTTTTGACACTCAACACACGCCAACTTGAATGATACTCTCGGATCCTTTTTTGCAATATCAAAAGGAACGCTCATTATTTTTTTAGGCGGCTCAATTTGCTCGTCACAATATCTGCAATAATATCTATCTGTCATGATTATCCACACCATTTCAAATCTATAACAATGACACGATGTATACCCTACACAGTTGTCATGTTCAAGACTGCATTGTATGTGCCCAGTCCCGTTGTCGTATTCATATTTACACGGGCCATTCCGTGTTGTGTTTTTTACCAATATCCAGGCAACACCTTTGTTTTTCCTGATATCAACGCGTTTGTAGGTTGATGTTCCGCTTATATATCGATCTCCAATTCTTGATATACCAATCAACTCTTTCAAATTTCCTTCTGTTGTTAGTATTTTGTTTTCATGGAATGTTGTCATGCTTTTTCACTCCTTGATTTCATATTTTCTCACAAAGTCTATGATATTATCAATTTCATCCTGTTTTGCCCATGCTATTTCTACACATTCGCTGTAGTCGCCAGCGTTCAGGTATTTAAGAAACCTTTTTTTTGTTCCCTTCGTAAGAGTCTCTATTTTCCCGAGGTCTGCCACTACTTGGTTAATATCTACGTCTGTTTTAATGTCTGATGTAAGATTCATTTTGATATTTATTTGAGTCATATTTATTTTCTCTCCCGTGTGATTTTTTTACGTTTCTAATTTGCCCCAAAAACATCAAGCATCATCTTTTTATATTCGGGTGTGTTTCTTTGTGCGTTTTCCCATCCTTTTTTCCATGCATCCATCAATTTAATCCCACGTCCTCCTACTGGAATCCTAAGCATATCCATGAGTTCTTTGTCCTGTGCAGGTGCGTGCAATCCGTTTCCAAATGCTTCATGTCCAAGTTCGTTTGCGATTTCGGTATCATTTATCATTTTGTTTGTTCTCTCCCGTGTACTTAGTACACAATATATACTATGTAGCTAACGTATATAAATGTATCTCAGTATACTGATAACGATTAGTAAAAACAAGACACGGTATAGGCCAAACACGGCCCAAATAGAAAAAAAGAAAGGTGGATTAGATGACACCTAATCCGTAAAACTGTCCCCATGCTCCGATCGAACACGGTTCCCCCCATGCACCAAACTGATCATATGTTAAGTCTAAATTAATATCATCTAAATTTGGTCCTATACCGTTAAGATGTGGCCCGATCTCTTGTAGTCCAGATTGTGGAGTTCCATACATAGATCCGTATCCCGCGAAATCATGCATGTTAATGGGTTTGCCTTCAGGATATAACATATAATCACTATCTGATAGTACATTATTTGATACAATGCTGTTCTGTAGATCCAATAGGGTCATCGTCTTATCCTTTTCAGGATGAAGTACAAAATCAGACGTTTCCATGTCATGCATGGTCCCACGTCCAAATGTATACCCATGTGCAGATGGCAACACCATGAGCACAATTCCCACCAACACGAATATTGATATAATATTTTTCAAGTTCATTTCAATCACACCGACCAATATAAATGAACATATATAAATATCTACTTTTTCAAAATTGTTTCATCCGTGCATTCGATCATCCTATAAGGATGAGTAGGTATTATTTGCAAGAATCTGCGGCATGTAATACATGATCTGTTTGCGCTGTCCAATTCTACAACCGGGATGTTTAATCCCCAAGTATAAATAGGGCACCGTTTTATTTTTTTTTCATCAAAAATATATGTATAATATCTCACAATGTTTTATCATCCTGCATTATACGACGATACGATTACACATGGTTTTTTGATTGTCTTTGATGCTTCACCAATACATTCAACAATCACGTTTTCTGGTTCAACCCGCGTATCTAATGAATTGTAATATCCATCAACTACACCATCTGTATAATATCCCGGCTTAACCCATATATCGCCATTTTGATGCATGTTTCGTGCTTCTTCTTTGTTGTGTGCTGCCACAACAGCGCAATCATATGTATCCCATCCCGGCGACGATGTCCGAGTAATTGTATATAGTTTCATTGTTTGTTATCCTCCGTTTTCATTTCTTCATTGATTTTATTATTCGATCTAATTTTTTATTCATATTAGAAACTTCGTTTATGAGCTTTGCTTTCATGCAAAAAGTACAATATTCGTCCTTAAAAGCTTGAATATATATTGCACTATGTATATCCGAAAACTTACACAATTTTTGATTAATCCAAAAACACATCATTTCGTTTGTCATAATAGGCTTTTTGTTGTTGTATTATAAAGTTGTTTGTGTTCCACTTTTCAATTTAGCAGCATGTTTTCTACGTTTCATAAGCTCTAAATACTTGTTGTATGCATCGCTTTTGTGTTGACAAAATCCTAGGCCTTTGCACCAATAATCATTCCGAAGCAAAGACTTACACACACGTCTCCAAGACGGGACTTTCTTTGCAATTTCAAGATTATAATCTGCTTCGTCTGGAACTCCTTCGGGATATCCTCTATCAATCCACCACTTAACAAAAATTCCTATCTTGTTGGAATAGTGTTCCATTGTTTTTTTTGGCATTGACATAGTTAAAATATATGCAAATTGTTTCCAAGTGATGTCAGGCGGTTTGCTGATTTTTCTATAACCATTTATATTCCCATGTTCTTTTGCATACAATGACCCACCATTAGCACCGTTAACTCTAGCTATGATTTTACCCCATGTTTCTGGTTCAATTATATGAAATAACCACAGACCTTTGCGTTGGTCGTCTCCATATGGCTGACACAGTCGCTGTTGAGCCAAAGACAATCCCGCCAAATGCATTTTATCATACACTTTGTTGTAATTCAATTCTTTGTTCCTACCAAAATACCGCCACACGTCTTGAACTTTCCAATCATACAGTGGATAAAAATTATATGAATCCGAATTATCACATACTTTTGTTGTGTACCTATGACAATCTAATGTCGTTTTGTGGCTGGTAGCAATTGTTAGATATCGATTATAACTTTCATCTGATCTTATACCAACAAAGAAAGCCGTAGGTACACCATCTGAATACCATTCGGCAAATTCTGGGACAAACTCTTCAAATTCCATACCATCACGAAAAAAAGGAAAAAAGTTTACGTCTGTTATTGCTATTTTTGGTTGTTTTCTAACCCACGATTCTTTTGCTTCTTGATCCCAGCATTTCCAAAACGGTTCATATACACTTACTGCGTTTCTTAAATGAATTGGCAAACAAATCCAGTATGGTTCGATATACTTTTTGTATGTCTTATAGGATTCATCTATACAATCCATTGTATATTTATACTGTGCTTCAAAATCTATGAATAGCACGGCAACCTTTCTGTTTCGTTTGATTGCTTCCTTCATTACCATGTGTAACATTACAGTGGAATCTTTGCCCCCGCTATAACTTACACACACCTTTCCAAAATCATCAAATGCTAAACAGATTCTTTGTTCAGCGGCCATTAGTACATTTATTCCAATTACACTTTTTGACATTATTACCACCACTGGTTTTGTTCTGTTTTGTGTTCCCAAGAAGATATTGCAAAATCAGCTTTTAAATTTGCTTCTTTTCGTTGTCGATCCGTCAGTTGCCACCATGCTTGTCTTGTTATGTATTCTGGACAACCGATTGCAATACAACACGCTGCATGACCAACCCACGCTTGATGGTTAGTACTTGGATTTGTAAAATTAACTTCGCATGATATTGGCCATTCTTTGATGACCTTCAACATATATTTACCGTACAATTCAGCGTTCCCAGTAAACGATATCGCTTTTGTCAAAAACGGTTCTTCTTCGTTTTTATTAACAGTTCGCCACATACCATTAATGTAATCTTCCCATAGTAAATAATTGTGATATATCCTTTTACTCATTAATAATCCCTTCAATTGTTTCTTTTGCGGTTTGTCTGTTTTTAGCGGTCCCCGTCTGCATTGGTTGGGTATACGCATACCAAAACCATTCGTTTTCTTTGAACCTACTTTTTTGGATAGTTCCAATTTGATGATTTTTTTCGCCATATAGCACACTGCTTGATGGTGTTCTGTCATCCCATCCAGACTCTTTGTTGTTGATTATTATATCATTTGCCCATTCAAGGATATCATCGTTTCCATCTGAATAATTATACAATTCATTTTCCTTGTTTTCTGCTGTTCCGGAATGTTCCCACGCCTCTGAAAATTCATCATCTGAAAACATGTCTGCCAAGCCTTTGATTTGTGTTAACCTTAGCACCTCATCAGGATCCATACCCAACTCTTTCCCAACTCTTTTATCAGACCAATTTCTTCTTTTCAATTCGATTACAATCTCACTCATTCCGTCTACTGTGTGTTTTCCTCTGGCTCTGTTATGCCTTACAGTAGATGCCATCCTATCATTACGTCCAGTACAATCATCCTTTATCCTCACAAGTGGCAAATGCCCATGTAATCTATTGGATATGTCGGGGTATTTGTTACATACTTTTGACCTGTGAAATCCGTCTACCACTTCAATTTGGTTTTCTTCTGTCCAGGTTACGATTGGTTGAGTAAATCCATCGTGTCCAATAGATAGCCTTAACAGCTCCATTTCTGGGGGCGCGACTTGGTTAGGATTATAATCATTTGGTACTATATTTTCTTTCGGTAGCCACTCAACAAAATCAACCGGTTCGTTTACGAATGGGCTAACATCGTGTAATTTTTGTCTTACTTGATTAAGTGTTTTAATCTTTTGGTTTGTATCCAACGAATTGATATGATTAACAATAATATCAACTGCATCATTAACGTCACTGTTTAACATATTTATCTCTCCTTTTAACACATGTTTTTATATTTACAATACTGACACAAAAAACCCGGCTTGGAATGAAATTCGGTCGTTGTTATCATCTTTTCAATCTGTTTATTCATTGCGTTGGTTGTTACCTTTTTGATTGGGAAAAACCAATGTGATGAATCTTTATATCCCAATATCAAGGCATGGGTTACATGACTACTACCAAACAGTTCTTGATATTTTGAAGATGTGTCTATCAAAAAATTTAGTTTGTTCGCATAGAAATGTACTTGTCTTTTTACGTCTGTGGGGTATTTTCTTTTGTCTTTTGGTTTGTAATCAACCACACACATATTCCCATCTTCCATTTCATCAAGTCTGTCGATGTATCCTATAAAATGGTTTTCCTTTGATCCGAATTTCACTTCAACACCACGCACAAACACACCACTGAACCCACACTCATCTAAATGTTTTATTTGTGCGTTTATGATATTCAACGCATACGGATTGTTTGTCATATATTTGCTGTTTTCAAGATCATCCCGCGACAGGTTTTCACCTGAACTATAAAACATTTCACCCCATTCGTGAAATTCAATTCCTTCTTGAGTTTCAACATATTTAATTTCGTCCCCTTTCATTTTAAATATGTATTCCCACAAATACTTAGTGGGACATTGAACAAAAGTATTAATAGCTGAAGCAGAAATACACGCCCTGTCACCCAACGGTATTTTGGTTTCTTTCAGTCTGTTTATCATTTAAAAGCCTCCTTTTTAACTCTCCTTATACATCCAAAAATAAGATACCCATAATATAACAATCCTGCTACTATCATGGAATCTATCAATAAAAAATAATTAATTTTCATCACACATTTCTTTCATCATTCGGCCGGTGTTTGCTTCATACATTTCATCAAGTTCATTTTCTGTCATTTGTTGCTCACCCATTTACACTATTGTACAAGTATTGAGATATTACCGTTGTATTTCCCATGTCTCCCAGTGATATCTTGTATAATTTTTATAACAGTTTCGTGCAGTTCGGTTTCAATGTTTGTATATCTATCCCATCCACCCGGACCCTTTTCAATACCGTCTCGTTCTTTTGGATCCCCAACATTTACCTCGATCCATCCCCATCCAGTACCTTTACCGTGCGATACGCTGGCTTTTATTCCTGCTTCTTTCAATGCTTTTTTAACAATTTTCGTTTCTTGTCTTCGGTCCATGATTGTTTTCCTCTCCATAGTATCTTAACAATACTACATACGCACCTATAGTATATAAGAGTACCTGTTTGTACTACACGGGTAACATATATATAGTATGTGAGTGTATAGTAGTGTACTAATTGAACACAGGTGATTATGACAATGGATACAGACGAATCAACAAAAATCTGCATAACATTCTACGAGTCTATGATAGACGCGTTGGAAGAATATAAGAAAAAATACAGATGTGCAACCACACCAGACGCGGTCCGCCAAATAATCGGTTTACATTTAGCGAAGGAGGAATAGCAATGACAACAGTAACAGAAGCAATCGAATGGTACAACAAACGAAACGAAACAACGTACCATAAAATAGAGGTACAAATCAAAAAAGAAGGCATGGTAACACAATTTGAGAATTTCTATGATGTGCATGATATAGTAGAAAAATATATACTATGTTTTTATGGGAAAAACCATAGAAGTGGAACTGAGAGATACTTTAGGATTGATAATGCATCAATCATCAGATCGGAGGTATAATAATGTTAACAGTAGCAGAACTAATCGAATGGTATAACGAGCAGAACGAAACGAAATTCGAACGAATCGTAGTCAGTTCACCGTATGAAAACACACCCTTGATGTATTTCAACGTATCGAATATAACGAACAAAGGCAGTTTCCTGTGTTTTTATGGTAGAGATATACTTGATAATATGAAATATGTCGAAGTAGCAGACGGGAAGATTGTACGATCTGAGGTATAATAAAATGACAACATGGAATGATAAAAAAGCTGCTATCATAACAGCATTGAAAAAAGATGGATTCAACCAGAACAAAACAACCGGGAACTATCAAAAGTCTGTTCCGTATGAAGATAGTATGAGAATAGCGACGGTTTACCTTGAATTCCAGCCAAAACAGAATGAAAGCGTGCCGGTTCGAATGGTCAATCCTGATAATCTGGACGAAGGTCCAAGTGATATAGATATTGATAAGGTGATCGAGACAACAAAATTAATAATCAGAACCGCAATAAACGACACAGAAACCGAAAGTACACAACCAGAAAAGACAAAACACAATGGTAAAAAACCGAACACCCCTAATGATACAACTGTAATCGTACAAACACCAAAAACAGACTTAAAAATATCAGGCCCAAGTGAACTAACAGTTGATTTAATTCAGTCGCTGATTAACCCACTCGCAACAGTAGAAGAAGCAAAGTTTTTCTTGGAACTATGTAAAAGCCAGGATTTAAACCCATTCATTGGTGAAGCGTATTTAATCAAGTATGGAACCGGTGCGGCAACGTACGTAGTTGGGAAAGACGCACATCTGAAACGAGCTGAACAGCAAGAATCATTCGACGGATTCAAAGCTGGAATCATCATACAAACTGCAGACGGTGTTTTGGAAGAAAGAGAAGGCAGCTTTTACATCAAAGACAAAGAAAGATTAGTAGGCGGGTGGGCAGAAGGGCGCAGAGACGACATTGAACTGTACTTCCGTTCAAAAGTTTCACTTGATGAATACGAAGGCCGAAAGGGAGACGGTTCAGTAACTAAAATGTGGAATACCAAACCGGGGACCATGATCCGAAAAGTTGCATTGGTTCAGGTACTCAGGGAGATGTACATTGGTCTTTTGGGTGGAATGTATGATATCAGTGAGATTGAAGACATCGGCGACGTGGAGATAATAGAATGAGCAATGAAAATACGGATAAAATGATTACTATGACCCCAGTTATCCACATTGGTATATGTAAACTATTGGATCATATGTTACTATATGATCATGGTATTCCTGAATTAGAAGGCGATATAAAAGAAATCAAAGACTTAATGAGAACTGCAAAGGATATATATTAACATGACCAATGGAAAAGTAATCATGGACACAGAAGATTACAATCAACTGTGTGAATTGATAGATAGCACATTGGAATATGTACCTATTGTATTCAGAGAAAGCAAAACTGCATTTTTCAATCGAATTGTTGACAAATGTGAAAATGCAACAAACGTAACAATGGTTTGTATGACACAAAAAGATTTTAATACACTCTTTGATATAAAAAAAGATGTTGCCGATATAATGGCNNGAACTAATAGTAATGGACAAAGACGATTATCATAAAATCCTTGATATCGTGGATGTGTTATTAGAATATTATGATGATGATGCCGATAAAGTAGAAGATATAAAACCCCTGCTTGAAAAAGCAGAGCCGTATGAGGAGGATAATTAAAATGGAAAATCAAATCGTAGAAAAGTTAACAATTCAAAATTTCATGGGAATCAAAAGATTAACTTATGTTCCGCAACCAGATTTCAATGAGATCAGGGGAGCAAACGCATCCGGCAAAACGTCAACTATGCGGGCGTTGGCTCTTGTAACCGGCAGCAGAGAAGATACGAAAACAACAGTAAACCCAATCAGAAACGGAGAAGACGAAGCTACTGTTACTGCTGAATTGACAGGCATGATTGTAACAAAAACTTGGAAACCGTCGGGTAAAAGTCGGCTACAAGTATTAAGCAAGGACGGAGCAGCCTACCCCAGTCCGGTAAAGATGCTTGAAAAGCTAATCGGCCCACTACCATATGACCCAACCCGGTTCATGGATCTGCCGCCAAAAGAACAAACCAAAGTGCTTTTATCATTAATTGAAACCGACGAGGATTTTGATGATTTAGAAGCACAAAAGAAAAAGGCATATTCAGAACGAACCGGCGTAAACAGGCTTGTTAACAACATTAAAGCCAAAATGGATTTATATAAATCAGACTACCCAGATGCACCAAACGAAGAAGAATCGTTATCCGAATTATCAATACAACTAACCCGTGCATTTGCCACAGAAGAACAGCACCGGGTTGATATTGGAACCCGTAAACTAAATCATGAATCAATCGAATCAAAAAAAGATGAAATTGAACGTCTTAAAAATGAAATCAACCAGATCATAAAAATGGACGACGAATTATTAATAAAAATGAATGAATATGTTGATCCAGATACGGCCGGTATTCAGGATCAAATCGGAAACATTGAGGAAACAAATAAGCAAGTTAGGTACATGCAAGAAAAAGCAAACCTCGAATCTGAATACAATGCTCATAAGACCCACGCCGATTCGTTGACAGATGATCTTGATGAAATAGAAACAACAAAAGAATATGTGATCAAGAATGCCAACATGCCAGTAGAAGGTATTTCGTTTGATGATTCCGGCCTAACCTTCGAAGGAAAACCACTTGGTGACTGTTCAACAGCAGAACGGCTGAAGGTTTGCTTAAGTATCGCAGTAGGAACACATCATAAAACAGAGCACGGAATAAAAATCATGCTGTTACATCACGGAAACAATCTTGATAAAAACTCAATGGGATTTGTGAAAGAGTTTTGTTCAAGTCATGGTTATCAGGTATGGATTGAAATTGTGGCTGATGAACCATCTGGCACCGGGATCTTTATAGAGGACGGTGAAATAAAAGATGGTAATTGAATACGCACCACTTGATATAGAAACAACCGACTTGTATCCAATTAAATCTGAATTGGTATCATTTTGTTTTGGTGGTTTTTCTGCAATTCAACGTACAAAAGACAGCGAGTTCCTTGTTTTGACAGAACTATTACAATATACTAACACGTTAAACAAAAATACTACTACGATAATAACGTTCAATGGTGGAACTTTCTATAAACAGGGTTTTGATTTTCCGTATCTTAGAACAAGGTTCATTAAGCACGGTTTACCTTGGCCGTTCAAAGGATTCAATCATATTGATTTGTTTCCAATAATTCAGAAAATGTTCATAATGGATTTTATGGATTATAAAACAGTGAAAGATTTGAATGTTGATGAACTTAAAAAGATGATCGTGTTCTTTGGTAGTAAACCAGGAAAAAATAAGGATGATCACGTTTCGATCATAAATGAACTGGTAACAGAA
>LGVE01016170.1_pt1 | contig 12454 bp, 9 predicted proteins | sample 469871 | NCBI WGS metagenome assembly LGVE01 (sample SAMN03893561, study PRJNA290197) | marine sediment metagenome | material: sediment; isolation source: combined push core samples #3730, #5133, and #5579 collected at Hydrate Ridge | place: Pacific Ocean: Hydrate Ridge | reverse complement strand
TGTATACAAGGTTGGAATGCGAAAATATGGTGAAACAAATAGGATGTGATAAGAAAAAAAATGAAACTTTTTAGAAGAAGCATTGATAAAGAAAAAGGAGAACGTGAAGGAGGAAGAAAAGCAGTTCGTACGACATTGGGTGTCTTTGTTGTGTTAGGTGTTTTGGTTTTTAGTGCTACGGTGATTGCACAGCCGCCAACACCGTCCTTTATCCGCGGCTGGGTTAACTGCAACACCGGCGACCCTATAAACAATCCGAACGTGACGATAACGAACCTGAACACAAGCGAGGCATTTATCGCAGAGACAGCAGCGAGTTCAAATTACTATCAGGCCTTAACGTCATCGCTGAACGTGAGTACAGGGAATGTGTTGAACTTCAATGGCAGCAACAATGGCAACTCGACTGAGTTCAATTATACGGTAACGCATGCAGATATGTGTGCCGGCGGGTTCGAGCAGAATATTACGATAGAATGTGGGCAACAACAGGGGATGTGCGGGGATGTGGATGGCAGTGAGATGGTAGATATGGCAGATTACTTCTTACTGGTGGACTACATTGCGGAAATCCCTGGACGTACACTGGAAAGCGAGTGGGCAGGCGACGTTGATTGCAGTGATAAAGTAGATATGGCAGATTACTTCTTACTGGTGGACTACATTGCGGAAATCCCTGGACGTGATCTGGACTGTTGTTGATCAGGCTAACGCCATAAGGCGTTAGTTTTTTTATATTTTTTAAATGGAGAAGGTGAGAAGAGAGAACGGTAAAAGAACGGCAACATGAAAAAGATGTCCCTAAAAAGAAAGAAAAAGGCATGGTGCAAACCCATGCAGGGGCAAAGCAGCGCCAAAAGGGGCGCTATACAAATACTTCAAAAAATAGGAGGTAAAAAAGAGAGAACATGAAGAAAATAGGGAAAGGAATATCAAAAAAATTAGGAGGTGAAAACAGAAAAAAATGAAATTTTTTGAGAAAAGCAGTAATAAAGCGATAGGAATAGCAATGGCAGCGATAATGGTTGCTTCGATATTTGCAATTTTAGCACCTGCTTCGGTTGCAGATCCATCGGTGCCATCAGGAAAGGTAGCTATATACTACTTAAATCCTGACAATAGTAGTGTGCCTGATGGGTTCTGCCATACAACGGATGTAGAACTACGAGTCAATACGACAGGTATCATAAGAGGCGGTAAAGTATCTCTTACGTTCGACCGGTCATGTGTGAATATAACAGGGATAACATTTAATACTGCGACCTGGAACGATGCAGTGGCAAATAAATTCAACCCGCTAGCAGCAAAGACTGTGATAGGCTTTGGAGCCACTTCTGAACAACCATTAGGGGACTATCTGATTGGGGATCTTACACTGCACTGCAATTCGTCTTCGTCTTGCTGTGGATGCGATGTGAGTTTCGTTGATCAAACATATATCAGCAACAATACGGGCTCATATTACTGGCCTGCGGATACTTCCATAGACAACGGCACATTCATCTGCGGCGAGCCTTTAGTGGTCACTAAAACAGTCTGGGACGAATCAAGCACAAGCTGGGTAGATGCACTTGGACCATTGGATTCGAGCTGGATGGGAAGGGATGTTACCTTCAACATAACAGTCAAATCCACATGTTTGGACCTGTCCAATGTGATGGTTTCAGACGCTTTGGATGCTGGCCTGTTATTCAACGACACGCCTGCACCACCATGGAACCTTGGAGCACTCGCTACAGGTAATTCGCAAACGATCACCTTCAATGCTACGATAGACGCTTATGGCATACAAGAAAACAACGCAACAGTAGATGCAACAGTAACAGATCTGGGTGTAGAGGTACAGGCTAGTGATAAGGCAAGCGTAGAGACAATGCCACCAGCAGGTCTTGAGGTTAACAAGACTGTCTGGGACCCCGATGCGCAGGCATGGGTTCAAAATATCACCGCAGTCGTGGACTATGTCAACATAGGCGACAATGCAAGTGAAGCAACTCACAGCCTGAATGGCTTTGGACCCATAGAACCTCTTACGCATGGCGGTGGTTGGGGCGGAGCTGACGATGGAAACCTCAGAGTTGCCTGGTCAAGTCAGGCACCTGATGATGGCGGACGCGATGCCAGCTTTACGCTGGACAACCCGTACTCAAATGCCAAACTGCTTCAGCTAAGAGTGCTTGACGGTGCAGCGGTGGGTGATAACTTCGATGTGTATGTAAACAGTGATAAGGTTTATACCTATCTAAGCGACCCTGACGCAATCGAACGTTGGGTAACACATTCGATAAATGTGAGTGCATATTCGAATGACCCCGCGCTTACGGTCTTAATAAACGTCACAGGACCCAAATGGAGTGGATGGAGCACCTGGGGTCAGTTAGGTGTCAGTTGGGCAAAGTTATACAGAGACTCACCATTGATCGGCGATACATACCGGTTCAGGTGCGAGGTCCACAACACAGGCTCTCCCGGGATGAATCTGACCCAGCTAGAGGTCTGGGACGTAATATCCCCGAGTCTTGAGTACGCAGACACAGCGATGCTCATGACGCCAAATGGCGTATGGAGAAGCATAGAGCCACCAACCAGTATCACTCCTTATGACCCTGTTGAAGGCACCACTGTCAACTGGACAATTGATGACTTCCTGCAGGACGATTTGGTACTTGAGCCATGCAAGACATTCGTTGTCGAGTATGACGTAACGGTGATAGACCACGGATTCGACTGCAATGTTCAGTATGCGAGAGGCTATGCCGCAGCGGCAGCGCAATGGGTTGACAACAGTGACGATGCGTGTATTGATACGCGATACCCAGACCTGACAGTGACAGAGATCGAAGTGAACGCAGACCTTTCAGGCGCTATAGGCTATGCCTTTGTACACAACTGTAACAACATATCTGCAGTGATAAAAGAGATCAACGGTGTAGATGTCTCTGAGACATTCAACGTCACGTTCGAAGTGGACAGTGTTGAGAAAGGCAATGTCCCGGTTGACGGCATAGGTGCACTTCAGAGCAAGACGGTCTGGTGCAACTGCAGTTGGACACCTGATCTCATCGGATCGGTAGCAATTACAGTAACGGTAGATGCAGACTTTGACGTTGACGAGGCAAGTGAGACAAACAATGACTTAGTAAAGACACAGGACGTGATCTACAACGGCTACAAGGGTGACGGCTGGCAGGACGGCAGGAACATAACAAACCAGCAGTTCCATGAGCAGGGACCGATAAACCTGACATACTCGATTGGAGACAGCTATTACGTGAGTGGTTATTATAACCACTGGGGCAACTACGACGTTCAATGGGTGCCAAGCAACTTCAGTATCCCACCAACAGAGTCGTGCATCAAGAAGGCGAGACTGTACACCTATTATCATGCTGACAAATACGGAGATAAATGGGCAAATCTCAGCATGGTATTCAACGGCGTACCAAAAACACATGTGGAACACTACTCGGACGGTAAGGGATTCGGAAGTTGGGACTACAGCAGTAACTTTGGTGTATTAGTCTACGATGTGGCAAACGAGTTCATGGTAACCAGCAACAATATAGCAAACCTCACCGACAACAATCCACCCGGTATTGGTAAGGGCAATAACCTAACAATGGAAGCCATGCTTCTGGTAGTGGTTTACAACAACACAGAGACTGAGCCAGACCGGATCATCTGGATCAATGAAGGCTGCGATCTGTTGAGCAGTGGTTATTATGGATCACCGAGCAACAAATATGGAGTGAGCCCAGAAGAAGCAACAACGTATGCACAATTCCCGATTGCTGTGGATCCAATACCAATGAACGAGGTGGTTGGCGCCAAGCTGATAACAGTTGCACAATGTGGTAGCAAAGGCGGTGACATGAACAGACTGTTCTTCAACGGCGGTGAATGGCATGGACTATGGCCTGATGGATATGTTCCCGGTACAAATATCGGTATTCATGAGGCAGATGTGAGACCCTACCTTCACACTACTGACAACACAGCTACATATCAGGACAATGCAGACATGTTTGCCGTGGCTAACGCTTTCATGGTCGTGGAGAAAGGAAGAGTCCAGATTGAGGTCGTAGATCCCGAGGGCTGTGTTGGGGTGACAGAGCAGTTCGATGTACCTATACGGGTTGATCCTAAGGGCATACCAGTATACGCTGTCGAATATGAACTGACATTCAACAGCAGTGCCATTCATGCCGAGTATCAGATCGAAGGTGACTTCCTGAAGGAGGATGGTGCAAGCACGAATGTGTACATCAACGGTATTGACAATGGGGCAGGAAAAGTATCGTTTGCCGTTACAAGAACCGGAACAACAACAGGAGTGACAACACCCGGAACGCTTGCAACTATGCACTTCACCGCGGTCGCAACGGGGGCAACCTCAGACCTGACTCTGACCAGCGTGAAAATATCAGATCCAGACGCCCGTCCACTACCCAAGGAAATCATCCACAGCACCGTCTCGGTGTGCGACAACGATCCGCCAGTTGCGGTACCCACGTGTTTGTTCACGTACAACAACGTAGGCACGAAGTACATGTCCAAGACCTACTTCGATGGTTCGGATTCATACGACCCTGATGGCAGCATTACCAACTACCGGTGGTACTTTGGTGATGGTAACTATGGTGCCGGTGCGACGTATGAACATAGATACGGAAGCTGGAACTGGAATGGAGGAAGCTACGACCCGTTTGAGGCTATCCTCACTGTGGAAGATGACGGAGTGCCTATGATGGATAACTCAGTCATCATACCCGTAATCGTCTACATTGCAGGCGATGCGAACGGCGATGGTATCGTGGACATCTTCGATGGAGCAACCGTAGGACTTGAGTGGGATGCAGTGGCTGCGTTCGGCAACGGAATCTGGTGGTACAACAACCTAAGAGGCGATAAGGCAGACCTGAACAACGACAAAATCGTGGACATCTTTGACGGCGCAACTGTTGGTGCNNGCAAACTGGGACCACACGGCATACTAAGAACAACAAGCAGGAGATAAAACAAAAAAACAAATTTTTTCCCCCTCTTTTTTTCGGGGGGTCTCTTTTCTTTTATCACTCGGCGGGAAGAAGCACATATAAAAATCTTGTTGGTAAAAGGGAAAAACAAAAAGAAGAGCGAAGAGTAAAATAGGAGGATAAGAATGATTATGAAACGAGGAGAAGAGCTAAAAATCGGTATGCAAAATGTTATAAGAGTAGTAAGCTTAACGGTAGTAGCGCTGTCGCTTGTAACGCTGTGCTGTTTAGTATTGACGGCGTCAGCGGCACAGATGAGCGTTTTACCTGCATATCAAGAAGTTTTGACCGGGGAGAACTTCACTGTTGATATATATATTGACCCGGAGGTAAGTGAGGTATTTTGTGCTCAATATGAACTACACTTTAATAATTCGCTGGTTAATGGAATTTCACAGGATAAAGGTCTTTTTTTCGGCGGCACGGGGGTATATGAAACTAAAAACGAGATCAATAACACGTTGGGCTGGGTTAAATATGGTGCGACCAGAACCGCACTCCCCGGTGTAACCACTCCCGGTGTGCTTGCAACTATTACATTTCAAGCAATTGCCGAGGATGATGGACTCAGTGAGCTTAACTTCACCGTAGTAAAATTAGGCGACCCAAGCATCGTTCCAATTCCGACGGACGGTAATAATGGAAGCGTAAACGTAAGGACGGGTATCTGCGGTGATGTGGATGGCAGTGAGATGGTAGATATGGCGGATTACTTTTTGCTGGTAGATTACATCGCAGAAGTCCCTGGGCGGACACTTGATAGCGAATGGGCAGGTGATGTTGACTGCAGTGGTAAAGTAGATATGGCAGATTACTTTTTGCTGGTAGATTACATCGCAGAAGTCCCTGGACGTGACCTGGTGTGTTGCTCTGGCTAATGTCATAACTATTAGCCTAAAGGTGTGAAAATGAATAGGTATGAAAAAAAGGAACTGAAAGGAATAGGCATGACCACAGTAGCTATCGCTGTTCTGTGCCTTTTAGCACAGCCAGCACTGGCAGCTCCAGTGGTAAGTGTAGAACCATCGTACATAAGTGTCTTGCAAGGAGAAAACTTCACGGTTAATATCACCGTGGACCCCGGAGGCACTGATGAGGTAATGGCCGCTCAGTACAACTTGTATTTCAATAATTCATTGTTGAATGCAACTAAACAGGAAAAAGGGCCTTTTCTCAGTCAGGATGGTGCTAGCACGTCTATATTTACAAACGTAATCAACAATACCCTTGGCATGACAAAGTATGGTGAATCCCGAACAGGAGTTGATTACGGAGTCACCACACCCGGAGTTCTTACTACTATCTCTTTTAGGGCGGTTGAACCAGGAATATGCAGCTTGAATCTTTCCAATGTGAAATTGAGCGACCCACTCGCACAGCCAATACTCGGGGTTCTGGTCAATGATGGCACAGTAGAAATTAACGAATCTATCTTCATAATATCTGGCTTTGTTAGTTACAATGATGGCTCACCAGTAAACAATCCCAACGTAACGATAACAAACATCAACACCACCGAGGTATTTATAGCGGAAACGAGCGTAGGCTCTAATTACTACCAGGTTTCCACAAATCTGCTCCATATATCCAAAGGCGACGTGTTGCATTTTAATGCCACTGATAACATAGGTAACTCATCAGAATTTAATCATACAGTAACCGAAGCTGAAATAAATGCAGCAGGATTCTCTCAAGACATTACTATTTACGTGCCTGACACCTCTCCGCCCGTCATTACCAATATCAGTGCAATACCAACGAAAGATTCTGCAAATATAACCTGGGAGACCGATGAAGCAAGTGACAGCCTGGTTAAATACGGAATCGGACCCGGAAACTACACTAAAACTGTTTACAACGCATCATACGTGACTTATCACAGCATCTCAATTGCTGATCTCACGTCAAACACTACTTATTATTACGTGGTGAACAGCACAGACCCGAGCACCAACTCAGCTCAAAGTTCGGAACATTCTTTCACGACTTTTGCTGATATAGTCATCAAAATCGGTGATGCAGATGCCGTGTCAGGAGAAAACGTTACTACTTCGATCGTCATCACAAATATAACAAATGTGGGTATTGTAGATATATCACTCACCTATAATCAATCCCTGGTGCATGTCATCGCGGTTGACGACACCGATTTTGACGTCCTGGAGTTTACAATTGACAATACGAGCGGTGTAACCAGGATTGGCGCACTCCAAACGGTCTCTGCCGGACTTTACGGTAATGTCAGACTTGCAAATGTAACCTTAAAAGCAGTAGGTGGAGGAGGGAATTCCTGCACTCTAAACCTTACCATCAACGAGCTGAAAGAAGCGAGTCCTGAGGAAATTCCTATACCCGCAACCACGCATAACGGTACATTTACCATAGCAGAGGTTACACCGCCAGAGGTAACAAACCCAATAGCAAATCCTGTTTTCATTCCCGAAGATACTGATTTTGACCCAAGGTGGGGCGAAACATCACAACTGAACGTTACAGTAACAGACGATTGCGGTGTTGCTGATGTCTATATCAACCTGTCTACAATTGGTGGTTTGTCCGACCAGCCAATGACCCGCATACCAGGCACCGATATATGGACTGTAACCGTAAATGCTTCTATCGGGACGGCACTGTATAACGTGAGCTACCTGCCGCATAACCTGACCGTAAGCGCAACCGATATATTTGAGAATGCAAATACATCGGTGAGTATACAATTAACAGCCGTGCTGAACGGGGACGTGAGTATGAATGGAGAAGTGAGTATCTTTGACGCATCATACATCAGGAAATATATGTTCGGGAAAACAGGATTTGAAATGATGGATGAGTGTGTGGGTGAGGTCAGTGGTAACGGAGTGGTTAGTCTTTACGATTCTATGTATCTTTCAAAGCATGTGCTTGGGGAAGTAGGATATGAAACGCTGCACTAAATAAAAGGAGGTAAAGAAAAGTGGAAAGAGATATACGGAAGAATAAAACTGCAATAATAGTGGTATCTACCGTGCTATTCTTGATTTCGGCTTCATTCGCAGCTTCTGCTACTACAGTATCAATAAGCGATGTCTTTATGAAACCTAACGAAACCGCAGTCACGAGTATCATGATCAACAACGTATCTAACTTAGGCGTTGCAGATATAAGTCTCTATTTCGAGCCATCTGTGGTTCATGTAATCTCTGCAACGAATAGTGATTTCGATGTCTTTTATCCGGTCATTAACAATACAGGCGGAATTGTCAGAGCAGGAGGGATGGATGATGGTGATGGATTATATGGCGATGTCAAATTCGCAGATGTCACCTTAGAAGCGGTTGGTAGTCATGGCGAAACAAGTGCGTTGAACCTGAGCAGTAATGAATTGAAAGAATCAGGTCTACCAGAAACGTCCATACCCGCAACAGTAGATAATGGCACCGTGTTTCTAAATCTTCCCCCCGTTGCTATTCCTACATGTATGCACCTACATAATAATGTGGGCACTGAGTATCCGTGCAAAACATTCTTCAACGCTTCCGCTTCTTACGATCCCGATGGGGATGGCATCACAAACTATAACTGGTACTTCGGAGATGGGTATTCTGATGCAGGTCCAATAGTAGAGCATGCTTATTCGACATACAAATGGCATGGAACAGCCTACGAGCCATTTAATGTCAGTTTAACGGTAAAGGACGGTGAGGGTCTCGCAAATACGGCTATTGTACAAGTTAACGTTTACATTGCAGGTGATGCGAACAGCGATGGCATAGTGGACATCTTCGATGGAGCAACCGTAGGACTTGAGTGGGATGAAGAGGCGGAGTTTGACGGAAACATCTGGTGGTATAACAACCCAAGAGGAGATGAGGCGGACCTGAACAACGACAAAATTGTGGACATCTTTGACGGCGCAACGGTCGGAGCAAACTGGGACCATACCGCATGGTAGTATAAAAAAAGCGAAAACCTTTTTAAGTAGATACTATAATAAAAGTAGAATAAGGGGATAAGAAATGAAGAAGAGAAGGGAAATAGTGATGGGTGTTTTATGTTTTGTGTTATTAATTAGCACATTGACAGCACAAGCGGCACCAGCAGTTGTGAGCGTGTCACCGTCAAGCTCGGAAGTGTTACAGGGGCAGTCAGTTAAAGTAAACATAGTCATCGACCCAAAGGGTGAGGAGGTGCTCGGTGCACAATACGATTTGTATTTCGACTCGAGTATACTAAGAGTGGTATCGCAAGCTCAGGGGCCTTTCCTCAGCCAGGACGGTACTAAAACAAACGTGCTCGTAAACGAAACCAATAATAGCGTTGGAGTAGTCAAGTATGGAGAAGTAGGAATCGGAGCGGAAAAAGGAGTATCATCTCAGGGCATTTTGGCTTCAATCTCCTTTGAAGCCATCGCCACATCGGGAAAGAGCGATTTACAATTGAGCACGGTGAAACTAAGCGATATAAATGCTAAACCAATTGAAACAGAAATTAACGATGGAACGTGCACCGTAGGAAAAGTTACAGATGAGCCTGCATTCACGGACATCAAAGTTGAGGAAGCATATGAGATGATGGAAATAAATCCAGAAGAGATTATCCTACTGGATGTTAGAACCGAAGATGAGCACGAAGCCGAGCATATATACGTTGAAGGTGTTGAATTCAATCATATACCCCTATCAGAGTTAGAAAACAAAGTTGGCGGATTGGATAAAACGAAAAAAATCATTATTTATTCCGAAACGGGCGTTAGAAGCAGAACGGCAAGCGAAATACTTGCGCGGCGTGGATTCGATGATGTTTATAACATGCTTGGAGGGAGAAAGACATGGGAGATTAATTTCCGTGAAGACATAATCAAAGCAACACCTTCTCCTGCTCCTACTGTGGCTGCTTCTCCTATGCATGAAACAGCACCAACATCAATACCTGAGGATATACCGATACCAACATCAAGGGAAACACAAATATCAGAAGAACCGTCAATATCAGAGAACCTACCAGCATCAGAGGAGACACCAACACCTGCAATAGGTGGGTTTGAAACTATCTTTGCACTGACAATGCTTGCAATAACATATCTCTTTTTTAAGAAGGGGGAGGCCGAGTAATAAAAATGAATAAATTTTTGGTTATAACAATCGCATTTATAGCTATATCTACTGTTGTACAAGTAAGCGTTGCAGCGACAATAAGTGTTGATCCAGCATATCCGGAAGTTTTAAAGGGTGATACATTCACGGTTGATATTTATGTTGAGCCCGAGGGAAGCGAAGTATTCAGCGCACAGTACGAGTTGCGCTTCAATAATGTGCTATTGACTACAATCTCACAGGAAAAAGGTCCGTTCCTCAACCAGGATGGCGTGAACATAAACGTATTGACAAACAAAATTGGTAATACCAATGGTACGATCAAATATGGTGAAACCCGAGTAGGTGAACCAGAGACAATCGGTGGCGTAACCAATCCAGCAGTGCTTGCAACAATTACATTTCAAGCGATTGCAGACTATGGTACAAGTGAACTTTGTTTTGATGTTGCGAAATTAAGTGACCCCAGCATTAACCCCCTTGCTGCTCAAACTAACAATGGAACTGTAAAAATCGTGGGTTCGCACATTGCTATTTTCGACACCTATGTTTCAGAAAAGCCTTACCCAAGTCTAATGGGGACGCATCACGGAGTAATAATTCCTGACCAGAACATCACAGTAAATAGGATATACACGTATCCCTGTCCAGGAACAGGGGGACACGGTGAAAGCGTAATCATCTGGAACGAAACCATAGGAGAAAGTGTAGAAGCACAATGGACCGGTTATTATAATACTAACGATTATCACAATCTATCGTTTAATAGGGAGATAACGCTGAAACAAGGTATGATTTATAACTACACGATAAAAACAGGCTCTTATCCCCAAATTATTCATGCACCGGAATTTAATACTACAGGAGGTAAAATAAGATGTACAGAATTTATAGATATAAATGGGAAAAGATATACAGACTGCATACCTGCTTTCAGGTTGTGGTTGGAGGAGGAATGATATAAAATGAGACGAGCGATTGCAGCTATGTTTGTTATAGGAGCCATTGGTATTTTAATACAGGCAGCATCAGCAGTGCAGGTAAGCGTTGAGCCATCCATTCAAACTGTTTCAGAAGGTGATTATTTCACTGTTAATATCTCTGTTAACCCGGAAGGAAGTGAAGTATTCGCTGCACAATATGAACTACACTTTAATAATTCGCTGCTTAGGGTAATTTCACAGGATAAAGGTCCATTTCTCGGTGATGCCGGTGTAAGTCTGCTCAAGAATGAAATCAATAATCCTTTAGGATGCGTTAAATATGGGGAAACCAGAACAGTACTCCCTGCTGTAACTGATCCCGGCGTGCTGGCAAGTATTGAGTTTAAAGCGAGAAGCTCGGGAACCAGTGAACTTAACTTTACCGTAGCAAAATTGAGTGACCCCAGTCTCAACCCAATTTCAACGAATAGTAATAATGGAACTGTTGAAATCGGAGACCCGCAGCCATCAAGTCCTTTCTTTATCTACGGATACGTTGTATACGATGACGATAGCGATTGTAATAATCCGATTATTAACGTATCAAACCTGAATACGAATAAGGAATGGCAGGCAAACACAGATGAAACTTCTAACTACTACCAACACATGCTTAGACACGGAGTTGATATACTTGCAGGCGAGACATTGCAATTCAACGTCACAAAAGGAAGCCAAACGGTAATTCAAACCCACGAGGTAACACAGTCAGAAATAAACGTGGGTGGACTTTTTAATTTCAATGTTACACTTCAGACAGAAGGTCACCCGCAGGTGTGGTATTTTACACAGGCTGTAAATACAACAGTAAATGCACCATATGCAAACGATGGTTGGGTACATGTAAGGACCTTGTAATGAACAAAACAAAACCTGCTGAGGGTACATACTGCGTCTTAGAAGGAGGTAGAGCCCTGTGGTTCTATGCAACTACCGGCGCACAAACGGATTTGAGCTTTGGTGAAAACAATTGGACAGCAAAGATATTTACTTCAGATCCAGAAAACGATAAAGCTGGTAACACGACTACCGTTGACGTCTGCAAAATAACACCCGGTGGAGTAGTAACGGTCATAGCAAGTCATAGTGAACCTTTAGTAGCAGGTGAAATGGAGTACGATATTTACCAAAAACCGATGTAGTTTCCAGATGAGTGTAACAACCAAACAACCACCAGTTAATCACAAGCTTTAACAAAACGCCACCCAAGTGTGCTACCAAATAGCGTTCATGCACAACTCACAATTCCCGCAATGTGGTGAAAAGATCCCGCAAACGTGAATTTTGAAGCAAAAACAACCCATAAATACCTTTTGGGATTCGATGAAGATCGCTTACGCTAAAGTCTTCACGAACTCGCTTG
>LGVE01183291.1_pt1 | contig 12487 bp, 11 predicted proteins | sample 469871 | NCBI WGS metagenome assembly LGVE01 (sample SAMN03893561, study PRJNA290197) | marine sediment metagenome | material: sediment; isolation source: combined push core samples #3730, #5133, and #5579 collected at Hydrate Ridge | place: Pacific Ocean: Hydrate Ridge | reverse complement strand
TAATGCATGCTTGTGGGCATGATGCTCATACAGCAATGTTGCTAGGAGCAGCAATAGTATTAAAGAAAATAGAATCATCATTAAAAGGATATATTAAATTATTCTTTCAACCAGATGAAGAAGTTAGCGCTGGTGCAAAAAGAATTGTTAATGAAGGCCATATGGATAATCCACAAGTAGACTATATATTAGGACTTCATGTAATGCCATATCTTGAAACGGGATATATCGAAATAAAACATGGAAAATTGAATGCTTCAACCGGTGGAGTACGGTTGAAAATACATGGAAGAGCTTCTCATGCAGCTTATCCTCATACAGGAATAGATGCAATAGTTGTAAGTGCTGATATTATATCTTCATTACAATCAATTATCAGTCGTAATATTTCACCATTAAACCAGGTTGTTTTAACATTTGGGACTATAAAAGGTGGAGTAAAATCCAATGTAATAAGTGATTTTGTTGAACTAAAAGGTACGTTGAGAACAACAGATAATGAAATTAGAAATTATGTGAAAAAAAGGATTATAGAAGTTTCAACAGCTATTGCTGCATCCCATAATGCTACGGTTGAAATCGAATTCGGAGAAGGATATCCAGCTCTTATAAACGATAATTTTTTAACGGATAAAATCATTGAAACCGCAACAAAAGTAATAGGAAAAGACAAAATAAGATATAAAGAATTCCCATCAATGGGAGGCGAAGATTTTGGCTTCTATCAAGAAAAAGCACAAGGTGCATTTTTTCATCTAGGATGTGGAAGCGAAAAACTAGGAAAACATGCGTCTACGCATACTGATATTTTTGATATTAATGAAAAATGTTTAGCTATTGGTGTTAAATTACATGTTCATAATGTGTTATCTTTACTTAATGAATAATTAAAGGAGTTAGATAATGAGAACAATAGATATTAGAAAAAACACGCTCTATTTTGGTGGACAAAATACATTAGAGTTAGCTCGAGAATTTAAAACTCCTCTTTATGTTTATAATGAATCGATTATTATTGATAGAATTGGCAATATCTATAAAAACTTCATAAAAAAATATAAAAATGTCGATGTATACTATGCATCGNNAAATACAATAATGTCGATGTATACTATGCATCAAAAGCTTTCTTAAATTTAGAAATGGCTAAAATTATAAAAGAAGCTAAATTAGGAATTGATGTTGCTAGTATGGGGGAATTATTTATTGCTTTAAAAGCGGGATTTGACCCACAAAGAATAATGATGCATGGTAATAATAAGTCGATTGAAGAGTTAAAATACGCAATTGATAGTAATGTTGGGCGAATTGTAGTTGACAACTACAATGAACTTATCGCTATTGAAAGTATCGCAAACAAATCAAAAAAAACAGTGAAAGTAATAATACGAATTTCACCAATGTTATTATCAATTGATACTCACGATAATATATCAACAGGACAGGCAGATTCAAAATTCGGAATAAATTTGGAACCAAGAAATATTGATGAAGTATTTCGTTTTGGAATAGAGAGTAATTATATTGAAATAAAAGGTATCCATTTTCATGTAGGGTCACAAATTCATACAAATCAAAATGTAGTAGATGCAATTGATGTGACTTTTGAACTGCTTAATTATCTGTATTATAAATTTGATTTTATTTGTAAAGAGTTAGATGTTGGTGGTGGGTTTGGTATTTACTATACAAGCGCTGATAAAGTTAAACCAATAGAATACTTTACAGATGCAATATATAAAACAACTTATAGAAATGTAGAAAAATATAATTTACTTTTCCCTAAAATTATAATTGAGCCAGGGAGATATATTGTTGGTGAAGCAGCAATTACTCTTTACACAGTAGGTGCAGTGAAAAGCATTCCGAATATTAGAAATTATGCAGCAGTTGATGGCGGAATGACTGATAATTTGAGAGTTGCTTTATATCAAGCTAAGTACGATATTATGGTAGCTAATAAGGCTAATTCAGGTAGTATTGAAACATATACAATTGTTGGAAAAGCTTGTGAATCGACAGACAAAATGTTTGAAGATGTGCTATTGCCAAAACTTGAAACTGGAGATATTCTATCTGTGTTTAGTACAGGGGCATATGAAAATTCGTTAGCTAATAATTTTAATAGAATACTTAAGCCAGCAACGATTTTAATACGAAATAATAAGCCTTATGTGATTCAAAAGAGGGAAAAACTTGCAGATTTAATTAAAAATGATATTAGTTTAAAATATTGAAAAACACATCCTGATTTATATTCAAAGTAATCTTGAATAAATCATCCTTTGAATATAAGTTTTATTGGTGTATAATGATTAAGAAAAGAGGTGTTACCATGTCAATAAATTTTAAAAACGTGGGGAAAACATATGAAAGTAACGGGGTTGTAGCATTAAAGAATGTTACTACTATAATTGAACAAGGGGAATTTGTTACTATCATTGGTTTGTCAGGTGCTGGTAAATCAACTTTATTAAAGTGTATTAATAAAATTGAAGAAGTAACCTATGGTGATTTAATAGTTAATGATATTCTTACTAATGACTTAGTAGGAAAAGATTTAAGATCTTTTAGAAGAAAAATTGGGATGGTATTCCAATCTTTTAATCTAATAAATAAAACCACAGTTATACGTAATGTTTTAACTTCAAGAGTTGCAGATATGCCATTATGGAAAACTTTCTTAGGGATATATTCTAAGGAAGATAAACTTATTGCATTAGAAGCTTTAAATAAAGTTGGAATATTAGAAAAAGCTTATGATAGAGCAGATAAATTATCAGGAGGGCAACAACAACGTGTTGCACTTGCAAGAACAGTTGCTCAGGAGCCAAATATCATTTTAGCTGATGAACCTGTGGCTTCATTAGATCCGATTACTGCTAAGCAAGTAATGGACGATTTCCAAAGAATTAATAAAGAAGAAAATATTACTGTTATAGCTAATATGCATCACGTGGATTTAGCTTTACAATATGCTACAAGAGTAATTGGTATTCGTGATGGAGAAATAGTATTTGATGGTCCGGTAGAAAAAGTGAATGATGATATATTAACACATGTTTATGGAAGAAAAATTAAGTCTTCAGATAGAATGATGGATGCGTAAATGAAGAATTTACTTAGTAAGTTTGGCTCGTTTATAAAAAAAATCATTAATTTAATTCTTCCAAAACCAAAAGCAGTAACGTTAGAAAATGGGACTATTGTAGAACCGCCGAGAAGTGCAAGTTTATATATATCAATTATTTTATTAGTTATATTAGTTTATTTTACACAAATAACAGAATTTAATATAGTAAGATTATTTGTGAATTTCACAAATATATTTGAATTTATAGCAAGAATACTTACTCCAGATTGGAGTTATTCTTCAGTAGTTATACCAAAAGTTCTTGAAACTATTAGAATGGCTTTTTTAGGTACTTTTGTTGGTGCGATATTTTCACTACCAGTAGCATTTATAATTAGTTCTAATATTAATAAAAATGCTAAATGGATTGGTGTTTCAATAAAAATATTCTTATCATTATTAAGAACATTTCCAATGTTGGTGTATGCTCGTATAATTTTATTATTATTTACTCCAGGAAGTGGTCCAGTTGTAGGGACAATCTCAATTACGATTTTTACATTTAGTATTTTAACAAAAATGCTTTATGAACATATAGAAACATTAGATTTAAGTGCATACGAAGCTATTGAAAGTACGGGGGTAACAAAAGTAAAAGCATTTCTTACAGCAGTTATGCCTGATATATTACCAGTTTATTTTTCTTTTGCATTATATAGTTTTGATATTAATATTCGACATTCAACTATATTAGGTTATGTTGGAGCGGGTGGTATTGGGGTTATTCTAAAAAGAACTTTACAAGGTGATCAATACGAAAAAGCAGGAATGATATTAGTTATTGTATTTGTAGCAATATTATCAATTGAAGCTTTAAGTAAATACATTAGAAAGAGGTTATCATAATGGAATTGACTGTTCAGCAACAATTTGATAATGCTCCTAAGGTATTATTAAATAGATCTTTAATCGTCATTGTTGTAATGTTTTTAGTCCTTTGGTCTGCTTTTGGGTTATCTTATACAGGGTTAAATCAAACAGGATTTGAGGTTGTTAAGAGGTTATTAACTAGTTTTATTTATCCGAGTAAAGACATTTTGTTTGGAACTCATGCTTATAGTGTCAAAGTGTTAGGTTTAGAAACAATAGCAGTTGCCTTTTTAGGAACAATAACAGGAGCTGTAATTGCGATACCAATTGCTTTTTTAGCTGCTAGAAATATTGCTCCAAAATTTGTTAATATCTTTTTCCAAGGGACGATTACTGGTATTAGAGTATTTCCAATATTTGTAATTGGAGTAGCTGTTATTCGTATAACAGGAATGGGACCTTTTGCTGGAGTGTTAACAATGGGATTCACGTCTGTAGGGATGATGACGAAATTATATGTTGAAGCAGTGGAGGGTATTAACAAAAATGTATTAGATGCCCTTGATGCTACTGGAGCTAATGCAACACAAAAAATTAGATTCGGGATTATTCCACAGTTAACAGCTAAATTTTTGTCAACTGCAATCTATCGTTTTGAGATTAATGTTAAGAATGCAGCAGTGTTAGGATTGGTTTCTGCTGGTGGTATTGGTGGACCATTACTAGCTGCTCTTGGTAATAATCGTTTTAATGATGCAAGTGCTTATCTTATTGGTTTAGCAGTAATTGTATTAATCATTGAGTTTTTCTCTAATATTATTAGAGCCAAATTGGCTTAGTGTAAGCACTGTTAGCAAATAATAAATTTAAACAATGAGAACACCTTTGTGTAAAATTCACAAAGGTGTTTTTAATTGTAAGTTTATTTTAAAAATTATTATTTCGTTATTTTTTGCATCAATGAAAGTAGAAATCTAATTATGAAAAAGAAGCAAAGACTATTGTATTTAAGAGCAAATTATTCTATAATAGTAATATTAGGACTACCTATTTTCTAATATAGAAATTAAATCGAAACCATATTTTTGGTCTATTGGAGATGAGCGCCCAGTACTGAAGAGATTGCTCTAGGAGGAAAAATGAAAAAATTACTTAGTTTTGCATTATTATTAGTAAGTGTGTTAGCTTTATCTGCATGTGGTTCAGGCGAATTAACTGAATTAAATGTTGTATTTGTACCTTCACGTGATGCAGTAGATATTTTAGAAGTTACTGCTCCATTAGAGGCTGCATTAAAAACTGAACTTAATAGTTTAGGGTACAATTTCGAAAAAATTAATATTGAAGTTAGTGCTGATTATGCTGCTGCAGCTGAAGCTGCAAGAGCTGGAACTGCTGACGTTGTATTCTTACCAGGAGGAACTTATGTAACTTATGATGACGCATTAGTACCTATCTTGGCTGCTGCAAGAAATAGTTTAAACAAAAGTTCATCAAATCCTGCTGACTGGAACGATGGATTACCAACTTTAGAAATCGCTAATTCTAAAGATGCTACAACTTATTTATCAATAATTATTGCTGGACAATCTGCTAAAGGTAGAGAATTAGCTGCTATAGTTAATGATCCTGACGATGAATTAGTTTGGGCTGATCTTCAAGATGCTGCATTCTGTACAGGTGGAGCAACTTCAAGTGCTAGTTATATTTATCCAAACTTATGGTTAACTAAAAACTTTAGTAAAACAATTGAAGATATGCCTAATGCTACTGATGCTGGTGGATACGGTGGATCTGTTGCAGCTATAGAAGCTGAAACTTGTGATATCGCTGCACTTTATGGAGATGCACGTATGCATAATCCATTTACTGCTGGAGATATCTTCGCATTAACTGATGTTATTGCTGTTACTGTACCTATCGCAAATGATGGTATTCAAGTAGGAGGACACATCAATGTTAAATTAGCTGAAGCATTACAAATTGCTTTCATGAACCTAATTAACGATCCAGATTACAAAGACATCTTTGATATTTATTCTCATTCTGCATACTCACCAATTACATTCCTTGGATATGAAGGAACTCGTCAAGTTAGTGGAATGGATACAATCTTAGACTAATACGTTTTAAAACTTTTTCAGTGTATCAATAACAACTTACGATATAAGTATTATAAAACTAAGCTATTATATAGTCACTGAAAACTATTACAAGAAGAGAAAAGGTTATATTTGCATTATGCAAATATAACCTTTTTTATGTGACTACAATATATTGGAATCTTGTTATACTTCTAATTAAAATCATGGCTCCAAGAAGTCCTATTGCATCTAGATAAAGCGGAGGTATAGATGATATTTGGAAATCATTTAAGACAAAAAGAAGCATTAGAGTTAAATAAATGATATGAGGAAGGTAGAAAAACTTTTTCTTATTAGCTCTTGAAGAATTTATCTTTCTTATTATTCTAATTGAGAATGTTATTGTATATAAACTCAGTAAATGTAAAACTATATTGATATAAGTTAAGCTACTTAGAGGATCATTTAAATCGAACTCCTTAATATCGAAAAGATAAAAAATGATTGGAGACATTGTTAAAGCGAAAATCGAAACTACGAGAAACATAAAAATTTTAGTTTGTTTTTCATGATTTGCTAAATTACGACATATCAGAAAATATGCGAGAGCAAATAACATATAACGGTTAGAAAAATTTATTGCTAAAGATAAGTAGAAAGTTGATGGAACAAAATAATTGATTATCTGAAGTGTAAGATAAGACAAAAATATTGCAACAATCGTATTTCTTACTTTTAGCATTTTGTTCTTAGTCACAAAATTCACCACCTATATACATTGATTGTTTTANNTTTCATCAGCACTCATGCCAGCATGATGTGCAATATATCCTTTTGTATCAGTTAACCCAAACATATAATTCGATGTTGCAATACTTATAAAATCGCCAAGAAATTCGTTAACCATTGGGTGCATTGGTCCTTCGCCAAATAGTTTGCTATCAAGAATTTCTTGTTTTGATAATAGTTTAAATTTATCTGAGAATGCTTTATTAAAGTTCTCTTTAAATAATTTGTGTTTTCCATCCTGAACAAAAAAATTAGTTGCTCTAGGTTCTAAAGATGTTTTTCTTACAAGTAAATCAGTTACTTCTTTATGGTCATATAAAGGTGTTTCCTCTACATCAGTGAGACCGTGATCAGCAATGCAAATAACTAGAGTATCATCAGTTATATTAGAAATTAAATCCTCAAAATCAGTATTTAGATTTTTAACAATTTGTTTAACTTCTTTACTATATACACCATATTCATGTTGACTCAAATCTGGCTCTACCCAGTAAACATAGTTGAATGATTGATCAGTGTTATGTGTTGATAGTAGAACTCTCTCTATTTCTTCGTTGAATGACTTTGATCCACCTTCTCTAAATGATGGAAAAAATTCATTAGCAGGTATATGTGGATTTATATCAGTAATTTGCTCGTATATCTTTTTGAATGATAAATACTTTTCACGTAAATCTTCTTCAAAGATTTTTCCAGTGTAAAAATCTTTATTTTGAAAAACGACAAGATTCGTATCTTCATTTTTGAAATATTGGACCCATCCAAGGTGTCCATTTGAGATTGGTGGTAATCCTGATAAAACTGTGTCAGTTGCAGCTACAGTTGTTGGGGGAAATACACTAGTAATTTCTTTTTTTAAGTATTTTTGTAAAGCATCAGCTTTTTTTAGGTGGTTTTTAATAACATTAACTCCTAGACCATCTAACAAAATATATATTATGTGGTTATAGTTTTTTTCTAATTCACTATCCAAAATGGGGATAGTACTATATTTAACATCAACACCATAGTGTTTTAAAATTGAGTTTGTTACATTTAAAATCGAGTTATTATAATCTGGGTAAATAAGTTTCATAGAACCACTCCTAACACTAAATTATATCAAAAGATGTGGGATAAAAAAATAGAAAACGCAAATAATTACGTTTTCTATTTAATATAGTTAATTAATAGCTGAATTGTGGCTTCAATTCCATCAATATGAGTTCTTTCCATTCCGTGTGAAGCGTGAACTCCTGGACCCATTAAAGCGCCTTTGAAATCATTACCACCACGAATTGCAGCAGAGACGTCACTACCGTAGTATGGATAAATATCAATGGCGTGACTAATTTTGTTTGTTTTCGCAATTTCGATTAGTTTATTAGTTAAGTTATAGTCGTATGGTCCACTTGAATCTTTTGGACAAATAGATACATCATATTCAGTACATGTTAAGTCGTCACCAATACACCCCATGTCAACAGCAATCATTTCGTCTAGTACAGGAATATATGAAGCACCGTGTCCAACTTCTTCGTAAGTTGAAATAATGAATTTAATTGTATATTTTGGTGTTATGTTATTTTCTTTTAGATACTTAATTAATCCAAAGATACTGGCAACATTTATTTTATCATCTAGGAAACGTGATTTTACAAAACCACTTTTTGTAATTGTTGTTTTTGGATCAATAAAGATAAAGTTTCCTACTTCGATACCTAGTTTTTTAACGTCTTCAGCATTTTTAATAATTTCATCAAGACGAACATACATTTTTTCTGGTGTTCTTTCTTTTTTGTTGGCATCTTTATAGACGTGAACAGCGGGACTAGTTGATAAAAATGTACCGGTATAATCTTTGTTGTCACGAGTTCTAATTGTACAGTATTCACCATCAAGTGTTGGCCATATTGGCCCGCCAATAGTAGTAAATTTGATTTCACCTTTAGCGTTGATACTACGGATCATTGCTCCTAGTGTGTCAACGTGAACACTTAAGCCTACTTTATAATCTGTTTTACCTGGGTAAGTAATAATTAGGTTACCTTTTTTAGTTTTTTCAGTTTGTAAATTATAAAGGTTTGCCTCTTTTTCGATTCTTGGAATTATTTCGATTGGATAGCCACTTGGACTAGGAATTAATAGTATTTCTTGAGCTAATTCTAAAATATATTTTCGATCTAATTGCATTATTTTCACCTCATGTTATTATAACATAGATATACAATAATAAGAATATTTGTGTTATAATTGTGTCGAGGTGATAATATGATTGTTGTGTTTGGTGGAGCGTTTAATCCTGTTACTAATGCTCATATAAAAGTGTATGAGTATGTCACTGACAAATTTGCAAAAGCAAAATTTGTTTTTTTACCTGTAAGCAGTGCTTATACTAAGAGTGATTTAGTTAGTGATTACCACCGTGTTAACATGTTAGAAATCGCTTTGAAGGGAAAAGAGAATGCTAGCGTTAATCATATTGAGATTACGGATAGTGATTTTTTAGGGACATATCAATCTTTGATAAGAATTGCTGATAGATATGAAGATGATGTTTATTTTGTTGTAGGAGCAGATAACCTTCATGGTATGGAAAGATGGATAAATATTGAAGGGATATTAGCAGATTTTAAAATTATTGTTTTAGGAAGAAATAATATTGATTCTAAGAAACTGATTTTAAGAAATGTAATTCTAAATAGATTTTTAAGCAGTTTCATTATATTTGAAGATTTTGATGTAGATATTAGCTCAACTGGATTTAGAGAAAGTTTTGAAAAAAATCTAGTGCCAGAAGAAGTATATAAATATATAGTGGAAAATGAATTATATCGAGGTGATGATAATGTATAGTAACGGCTTAATTAAAGTGGCAAGCGTTACTCCAAAGTTAAAAGTAGGTAATCCGCAATTTAACGTTGGAGAAATGTTGGATATCTTAAAAGAGGTAAAAGCAAGTATAACTGTTTTTCCGGAACTGAGTGTTACAGCATATACTTGTAATGATCTATTTTTTCAAGAAAGCTTATTAAGTAATACAAAAAAAGCAATTACTCATTTATTAGAAGAGAACAAGTACCAAGGTATTATTGTTATTGGTGCTCCTTTAGAAGTAGATGGTGTTTTGTATAATTGTGCATTCGTTATTCAAGGAAGCAAGATACTTGGTATTATTCCAAAATTCTATCTACCTAATACAGGTGAATTTTATGAGAAACGCTGGTTTCAAAGTGGATTTAACATTATTGAAAACTATAATGAAGTAAAATATTTAAATCAAATAGTACCTTTTGGCTATATTGTTTTTAAAGATGAAAATGATGAAGTTTCTTTTGGAATTGAAGTATGTGAAGATATGTGGGCACCAGTAAGCCCTGGGAATATATTGAGTCTAAATGGAGCTCGTATTATATTGAATTTAAGTGCTTCAAACGAGGTTCTTGGCAAACGTGAAATTAGAAGAAGAACAATTTTAGAGCATAGCAGAAGAAATGCTGGTGCATACGTTTATAGTAGTGCTGGAGTTAATGAAAGTACTAGTGAGACAGTCTTTAGTGGACATAATGTAATTGCGCAAAATAGTGAACTTATTGTTGAGACAGAAAACTTTAATCAAGAGAGTGAAGTTATATATGGAGATATCGATTTAGAAAAAATCGATTTTGCTAGGAGAACTAATGCTAGTTATCGCGATTCATTAAATAGATATCGTCATAAATTTAATGAAGTTATTTTTAAATTAGAAAAATCAGAGGATTACAATTTTGCAAAAAAGTTTGATAGCACGCCATTTGTTCCTAAAGTAAATATTCTTGAAGATTTTGAAAAAATTGCAGCACTTCAAGAGAATGCTTTAATAAAAAGAATTAAACACGTGCGTGCAAAAAGCTTGGTTATTGGTATTAGTGGTGGATTAGATTCAACACTGGCACTCTTGATCGCATGTCGTGTTTACGATAACTTAGGTATAGATAAAAAAGAAATTATTGGTGTTACAATGCCGGGATTACATACTAGTAAGCTTACCAAAAAGAATGCTATGGATATGATGCAAAATCTCGGAGTAAAAATTTTAGATATTAACATAAATAATCACGTTAAAGAACATTTTAAACTAATTGGACATGATGGTGTTACTGAAGATATTACTTACGAGAATACGCAAGCAAGAGCTAGAACGATGATTTTAATGAATTTAGCTAATAAATATCAAGGATTGGTTTTAGGAACAGGTGACTTAAGTGAAATGGCATTAGGTTGGTGTACATATAATGGTGATCAAATGAGTATGTATGGTATTAATGTTGGAATTCCAAAAACATTAGTACGGTTTATGATACATAATTATGCTATCCACAAGTTTAGTGAAAATGTTAGACAAACATTACTAAGTATTGTTGATACACCAATAACTCCAGAACTTACTTCAAATCAAAAAACTGAAGATACGATCGGTAAATATGAAATTAATGATTTTATTATTCATCGTGTTTTACGTTATGGGGATAAAGAAGACAGAATTAGTTGGCTTCTACCTAAAGTATTTGGAATTTCATGTGATGAAAGTTCAAGCTATGCGAGTAACTTTTTTAGAAGATTTTATTCACAACAATTTAAAAGACAAGCAACACCTGATGGACCCAAAATATTAGATATTTCTGTAAGTCCTAGAGGTGATTTAAGATTACCAAGTGATATTGACTACTTAAAATAGTTTTGGAGGATTTTATTATGACAAAAACAGTAGTTGTAGGGTTAAGTGGGGGAGTAGATAGTAGCGTTGCAGCTGCGTTATTAATAGAGCAAGGATATAATGTCATTGGTCTTTTTATGCGTAACTGGGATTCAACCACAAACAATGATATTTTAGGTAATCCAGATATAGACGATGAGATATGTCCACAAGAGGTTGACTATGCTGACGCTGTAAAGGTAGCCAAGAAGTTGGATATGCCTATATTTAAGGTTGACTTCATACAAGAATATTGGGACAATGTATTCACATATTTCCTTGATGAATATAAAAGAGGAAGAACACCTAATCCTGATATTTTATGTAATAAATATATCAAATTCGATGCTTTTGTTGAACATGCTAAGCAATATAATCCTGACTTTATTGCAATGGGACACTACGCTAGAGTAGTACATGGGGAACATCCAAAGATGCTTCGTGGTGTTGATGGTAACAAGGATCAAACATACTTCTTGAGTCAGTTGACCGAGAAGCAATTATCTCATACATTATTTCCGGTTGGTGAACTTACAAAGCAAGAAGTTAGAGATCTTGCAAATAAGTATGATTTGGCTACTAAAGATAAAAAAGATAGTACAGGTATTTGCTTTATTGGTGAAAGAGATTTTAATAAATTCTTAAGCAACTATTTGCCAAACAAAGGTGGAAATATGATAACACTTGAAGGCGAAATAATTTCTAAACATTCTGGTCTTATGTACTATACAATTGGGCAAAGAAAAGGTTTAGGAATTGGTGGGAGTAGTAAATTCGGTAATGAACCATGGTTTGTTATTGGGAAAAACTTGGAAACTAACGATTTAGTTGTTGGACAAGGTTTTCATCATCCCACTCTTTATAGTGACTCTTGTTTAGTCGAAGATATTAATTTAATAAATTTAGATCATTTCGAGGGTGAACTTGTATGCACAGCTAAATTTAGATATCGTCAAA
>LGVE01043558.1_pt2 | contig 12523 bp, 13 predicted proteins | sample 469871 | NCBI WGS metagenome assembly LGVE01 (sample SAMN03893561, study PRJNA290197) | marine sediment metagenome | material: sediment; isolation source: combined push core samples #3730, #5133, and #5579 collected at Hydrate Ridge | place: Pacific Ocean: Hydrate Ridge | reverse complement strand
CCTGCTGCAGGGTGTCGGAAAACTGCACCCGATCGCTGCCGGCTGAAGATCCTGCCTGCTCGGTCTTTTTGGCTTGGCCGCGGGTTTTGGTTCTGTCCAAGGGGCCGATGCCGCTGTTGCCGAATACTTTGTCGATAGTCATGGTTGCCACCTGAAGGCGTCTGGGATCCCCGTAACAGGAATCGGTTGAAGTTTTACCATTCTGGCGAAAGATTATGTTGTGCGTTCAAGGTGCCGAATTATAAAGGTATTATTTGTCCGGCTAGTTGTTGGTTTATCCTGTGCTCTATTTATCGACTCTATTAAGGGAAAAGTTTAGAAAAAAATGCAGGCAGGATGCCAGGGGCAGGCTGAGCAAGGATATGAGGGTCGGGGGGGGGGGAGGCTATTCGCCTGATTCCAGTTTTTGCAGTTGGCGAAACAGAGCGTCCGCAATGCCCATGCCTTGCTTGCGGGACATCTCGACAGCGACCTTCTGATCCATAAGGTCCTGAAAGATCTGTTGGTCGTTGCCCTTGGGCAGCAGGCCTCCGTCGGGAACCGAAGCCCGCATGCTCTTGAGCATCGCCTGGACCATGATCGCTTCGAAGTCCTGGCATTTTTGGCGCAGCTGCTCCGGGTTTTTACCGGACTGACTCTCCGGTTTCTCAGGGCTGCTGGCCTGACTGATGAGCATTTGGGGATCGAAGGATAGTTCCATAGGGAAGCTCGAGTTGGTGTTAAGGGAAAACTAAACAGGCTAGGAAATGCTGCCCTGAACTACATATCGGCCTTGGCTGCGAAAAGTTTAGGTCGGTCATTTAGAGCAAAGGCTTTTACCGCCGAGGACGCAGAGTTCGCAGAGAAAATCTGTTTATTCTTTTGATGGGTCTACCTCTGCGTGCTCTGCGGTAAATGGTTTTAAGTTTTAAAGTTCCACGGAACCACCAGTTCAGCATGCAGGGCGCCGATGGTGTTGAGACCTTGGGCCATGTTGTCGATGCTTAGAGCAAAGGCTTTTTACCGCCGAGGACGCAGAGTTCGCTGAGAAAATCATTTTATTCTTTTGATGGGTCTACCTCTGCGTGCTCTGCGCTCTCTGCGGTGAATGCTTTTATTTTTTTCTTACAGAACCACCAGTTCAGCATGCAAGGCACCGGAAGCCTTGATGGCCTGGAAGATAGCGATCAGGTCGCGGGGGGTGGCGCCGATGGCGTTGAGGGCCTGGGCCACGTCGCCGATACTGACACCCATTTGCAGAACTATCAGGTTGCCTTCGTCCTCAGAGGCGGCGATGTCTGTTTGTGGTATCGCGACGGTTTCACCCATGGAGAAGGGGCCGGGTTGGGATACCTCGGCTGATTCGCTGATGACCAGATTGAGGTTTCCGTGGGAGACGGCTACGGTAGCGATGCGGACCCCCTCTCCCATGACAATGGTGCCGGTCTTCTCGTTGACCACGATCTTGGCCGTGGAATCCGGTTGTACCGGAAGCCTCTCCAGGGCGGAGACGAATTCCACCAATCGCTCCCGGTAATGTAGGGGAATGGCCACGTTCAGGCTGGCGCTGTCGACGGGGGACGCCAGTGGGCTCTGAAAGTGGTTGTTGATCACTGCGGCGATGCGCGAAACCGTGGTGAAGTCGGGTTCCGCGAGCTGGAAATGGAGTTGGCTGTCGGAACTCAGGGCAAAGGGGACCTCCCTTTCCACAAAGGCGCCGCCGGGCAAACGGCCGACGGTGGGGTGGTTCTTCTGCACTTTGGCTGCTTTGCCGCCAAAGGCCAGGGAACCGACGATCAGAGGGCCTTGAGCTACAGCGTAAGTATTGCCGTCCGGTGCTTTAAGGGGGGTCATGAGCAGACTGCCACCGGCCAGGCTGTCGGCATCGCCAATGGAAGAGACCAGCACATCGATGGTGGTGCCGGTTTTGGCAAAGGGCGGCAGTTCAGCGGTAACGATGACCGCGGCCACGTTGTCGACCTTGACCTCATCCCGGTTCACGGTGACGCCGAGGCGCTCCATCATATTGACCAGCGACTGAATGGTAAATTGGGTGCCATTGCTGTCGCCGGTGCCGTTGAGGCCGATGACAAGACCGTAACCGACAAGTTGGTTGCTGCGGACCCCTTCAATCTGCGCGATATCTTTGATGCGTGCCGCCGAAATGGACAGGGGCAGCAGCATCTGCAGGATCAGCAGCGCCGGCAGGGTGGCAATCAGGCGTTTCAGCATCGAAAATCTCCTTAGAACGGCCAGACGTTGTCGAGGATGCGGGTCATCCAGCCAGGACCCTGTTTGTCGCTGATAACCCCTTTGCCAGTGTAGGCGATCTTGGCGTCGAGCACGTACTTGGAGTCAATAACATTTTGCGGTGAAATATCGTTGGGGCGCACGATGCCGGTCAGAACAATAATCTGTTCTTCACGGTTGACGGTGACCGTCTTGCCCCCTTCGATGCGCAGGTTGCCGTTCGGAAAGACCTCCACCACCCGGGTAGAGAGGGTGGCGACCAGATTCTCCTTGCGCGAGGTGCTGCCGGAGCCGTTGAAGTCGTTCTCGTAGTTGGTGGCGATCAGCTGGGTCGGATCAATGGCACTGTTGAGCTTAACTAGGTCGGTTTCGAAACCGAGAAATTTACTGATCCCGGCTTCATTGTTGCTTGAGCGACCGGTTTTCGTAGTCGCTTCGCGGCTGGCGCTGGCCTGTTCAAATATAGCCACGGTCAGGATGTCGCCAAGCTGGCGGGCTTTGATGTCGCCAAAGAGGCTGCCTTTGTTCTCGGTCCAGAGAGACCCACTGGTCTGTGGAGTTTCCACGGCCATCTGTGGGGCGTTGTCCGACGGCAATTGAGGGGTCGGCAAAGGGGTTCGAGAGACGCATCCGGATAGTAACAGAGCGCCGAGGATCAGGCTGAGTAGACAATTGTTCATGATTTATAACTCCACAGTCACCGCAACGGGGCCGGCGACTTTGCAGATGAGATCTTTTTGCGAACTAATGTTGCGCACTCGGATCATATCGCCGGCACTGCCGTTTTGCTTGGCCATGCCTTTAGCAGTAACTTTCAGTGCTCCCTTTTGAGCAGTAATCGTGACAATCTCTCCCCGTTTGATCATTGGCGGAAAGGCCACGGCCGAGCGTTCAAAGACCTCGCCTTTGCGCAGGGAGCGCTTCAGTCGTTTGCCGAGCAGGTCGTCGCTGTCGAAACAGGGCGCCCGCAGTCGATTGAGGTCTCTTTCGGCCAACTCGATGTGTTCTTCTCTGAGGATGGTGCCGCGGCGCAGGTCGCCGGTGGTTATTGCCACTTGAGCGAGGGCTTCGAGGGTGGCGCTGACGGCGATATTCTTTACTGCCCTTCCGTCGACCCGGAAGATCAAGCTGAAGCGACTGCTCGACAGCACGCGAGGATCCGAAGGGGTGATTTCGCAGGTCAGTCGGCCAGGCGGAACGGCAAAGGCCTTGGGCAGGCGAAGATGGCGGAAGCGAAGTTTGGTTTGGGGCATTTTGCTGCGCTGCTGGTCCAGGTAGCCTTCGAGATACTTTTGTATCTGCTCCGGTTTTACGACGGTTTGTGGTGGTCCATCGACCGTGGCAGCGTGCCCTGCCCGCATCAGGGGAAAGGATAGCAGGCAAGTCAAGTAAAGGATGGTGGTCAGACGCAAAGCAAAGGTCATAGTTTGTTTATTACATCAGGTTGTTGGTCATCTGCAGCATGTCGTCTGCTGTTTTGATGGCCTTGGAATTGATTTCGTAGGCTCGCTGGCCGGCGATCATGTTGACCATTTCTTCCATGATGTTGACGTTGGATCCTTCCAGAAAACCCTGAGCTAGACTGCCGAACCCGTTTTCGCCCGGGGTACCGACCGCCGGTGCACCGGTGGTTGGGGTTTCAGCGTAAAGGTTGTGACCCATAGCTGAGAGGCCGGCAGGATTGCTGAAGCGGGTCAGCTCGATGGTGCCAACCTCGGTCGGTGCGCTTTCACCGTCGAGAAAGACCTCCACGGTGCCGTACTGGCCAATGGAAATCTGGGTAGCATTCTCTGGAATCACGATCTCAGGGTAGAGAGGATAGCCGTCTGAGGTGACCATGCGTCCGGTGCTGTCCTTTTTGAAGGCGCCGGCCCGGGTGTAGGCCGTTTCACCGTTGGGCATGGCGACCTGGAAAAATCCGGAGCCCTCAATGGCCAGGTCGAGATCGTTGCCGCTCTGTTGAATGTCGCCGGTGGTAAAGATCTTCTGTACCGCTGCAACCCGGGAGCCGAGGCCAACCTGGACCCCGGTGGGGATCTCTACTCCGGGCGCAGAGGAAGCGCCGGCGATCTTGACCGTCTGATAGAGAATATCCTGAAAGTCGGCGCGGCTCTTCTTGAACCCGACGCTGTTGACGTTGGCCAGGTTGTTGGCGATAACGTCCATATTGGTCTGCTGGGTTTCCATTCCGGTGGCTGCGGTCCACAAAGCCCTGATCATCGCTTGTCTCCTTGATTATACTTTGTACTATCGGTTAGCCGATTCTGCCTAGCTGGATCGATTTTTCGGCCAGGGTGTCATAGTTTTTGAGCATCTTCTGACAGGCCTCAAAGGCCCGCATCGTTTCGATCATTTTGCCCATTTCCTGCATCATGTTGACGTTGGAGTCCTCGATCTGACCCTGAATAACCCGGGGTTCTGCGACCCGCTGCTCAAAGGCTCGAATATCCTCTTTGCTTACGCTGAACAGGCCGCCACCCTTTCTCTGCATCACGCTCATGTCATCAAAGACGTACAGAGGCACTTTTTTGACATCGCCCCCCTCCAGCTGGATATTGCCGTTTTCGTCGATGAGTACGTCGGGGTTGTCCAGCAGGATCGGTTTACCGTCTTCGCCGAGAACCTTCATTCCGGCTCCGGTGACCAGATTGCCGACTTCATTCATACGGAAGTTGCCTTGGCGCGTGTAGCAAAAGGTGTCCTTGTCTTCCTGCACCTTGAAGAAGCCTTCACCGTCGATAGCCATATTGGTCGGGATTCCGGTGCGGACCAAAGGCCCCTGGCCGTAGTCGGTCAAGCCTTCTTTGGCCCGGGTGAGGGACAGGGCAGCGTTGCTGTGCAGGTTCTGGGCATCGGCCAGCTTGGCTTCAAAGATCACCTGGGATCTTTTGAATCCAACGGTTTTATTGTTGGACAGGTTGTCACTGATGGAGTCCATCAGTGTCATCCGGCTCAAGGCGCCGGAAAGGGCACTGTATTTTCCGCTGCTCATGGCGATTCCTTTTGCAAGTGTTGCACTTAAGCTGTTTTTCGACCGTTCAGTGTGATTTCTTTAGCTTCATTTGTCAGGCCGCGCTGTTGACGGGTCGATTTGCGCCGCCCGCTTTAAAGCGATCAGCTGTTGGGCTGCTTCGATGGGAAACTGCAGCACCGCAGCGATGCCCTCGGCGTTCATGCCCTGATCGGCCAAGGCGGCTGCATAGCGGTATTTTTCAGGGGTTTGCCGCCACTCAGGTCCTTTTTGTAAGCGCTGCTTCAGGGTCGCATGCAGCAGTGAGTCGTTAAAGTCCGCGGTCCGCGGTTTTTCTTGTGGCTCTGTGGTCACATCCGGGGCTGAAGCCGAGGCTATACGGGTTAGCTCTGCGCGGCATTGGGTTAGATTCTTTTTTGTCCGCCGCAATTGCAGGGCCAGGGCCAGCGAGCAGCCGGTTGTGATCAGGGTACTGACCAAGAGCAGCAGTGGATGGATAGCGAAGAGCATCATCGGTAACCCGCTGTCAGCGTTGAAGGGGGTTGCGTTGAAGGGGGCTGCGTTGTCGCTTGACGCTGCGACCGATGTGATTCTTTAGTTTGATCAGCGATTGGCTGTGCAGTTGCGAGACGCGCCCCTCGGAAATCTCCAATACTTCGGCAATCTCTTTCTGGCTCAATTCTTCGTAATAGTAGAGGGTTACCACCAGTCGCTCTTTTTCCGACAGTCGATCGATATATTCTGCCAACTGTTGTGCAAGTTCGGTGGTTTCCAGCATTTCCAGGGCTGTTTTGTCACCCTCGTTTACCAGGTTGTCCAGCAGACTGGGTCCATGTTCCGATTCGCCTATGGTTTCGTGCAGGCTGATGCAGCCGAGGTGGCTGGTTTCTGAGAGCAATTGACGATATTCCTCAAGGCCCATCTGCAGTGATTCGGCGATTTCCTGTTCTTCCGGGTCGCGGCCGAGGGTGCGTACCAGGTCATCAATGGATTTTTGGATAGTTCCCTGTTTTTTGCGCAGGGTTCGTGAAAACCAGTCCATGCGCCGTACTTCGTCATATACGGCTCCGCGCATGCGTTTTTCCGCAAAGGTTTTAAACAGTACACCCTGGCCAGGATCGAAGCGTCCCGCGGCATCGACCAGGCCGAGCATGGCGGCACTGGCGATATCTTCCCGGGTCATGAAGGCCGGCACCTGAGTCACCATGCGATCAGCCAGGAAGTTGATCATGTAGAGGTGAGCNNGATGTAGAGGTGGGCCTTGATCAAACGATCCTTGGCATCTGCTCCCGGTGGGCTATAAGGAACCGCTCCCTTCATCAGATCTCCTCTGGATTCATGGTCATGAGCTTTTTCCAGAAAAACTGCAGAGTGCCTTTGGCTTGCAGATCCTGTGGCATCTGCAGCAGGCCTTTGGCGAAGGAGATGAAGGCATTGCTGGTCTTGCTGTTCGGGTAGAGGTTGATCATCGGCTGCTGCCGACGAATCGATTCCCGAACCCGTTTGTCAAAGGGGATGCAGCCCATGTAGTCGATGGAAATGGACAGGTAGCGGTTAGCCACCGTGGTCAGTTTTTGGTAGACTTCCAACCCTTCTTCGGCGTTAGTCACAGAATTGACGATTAGCGAGAAGACCTTCTGATGGTAGCGGGTTGAGAGGAGTTTCATCAGGGCATAGGCATCGGTGATGGCGGTCGGATCGGGGGAGGTCACCATCAGAATGTCATGGGCTGCGACGCTGAAATAGGTGACGTTTTCCGAGATGCCGGCTTCGGTGTCAATGAGTACGATATCGAAGGACTCGTGCAGGTTGTCGAGTTCTTCCATGAAGCGCATCTTTTGGCCACTGTCAAGGTTGGTGAACTGTTGTACGCCGGAGCCGGCCGGTAGAATTTTAATACCGGGAGGTCCTTCAATCATGATCTCCGGTAGGTTTCGTTCCCCGGAGAAAAAATGGTTGAGGTTAAAGCGGGGCGTGAGGCCAAATACCACATCGATGTTGGCCAGGCCAAGGTCGGCATCGATGATCAGAACTTTTTTGTCCTGCTTGGCCAGGGCCATCGCCATGTTGGCCACCACGGCGGTCTTGCCCACGCCACCCTTGCCGCTGGTAACGGTGAAGACACGAGGAGGGGTTCGGTTACCGATCTCGGCTGGAGCATGCTCAACGAGTTGCTCCTGCAAAGACCGCAGGGTTTCAGCTTGATCTGATAATTCGTGAGTGGCACTCATAATCTGTTCTCTTTATGATTGTTGAATAACAAAGCCAGCCACGGCTGCGGGATCCGCAACCAACAGGTCTTCCGGCACTCGTTGGCCATTGGTCAGGTAGGACAGGGGCAAATCCTGATGCAGTGGTACATTCAGCAGCGAGCCGCGCTGGTCGCATTCGTCCAGTTTGGTGAATACCAGACTATGCAACGACAGGCGACCGAAGTGTTTTACGGTGGATTGCAGTTCGCTGTCCCGAGTCGAGGCTGCAAGCACCAGGTGATTCTCGGTACCGGATTCAGGGCCGAGGAACTTATTCAGCTCGGAGATACTCACTTCGTCCTTGGGGCTGCGGCCGGCGGTATCGATGAGGATCAGATCCTTGTCCTGATGGCGGGCAAAGACCTCCTGCAGTTGTTCAGGGCTGAGCACCACCTCTACCGGCACATTCATCAGTTCGCCGTAGACTTTGAGTTGTTCGACCGCGGCGATGCGATAGGTATCGATGGTCACCAGAGCGATGCGGATGCCGCCTTGAAGCAGCAGGTTGGCTGCGAGTTTGGCGATGGTGGTTGTTTTTCCCACACCGGTCGGTCCGACCAGGGCGATGCGCCGTTGTTTGGCGGAGCAGTTAAAAGGGCCGGTCACTCGCACCAGAGACTGGACGGCGTCGGAGTAGAATTCCTTGAGCCGCTGCTGATCTTGCATCTGCTGGGGGGAGAGTGTTTCCCAGGCGTACTGCTCGATGGCATCGGCCGCTTCGGCTTCGATGCCGTAGTTGGTCAAATTTTTACGCAGCAGAGCCATTTCCTGAATATCGTCGCAGTCCGAGTTTCTGGCTGCCGGCTTGCGAATGCGGCGCGCTGCGACTTCGCGGGTCATAATCGCCGGGGGCGATGGTGCCTGAGGGGCAGCGAGTTGAGGCACCGGCTGCTCAGAGAGTTGTTTGATCAGCACTTTGAGTTCATCGATCTCTCCGCGCACTGAGTTCAGGTCCTGATTAGCAACCTGATTTTTAAGCTCCCTGATCTCGTCATCACGGGGATCAACCACCTTGCTTTGTTTCCAGAGTTGCTGATAGGTGATCTCATCTTCGCCAGCCTCCGGTCTGGTAGTCGGCGCTTGTCTGCTCGCCCGTTGAGATGGCGGCCGAATCGAAGGTTCGGCCGAATCGATGGCGGCAGTCACCTCGTAGGTTGGTTTACGGAATACTCCCATCCCTTTGCGCACGGTGCGGGTTGAGAGAATCAGCGCCTCGGACCCGAGAGATTCTTTGACCTTCTTCAAGGCTTCCGGCATATTTTCCGCTTCAAATACTTTAACCAGCATTGATCGACACAGCTCCTACCGAGCGCACTTTAAGGTGCGGGGCAATTTCGTTGTGAGATAAGACCACCAGGTTCGAAATGTAGCGTTCGGTCAACCTTTTGACATGCAGTCGTATTGTTGGCGAACAGAGCAGCATCGGTGTCGTGCCACCGCCCAGGGATTGGATGGTTTCGCTGAGCCCTTCGAGAAAGGCCTGAGCCTTATGGGGATCGAGGGCCAGGTAGCTGCCGTCCTGGGTGCGGTGAACTGATTCCTGCAGGGTTTCCTCCAGCTCATGATCGAGGGTGAACAGGGCCAAAGTCTGGCTGTCATCCGCGTAGTTGCCGCTGATCGAGCGGGCCATGGACTGTCTTACCTGTTCGGTCAGCAGGTCGGCATCGGTCATGCTCGGTGCCCAGTCGGCCAGGGTTTCGAGGATAGTGCGCAGATCCCGAATCGAGACTTGTTCGCGCAATAGATTTTGTAGCACCCGCATGATCGTTCCCAGTGGCAAGAGGTTGGGAGTCAGTTCTTCAACAAGCTTCGGATAACTCTTACCAAAGTTGTTTAGCAAGTTCTGTACCTCTTGTCGGCCAATCAGCTCATGGGCATGACGTTTGATGATTTCGCTGATGTGGGTGGTGGTCACCGTGGTGCCGTCAACCACCGTGTAACCAGCGATTTGAGCCCGTTCTTTTTTATCTTCACTGATCCAGGTAGCAGGTAGGCCGAAGGCCGGTTCGGTAGTGGCTATGCCTTTTAAGGGCTCCGTGGCTAATCCCGGATTCATGGCCAGAAAATGGCCGGGCATAATCTCCCCGCCGGCGATGGAGATGCCTTTGAGCAGGATGGCGTATTCGTTTGGTTTGAGCTGCAGATTATCCTTGATATGAATAGGTGGCACAATGAAGCCGCTGTCGAGAGCGAATTGCTTGCGAATCGAGCGGATGCGTGGCAGCAGTTCGCCGTCCTGGGCCGAATCGACCAGAGGGATCAGGCCGTAACCGACCTCAAGTTCCAGCAGGTCGATATTGAGCATCTCCTCGTAATTGTCTTCCTTCGGCTGCAGTGCCGTGGGAATTTCTTCTGCTGCGGCAATCGCTTCAGCTTCCTGACCCTGTTGAATCCGATAGGCGACGTAGGCCAGCAGAATGGATAACAATAAAAACGGAATAAAGGGCAGACCAGGGATCAGAGCAAACCCGAGCAGCACGCCGGACACGATCCAGATGGCCCGGGGATGTATGGTGAACTGGCTCTTGAGCTGGTTGCCAAAATCTTCGCTTCCGGCGGTGCGAGTGACCAGGATACCGGCGGCGGTGGAGATGATCAGCGCAGGTATCTGCCCAACCAGGCCGTCGCCGACGGTCAGAATGGTGTAGTTGGCGGCGGCATCGGCCGCTGCCATACCCTTTTGCAGTACGCCGATGACGAAGCCGGCGCCGATGTTAATCAGGGTAATGATGATGCCGGCGATGGCATCCCCCTTGACGAACTTACTGGCGCCGTCCATGGCTCCGTGAAAACTGGCTTCGTCCGAGACTTCCCGGCGACGGGTGCGGGCCTCATCTTCGGTAATCAGGCCGGCGTTGAGGTCGGCGTCGATGGCCATCTGTTTGCCGGGCATGGCGTCAAGGGTGAAACGGGCGGCGACCTCGGCCACGCGCCCGGCGCCCTTAGTGATGACCATGAAGTTGATGATTACCAGAATGGTAAAAATGACGATGCCGACCACATAGTTGCCGCCGACGACAAATTGGCCGAAACTCTGAATCACCGAGCCGGCTGCACCCGGTCCTTCGTTGCCGTGTAGCAAGATAAGGCGGGTCGAGGCCACGTTGAGGGACAGCCGAAACAGGGTCGTGGCCAGCAGCAGCGATGGAAAGATGGCGAAATCGAGAGCCCTCAGGGTGTAGAGGGAGATAATCATAACCAGTAGCGAAATGGTGATATTGAGGGATAAAAAGATGTCCAGCAGGAAGGATGGCAGGGGGATGATCATCAACATCAAAATGGAGACCAGGCCTACGGCCACCATGACGTCGCTGCGTAGCAAACTCTCTTTCCAGTCGTGCCGCATCAGTTTTTCAAACATAAATTTATCCTTATTCCAATTCTTTATCAGCAACCAGTCTTGAAAGTTATGATTTAACTATCTGAAATCATTCACCACGGAGTACGCAGAGTTCACGAAGACAATAGAGGAAATCTTTTAACCAGAACGATTTGTTCTTCTCTGTGGGCACTGTGGTAAAAGACGTGCTTTTCATTGTTTCCGAGTGGAACGGCGGTCCGTGGGTAACGGCTATTTCCGTCCCGGCAGACCGTAAACATAAGCCAGGATCTCGGCGACGGCTTTAAACATCTCTTCGGGGACCGGTTGCCCGATCTCCACCTTGTACAACACGCGGGCAATGGGTTTATTCTCTACCAGCGGTATACGGTTCTCCCTGGCGATCTCACGAATTCGCATGGCCAGATGATCGGCGCCCTTGGCAACTACCTGCGGGGCATCCATGGTTTGGCGGTCATAGCGCAGGGCTACCGACAGGTGGGTCGGGTTGGTCACGATAACGTCTGCCTTGGGCACTTCCGCCATCATCCGACGTCGGGACATCTGCTGTTGCAATGAACGGATGCGGGCCTTGATATAGGGGTCGCCCTCTGCTTCCTTGAACTCTTCTTTCTGCTCCTGCTTAGTCATCTTCATTTTCTGTTCCATTTCCCAGCGAACGAACAGAAAATCGAACAGCCCCAACAGTACAATGATGCCGCAAGCCTTTATCATTACGTTGGTGGCCACCCGCCCGAGGTAACGGACCGTGTCGATGACCTCCATATCGATCAGCAACAAGGCCTGGTCGAATTCATTGAAGACCACCTTGTAGGATACCGCCCCTATGAGCAGTACTTTTGCCAAGGATTTGACGACTTCGACCAGTGACTTTTTGGATACAAAACGGGCAGCACCGGCAATGGGGTTCAGTTTGGAGAAATCGGGCTGTAGTGGTTTGCCGGTAAAGAGCCAGCCAACCTGCAAGACACTGGAGAAAAGACCGATTACCATCACCATTAAAAACGGGGGGGCCAGCAACAGGCCGCCCCGTTGCAACACCAAAGTAAATAGGTTGACAATGCCATTGGGCGTCACCTCATAAGAAGCGCACACCTTCCAGATTCCAGCCAGGGATACAGAAAGCTTGTTCCAGAACAGGGGCGCATAGAAGAACCACAACAACAGGGTGGTAGCCATCATCGCCGCGGTTTGTACCTCTTTACTTTGGGCCACCTGACCTTTTTCGCGAAACTCTGAGCGTCGTTTGTCTGTGGCCTGTTCTGTGCGTTCGCCGGAGGAGTCGTCGGCCATTTAGGTTCCTCCCAGCAGTTGAAACATATAGGCAAAGCGCTCGCCGAGCAGGTTGAATTCCCGCGTCAGCAGGACGAAAACCATCTGGAATGTCAATCCTATGACCAGCAGTGCCATCCCTATGTTGACCGGAAAGGACAACATAAAGACATTGAGCTGAGGAAAGACCCTGGCCATAATGCCGAGCACCAGTCCCGATAACAGCAGTAGCGCCAGGATCGGGGCGCTGAAACGGACGGCAAGGACAAACATGTTGCCCATCAAATCCACCAGAAAAGGGACAGCTCCACCGGAAAGGTCGAGCTCTCCCGGTGGCAGCAGTCGATAGGAATGAACGATCGCCCGCAGGAACAGATGATGGACATCAAGGGCCAGAAACAGCAGAATGGCGAAGACGCTCTGAAACTGGGACATCAGCGATATCTGACGCTGGTTCTG
>LGVE01183658.1_pt2 | contig 12534 bp, 13 predicted proteins | sample 469871 | NCBI WGS metagenome assembly LGVE01 (sample SAMN03893561, study PRJNA290197) | marine sediment metagenome | material: sediment; isolation source: combined push core samples #3730, #5133, and #5579 collected at Hydrate Ridge | place: Pacific Ocean: Hydrate Ridge | reverse complement strand
CGTTCAGCTCATTCAGCTCATTCAGCTCGTTCAGCTCATTCAGCTCATTCAGCTCGTTTTGAAATTGAAAGGTATAATTATCCATTTCAATTTCAAAACGCTTGACAAAAGCTAATTTTTATAATATTATTGTAAATAGGTGTATTATGTTGAGATAGCTTGTGTAACAATGGAATTTCAAGCATGATATATAGATGCGCATATTTTTAAAAGCTTTTTTTGCTTGTTGACATTAAATTTGGAGGAAGAATAATTGATTAAACTTCAAGATGTAAATAAATTTTTCGGAGCTAACCACGTGCTGAAAGATATAAATTTATCCGTAGCAGAAGGCGAAAAACTGGTTATTATTGGTCCGTCTGGTTCTGGTAAAAGTACTACCGTTCGTTGCATGAATTTTTTAGAAGAACCCACTTCGGGACAGGTATTCATTGATGGTGAAAAACTCACCCAAAAAAACAAGATTCATCTTGTTCGCCGAACATCTGCTATGGTATTTCAGAGTTTTAACTTATATCCACATAAAACCGTGATAGAAAACTTGACCTTGGCACCCATGAAATTACAAAAGATTTCTAAAGAAGAAGCCATCATAAAAGCTCGTAAATATTTAGAGATCGTTGGTCTTAGTGAAAAAGAAAATGCTTATCCATCTACCTTATCTGGTGGACAACAGCAACGTGTTGCTATTGCGAGAGCGCTAACAACCGAAAAAAAGATCATTCTTTTTGACGAACCGACATCTGCCCTTGACCCAGAAACCGTTCAAGAGGTGCTTGATGTTATGATCAGACTATCCAAAGAGAATATAACTATGGTAGTGGTTACCCACGAAATGGGTTTTGCCCGAGTTGTGGCTGATCGGGTCATCTTTATGGATGATGGCCGAATTGTCGAAGAAGGAAAACCAGAACATTTTTTTGAAAATCCTTCAGAAGAACGAACGAAACTCTTTCTTAGTAAAATCTTGCGTTAATCTTTGGTATCGGATAACCGATATTAGATTTTATAATTAAAATTTTTAGGAGGAAAATGATTATGAAAAAGGTATTTTCTGCATTTCTTGTTTTATGCCTCGTGCTTACACTCACAGCATGTTCGTCTTCAACTGATTCAAGTGATAGCTCAGCTACTACTGATGACAGTCTCAATGCGATCGTTGAAGCTGGTGTTTTAAAAGTTGGTGTTAAAGAAGACGTTCCGAAATTTGGACTAAGAAACACTGACACTGGTGAAATCGAAGGATTTGAAATTGATATTGCCAAAAAATTAGCAGGTGAAATTCTTGGCGATGAAAACGCTTACGAATTAACACCAGTAACTGCTAAAACTCGTGGTCCATTACTCGATAATGGCGAAGTTGATCTTGTTATCGCAACTTTTACTATTACCGAAGACCGAAAATTAACTTATAATTTCTCAACTGGATATTATGAAGATGCTGTGGGTCTTTTAGTAAAAAAAGATGCTGGCTATGCTGGACTTGCTGACATGGATGGTGCCGTAATCGGTGTTGCTCAAAGTGCGACTTCTAAAGATGCAGTTCAAGAAGCAGCTGATAAACTTGGTGCTACGATATCATTCTCAGAATATGCAACTTATCCAGAAATCAAAGCAGCCTTAGATTCAGGACGTATTAATGCTTTCTGTGTTGACGGATCTATCCTTGGTGGCTACGTTGATGATACAACCATGATCTTACCAGATCGCTTCGCACCACAACAATATGGTGTTACATCTAAGCTGAACAACGTTGCACTTGCTGATGCGGTTGACGGTTATATTAGCGGATGGCTTGCAGATGGTACGATTGAAGACCTAATTACTCAGTGGGGACTTAACTATTAATGAAAAGTACTAATCCTTTTGCCTTATGGCGTTGGGAGAAGTTGTTGGGAGAATGGCAAATGTTTGGCGAAGGGTTTCTGCGAACGATTGAGGTCGCAGCCCTCGCCTTAATCCTTGCTCTTGTTCTGGGCATTATTTTTGGCGTTATCTCAACATCAAACAATAAAATAATGCGAGGGATATCAAGGGTTTATGTTGAATTCTTTCAAAACACTCCCCTCGTTATACAGATTTTCTTTATGTATAACGGTCTTGCAATTGCAGGACTTCGGCTTAGCGTATTTACCATTGGTGTTTTAGGGGTTGGTATTTATCATGGGGCCTATGTTTCTGAAGTTGTCAAAACCGGAATTACTTCAATTCCAGTCGGACAAGTCGAAGCCGCCAAGTCGCAAGGTTTTACCTATATCCAATATATGCGATACATTATCCTACCGCAGACAATCAAGATTATTCTCCCTCCGCTCACCAATCAAGCGGTTAACCTCATTAAAAATACGTCAGTCTTGGCCATGATTTCAGGTTTTGATCTTATGTATGTGGCAGATTCTTGGGCCTCTTACAGTCTCGATTATGGGCCAGCCTATGTTCTTGCAGGTCTTTTGTATTTCAGTCTCTGTTTCCCGTTGGCAACCTGGGCAAGAAAATACGAAGAACGCTTAAAATTAAACGATATTGCTCGTATGCCCTTTGATCCAAGTGAGGAGGCAGTAACATGTTAGATGTTTTTACAAATGTATTTACGCCTTCAAACGTTAAATTTATGGCAAAAGGAATGGCATTAACCTTGACACTTTCCGTGTCAATTGTCTTTTTCTCAATCATATTTGGGACGATCCTAGCATTGCTTCGAACCTACGAAAAACGGTTTTTCGGTAAATTAGCCGGATTTTATATTGAAATATTTCGAAATACACCCTTGCTTCTTTGGGTTCTCGTGTGTTGCTTTATGATTCCATACGGTACAATTGTAATTCGTGGTGGGCTTGCGTTGACATTATATACATCTGCTGTTCTCGCTGAAATTGTTCGTGGTGGGTTAAATTCTGTTGCTGATGGGCAATTTGAAGCAGCCAAATCCCAAGGGTTTACATTGATCCAAACATTGATGTACATTGTACTCCCTCAATGTTTTAGAAGTATTATTCCCTCGCTCTTATCGCAAATCATTACAACCGTTAAAGATACCTCATTTTTACAAGTTGTCGCGATTCCAGAGTATACACGAAGCGGATTTGTTGTAATGGGACGCTATACCAACACCGTAGAAGTTTTCATGATTTTTACTGTCTTGGCAGCTGGTTACTTTGTAATTTGTTTCAGTCTTTCTTGTGTTGTTCGCAGTTATCAAAAGAGAACTGAAATCGTCCGATGATGAATTCAAAATGCTATAATAATGTATACAGAAAGTCATGGATTAACAAAATCCATGACTTTCTTATGTTTTGACATCTTTAAAATAACGATCAGTGCTAGAATTGCGAAAAAAACACAGAGAAGGTGTTCTCCTGTGCTTTCCATTCTATCTCTATTTTTTTGCAATTTCTGCTATCATTTTATCAAAAGAATATCACACTAATCCACAGTGACCATCAATAGTGGGGATTTATGACATATTAAATCACTCGACTCTATCCAATTATTTAGAAATAGTAGAATCTTCGAACTACAAACCTCTTTGTTCGAAATCCAAGTTAGTTGATCCAACTTTTATCATTAATTAAAATATGCGGATTATTCTGATGAAAAATAATTTTATTATCAACTTCAAATCCATTTTTAATAATCGCTGAAACGATCACATCTTTAGGCTTTCCTTTAGCAAGCATCTTTCCTTCTTTTAAAATGACGATTTTATCCGCTAATTCTGCGGCTAAATTAATATCATGAACAATTGTCAAAACTCCAATATTTTGCTGNNTCTTTAAGTAAAAACATCACATCTCGTTGTGTTTTGATATCCAAACCACTTGTCGGTTCATCCATAAAGAGAAAAGGAGGTTTTTTAACAAGTGCACGAGCAATGGTCACGCGTTGTTGCTGCCCTCCGCTTAAATGATTAATATCTTGGTTGGCCATTTCACTTAATCCTAATTGTTCTAAAAGAAGACTAACTCGATGCAGTTCATCCTGTGAATAAAAAAAGGAAGAACTTTTTTCCAATCCGAGTAGAATACTCTCAAAGACGGTCATTGAAAATAATGTTTGATAATTTTGAGGAACATAACCAATATAACGCGATACCTGCTGGTAACGTAGTTTTTGAAAATCAGTCTTTCCCATACTGATTTGACCCTGATATTTCTTTAATAATTGATTAGTGCATTTTAACAGCGTTGACTTTCCAGCACCATTAGGTCCTATAATTGCCGTAAAACTTCCTGGACGAATTTCCATTGATATATCTTCTAGTACTTGTTTTTTCTGATAAGCAAAAGAAAGTGCATCGAGTTTTATAATATCAACAAATGGTAAGATTTTTTCAGACATATCCTTATCCCCTTTTTTGCCTAATAATCATGTAAATGAAAAGTGGTGAACCGATAAACGCCGTTAATACGCCGACTGGCAACACAATAGGAGCGATAATATTAATAGCGATAGTATCAGCTACAATAAGTAAAAATCCACCTCCTAGTGCAGATGCTGGAATTAAGTACCGACTATCTGTTCCCAAAATCATCCGCATTAAATGCGGAACAACGAGTCCGACAAAACTGATCATTCCTGTAAAAGCTGTAACGGTTGCAATCAAAAGAGATACAAGAATCATAAGAAAGTATCGAATTTTTTTTACTTCGACGCCGAAGCTTTTAGCGACTTCATCACCTAAAGCCATTTTATTAATAGCATCAGCCTTTAATAATAATAATGGAAATACAATGATAAAAACAATTGACATAATCATTAAACTATCCCAATCTGATTTACCAAGTGTTCCCACTTGCCAAAATATAATTTCACGCGTTGTATATACATCCGCAAAATATGTCAGCAAGGTCGTAAAGGCTTTGAAGAAATTCATAATGGCTATCCCTGCTAAAATCAAGTTTCTTGGTGTATTGCCCTGCCATTTCTTGTCGCAAAAACAAAGGCATACGCAACAATTGTATATTGTCCCAAAAATGCAAAAATTTGTAAAGGAAATAAGATCGCTAAAGCTGCTCCTAAACCTGCTCCTGATGAAATACCAAGTGTAAAAGGTGATGCCATGGGATTTTGAAGGATTAATTGCATTATCAAGCCTCCAACACCCAGAGACATCCCTACAACAAGAGCTGATAAAATTCTTGATAACCGTACCTGAATAATAATATTGGTTATACCAATATCTGTCGGATCCATCCCTCGAATCGCTTCAAATAAAACAGATCCAATTTCAGTTGGAGAGATATCCATCTCTCCAATTGAAAGGCCAATTCCCATTGAAATAAGAACTAAAACTACCAGAAGTATTAAAAACAACTTCTGATAAAGGGCTTTTTTCTTATAGTCATTAATAAGAGTAGTTTGTGTAGTATTCAATGATTTATACTTTATTCATCAAAGGAAGGCAAGTTTGAACTTTCTTTTACCGATGGATATAAACCTTCTGTTCGATAGAAAGTATTGAGAATGTCATCTCCTTTTTCTTCCATATCAATATCTTCAAACAAAGAAGGATAGGCTGTCTTTGCAATAATGTTCGAATCAATAAGACCTGTAGCAATATCCCAACCCATATATGTTCCTTTTAAATGATAGGTTTGGTCATTTTCAATCGCGTCAACTGATGCGAGTATTGGATCTTGAAGTTCCTCTGCTTTCACGCCGTAAACTTGAGATGGTGTATGCATATATATAAGAGAGGGATTCCATGCAATGAGTTGCTCTTTTGTAATTTCTCCGCCTTTATCGCCTAATTCAATTGCAACATTGTCTAGATCTAATTGTTTAAGTGGTAGATAGGAATTCGTAGCCTTTAAAAGAGTTGATGGTCCAGACATATAGAATCGAGCAGGTTCAGGATTATTTTCTTCAATAACAGATGTTAGAGCTTCCATTTCTGAATAATAATAGTCCAATAATTCCGTTGCTTTTTCTTCTTCTCCGGTTATTTCTCCTAGTAAGGTATAAGCACCATCAATATTTTCAGTGCTCTTTCCTGTCTTTGCGATACTATTTAAACAAATAACAGGGATCATTGTTTTTTCCTGCAATAACTCAGCTTGTTCAATTCCTGCGTCAGTACTACTGTAACTCCAACTGATAATAATATCTGGATTTAATTTAATCAAACTTTCGACATTAATTTCTGTGTTTGGAGGACCTCCACCTACTTGTGTAAGGTCTTTCACTTCTGGCCATGCTTGTACCTCTATGGTATCAACATCTGAATACTTTGAATCATACATATTACTTGGTACCCCAATTAGCTTATCTTCTGCACCAAGTTGAAGCATAATACGAAAAGCATCAACATTTGGAGTTGCTATCGTATTAATCTCTGATGGCAATTCAACTTCTCGTCCGAGCATATCCGTTACAATATTTGTGGTATTTTTCGCAACCTCTTCTTTGGGTGCTTGACACCCCATTAGTGTCATTGAAAACAATACAATAACCATCAATAAAACAGACCATTTTTTCATCTTTTTCTCCTCAAAATTTTTAATTATATCTAACAAGAAAAAAGAATTTAAATAATTGCATTATAATTGCATTTAAAATAAAACCAACCCTTTTTATATCGCTATAAAAAAGGTTGGTTAATTAAACAAAATAAAGCTTCTATTACGTTGATAGAAGTATTGTTTGCTAATCTTTTTGTTCCTTTTTTCCTGGAAGGATATCATCGTATAGTCATTTAATAGGTTTCCTGACTGATAGCTTATATTCTCCTTGCCTTCCCAGGTATATCCCAGTGGCAAAATAAGGAGACTTAACTAATCACAGTGACCGGTTCGTTCTGGATTTTAACCAGATTTTCTCAATAATTGATTCATCTTAAATGATTTATTACTATTTATTTTAATTTAGCTTAACATTAATTAAATTGAATGCAAACAAAATCTTTATTAATTTATTCATACAAGCAATGTATGCACTTATTCGATGTTGATTAAGCTGCTTTGGGTTAAAAAAAACGCCTATCTCTAAAAGAAGAGACAGACGATCATCTAGCATACCATTTTTAACGTATTAGTTTCAATACAGACAGTTATAAACTGGTATTTTTCAATCATTACTTTTTAGCCATTTTAAGAGGTGCCGGAGCTTTTACTACAATAAGTTCCAGAGTTTCTTCATGATAATTTTTGACATTCATTTTTGTTTTAAAGGGGATCTTTAATACATTACCGGCTTCATATTCATGTGCATCCTGTTCGTCCAGCTGAATAGAAAGCAAGCCTCTTAATACAGTCATATAGACAACTGAATTAGAATAATGTTCTGGTAGTCCTTCGCCATTATTAAATATCATATGGATATAATGTAAATTTTCATCTTGTATCACTTTTTCTACCAGTCTCTCATTGCCTAAAACCATTTCAAAACTTTTTTCAATCATTATCAATCACTCCTTTATCATTTTATTCCAGGATCATTTTGAAAACAAATTAATCCTACCTATCCGAACACGCTGTGTTTGTCGATCTATCCTAAGTATAGATCGACAAATGCCATCAGTACTTTTCTATTCACCCATTAATAATGCAATATCAGCATCAACTGTATTAATTCCAGCGATCCCAAATGTATCAACCAATACTTTCACAATATTAGGCGATAAGAACGCTGGTAATGTTGGTCCTAGATGGATATTCTTGACACCAAGATGAAGCAAAGCCAATAATACAATCACTGCTTTTTGTTCATACCAAGCAATATTATAGGCAATTGGTAACTCATTAATATCATTAAGTTCAAAGATTTCTTTTAATTTTAAAGCAATTAATACAAGCGAATATGAATCATTACATTGTCCAGCATCCAAGACTCTTGGAATTCCGCCAATATCTCCCAAGTCAAGTTTATTATAGCGGTATTTTGCACAACCAGCCGTTAAAATAACCGTATCCTTTGGCAATTTTTCAGCAAATTCTGTGTAATATTCTCGTGATTTCATTCGTCCATCGCAACCTGCCATAACAAAGAATTTTTTAATAGCACCACTTTTAACTGCATCAACAACCTTATCTGCTAGAGCAAAAACTTGTTCATGTGCAAATCCGCCAATGATTTTACCAGTTTCGATTTCGGTTGGAGCTTTGAGTTTTTTGGCCATTTCAATGATTGCTGAAAAGTCCTTTTTACCATTAGCATCTGGTTCAATATGAGGACATCCAGGATAACCAGAAGCGCCAGTAGTGAAGATTCTTGCTTTTACTTCATCGCTTTTTGGAGGAACAATACAGTTTGTTGTAAATAGAACTGGTCCATGAAATGTTTCAAACTCTTGAAGCTGTTTCCACCAAGCATTCCCATAATTTCCTACTAAGTTATCATATTTCTTAAACTCTGGGTAAGAATGAGCTGGTAACATTTCACTATGAGTATACACATCTACGCCGGTTCCCTTTGTTTGTTCTAAAAGTTGTTTGAGATCCATTAAATCATGGCCTGTGATTAAAATAGCGGGATTGTTTCTAACTCCAATGTTTACTTCTGTTATTTCCGGATTTCCGTATGCAGAAGTATTGGCACCGTCTAGAAGGGCCATAGCAGTAACGCCAAATTCACCAGTTTTCAAGGTCAATGCAACGAGATCATCCGCAGAAAGCGTGTCATCAAGAGTCGCTGCCATTGTTTCATAAATAAATCCATAAATACTCATATCTTCCTTGCCCAGATTACGAGCATGGTCGGTATAGGCTGCTATTCCTTTCATCCCATAGGTAATTAATTCTCTTAAAGAACGTACATCTTCATTTTCTGTTGCTAAAACCCCAACAGAGTTAGCTTTTTCTAGCATTTGAGCTTTGTTAGCTGTTTCAAATTTTGCTGCATCATGAAGTTCTGACNNGCATTAGGTGTGCCTTTTTTATTAGTTGCGTCTACCATATCTCTTAACGCATTTCTCAAGGTTGTCATTTTTTCTATTTCTTTAATAAAAGCATTATCATCAAAATTTGAATTGGTGATTGTCATAAACAGACTTGTTAACACTTCATGATTGACGTTTCCTAGTTCTTTAGGATCCAAACCACCTTTTACAACAATTTCTGAAATCCCTTTGATATTGTAGATTAGCAGATCCTGAAGCTTTGCAACTTCTTCATTTTTACCACAGACACCTTTTACAGTACAACCTTTACCTTTGGCTGCTTCTTGACATTGATAACAAAACATACTCATAATATAATCCTCCTAAAATTTATTTAATCAAAATTTTCTATTTTAAAAATAGAATCGATATAACTATCTGATTTCTATATTAACATTATACCCAAAAGAACCAATTTATTTCATTCACCTCTTCTTTAAATATATCTTATTATGTACCCCGTTTAGTTGGGAATTATAGTTGTAAATTCAATAAAAGTGAAAAGTTCTTCTCTCATCCTATTGTTTCACCCACAAGATTTCAACACAGCCCACATATGACATTGGAACTTGGGGGTAAATGAAGATTTTTGGAATCTTATAAGTTGGTATCAGGCACGCACGCATACAAAAACCCTCGAGCATGCATATACGCTCGAGGGCTTTATACCATTATTCATATTCCATTATTCACGGGAGCATATATCCGAGGTCTGACGAAGTGGATGGATATGCAAAAATCATATGCTTAATCTCTTTTGCCGACAAATTAAACTGGATTGCAACAGCAAAGGAATTAATCAACACATCAGCCTGGCTGCCCATGATGTGTGCCCCTAAAATCTGATCCGATTTTTTATCCACGATTATTTTTGCCATAGCGTAGGAATCATTGGTACGCCTGTAGGAATACCAATTTGACATATCTACGTTCATCATTTGATACGCATAACCTTTTTCAATCACCTGTATTTCTGATAAACCGACGGTTGCAATCTTAGGAACGGTAAACACAACGGTTGGCATTACCCTATAGTCTGGCTTCTTTTTATTGTTTTCTAGCATATTTGTAGCTGCCATTTTACCTTCTAGACTTGCAAAAGGGGTTAACGGAAGACCTGGAGAAGCAGCGGCGTCTCCTGCTGCATAAACCAAAGGATTACTGATACTCTGCAAATAATCATTGACCATGATTCCTTTTCGGGTAACTTCAACCTGACCCGCTTCTAGATTTAAATCAACCGTATTTGGCACCCGGCCTGCCCCATGAACGACCAGTTCCCCGTCAATATCCATCTGTTCTCCTTTTTTCAGGCAATGGGCAATAAAACCCTCTTCAATTTTTTCCACCGAAACAACACTTGTTCCCGTATGGATATGGATACCGATCGATTTTGACTTTTCTACCAACATCTTAACGATATCTGGATCAAAATTAGCAAGGGGTCTGTCTTGCATTTCTACAATGTGTACTTCGGCACCAGCGCGAACTGCAATATGAGCAAATTCAAAGGCAATAATACCACCACCTGCAAAAATTATTTTCTTTGGCAATTGATCCAGATCAAGAAATGCTTCACTGTCAATCATATATTCATTGCCTTTAAAAGGCAAAGGCATTGGGATAGCTCCAGTAGCAATTAGTATGTGTTTTCCTTCATAAACGTGCTTCTCAACTTTAATTTTATTTTCACCTACAAATTTAGCATGCCCATGTAATGTTATTATTCCAGCTTCTTGAAGGGATTTTTCCCGATTTTCAGAAACACCCTGTGTAAATGTTCGTTTAAAGGCTATTAAGTCTGACCAGTTTATCTCACCGGTTGAACCAAAACCTTTGCCTTTCATACGTAAATTCCAATCCATCAATTCTGCCGCCCCGACCAGAATTTTTTTAGGATCACACCCACGTAATGCGCAGGTGCCACCGAATGGTCTTGAATCAACCACCGCAACATTCCAACCTTTATTTTTGCACTTCATTGCTGCACCCATTCCAGCCGTACCAGATCCGATTACGATCAAATCAAATTGATTTTCCAACGTTTATCTTCCTTTCTTTCCGTAATTATTCTATTAATATTATAATAATTACCCTGATTTCCATCAATCAAACAGACGATGATATAGTGCTATTTAACCCAGATACTCTCTAGAACAATCCCAAATATTTCTGATATCGTTAAATTACTAAATTTAAGAGGTTAATAATGAAAGAAGATGAATTACTGAGCATAGCATCGGACAAACCAATAATTTCGGGTAAATTATAAGCTTGTGATTTAATAGGGTTTGACGTAATATTTATTGTTCTGGTTAGCTATTATTTTTTTCAAGTTTTCCCTAACACTAATTTATTAAAATTCCTTATTTGATACTTACCTAGAGAATCAGCGGGTTTTTGTTCTTTGCACTTTTGGCTACATGGATTAATTCAGGGTTAAAAGGGTAATGAAAATAATAAAGTGCATTCGGTTTCATAACTCATCGTTTAATCTTTTTTCTTGTTTAAATTTTCACATTATTTTAATTTTTTACTGAGCACTTCAAGTATTTCAATATCAATAGTAATATCCATAGATCGATTACTATAAAGCAGTTCTAAATATTTTTCAAAGTATTCAATCATATCAGGTAATTGTTCGATAATTTTTGATTGAGAATCTTCAATAATTTTAATGTAAATTGTATGTATATCGTGATTTAAGTAGGTTTCAAATAGTTTATTACATAGATCAATATAAGACGAGCTAAAGGGTTGTCGTAGCACTAAACCGTGGGTGTCATCAATTTTATCACGAATATTTTTTAAAATACTAACAAGATATTCAAGCGAAGTCCATTCATTAAAGAGTGAATCTTTTGTATTAGCTAGTTGCGCAGTATTTATGAGTCGTTGCAAATTGTTAGCTTCTGTTAAACCTTGCATTAAAAAATCATTTTTCATAATTTTTCTCCCATTTTTATAAAAAGATAGCACCTAAAAAGGTACTATCTAATCTTTTAATCTTCTTTAGTTGTATTAGTTTTTTCTGTTTTATTAATATCTGAGATATCGTTTTTATATTGATTAACCATGTCAATCATTGAATTTGTAAGTTCTAAATTTTCAATAGTTGGTTTGTTTTCAAGATCATCTTTAGGTTGAGCTATTTTACCACCTATAAAACCATTAAGCATTGATTTTAAATCTAGTCCTGTACTTGCAAGAACACCATCACTGACTTGTGCTACCGTATTTACGATATCACCAACCATTTTCGTAGAATTCCCTTCGCCGTACATTGTAATACTATCGATTTTGCTAAGTGGTGCAGCAGCACNNGCTCTAGCATCAATTCCTTTGGCTTCGGCAAGACCTTTTGCTTCAATTGCTGTAGCTTCGGCTAAACCCATAGCTTCAATTGCTTTGGCTTCTTCTTCTTCTGCAAAACGTTTAGCACTAGCATGAGCGTTAGATGCTTCGGCTTCTTTTTGTGCCATAAATAAGTCAGCTTCAGCTACCTTTTGTTGTGTATATAAATTAGCGTCAGCTTGTTGTTGAAGTTTATAACGTTCAGCATTGGCTGTTTTATTAACTTCAGCAATTAATTTTTGTTCTTTGACTTCGGCTTCTTTGGTTGCTAATTCAATTTCTTTTTCTTGTTTAATGATATTAGG
>LGVE01007566.1_pt1 | contig 12547 bp, 15 predicted proteins | sample 469871 | NCBI WGS metagenome assembly LGVE01 (sample SAMN03893561, study PRJNA290197) | marine sediment metagenome | material: sediment; isolation source: combined push core samples #3730, #5133, and #5579 collected at Hydrate Ridge | place: Pacific Ocean: Hydrate Ridge | reverse complement strand
AATTTAGATATGCACACTGTATCCGTACTTTCGTATGGGTCTGTTCATCTACATTTATAGTTTTCACTTTATTTTTCATAATTCATTTCCTGGGTAATATCCCTATCCCTATATTAGCCTGTAACTACTTATACCTGTCGGTTGAATAGATACATACTTATTTATAGATATACATACATATATAAGAGTGTGAGAAAACATGGCTGGAAAGCAACAGACTACAATAACATTGGATAAAAAATTGCACACAAGAGCTAAAACATACTGTGTAAAAAATGATACAAATGTGTCTAAGCTTATAAGTGAATTACTTGACGACTTTATGAAAGGGAAGCGGGTGAACTGAATGTATGAATCGAGTGAACCATTCACGGAGATTACAATTTCGGTTCCACTCATCCTTTTGTATTACCTTAACGCGCATAATAGAACACAACATGGACCTGACGGGTCGAAGATCAATATCACTCAGACCTGTATCGATGCTTTAAGAGTAAAATTAAAGACGCAAAATAAATAAAATATAAATGGTGAATTAAATGACTAAATCAAATGTAAGATGGACTGAAATATGTATCGGCAACCCAAACACAAATGAAGAAATTAAGATCCTGTCTGAAGGGTTACTTAGCATGACTAAGATCCGTAATACAATCAATGCAGTTAGTGAAGAGTAAACTTAGAATAACAACTACGGCAGTGAGTAGATAGTAAACCCTGTGGGCTGGGGAAATATAATTAAAACAATGTTGGTGAATTAAATGATTGAATATAGTATAAATTTAATAGATTTTATTGGAATTGTCCCTTTTATCCTCTTGGATCATATAAAGATCCTCCATGAAGGAGATACAAGGTACAACAAAGGTTTAGTTCTTACATGTAACGACATGTTAAGGTCGGTTTTTACAGCATTAAAGCGTAAAGGCAAGTGACATCCATGAGCGTCGTAGATGCTTTACGGATGGATAATCAGTTTGATACAATGTCTCATGAGGCTGTTGGGTTCACTAATGATAACCTCAGCCACATGAATGGGACTGCCATTGAAACAATCTTTAAATGTAGTTTGGTTTCACCTGATATATTATCCACTCCTGCGCTTGTAGAGAGATATAGTTTTTTAGTTGAATTTGCAAAAGATTTTTTCCTATTGGTAATGCTTGTGTGGCTAATAAGCTATGTAATTCAGCTAGTTGATGAAGATCAATTTGGCCGGTATGCATCAATGATTCCTTTCATAAAAAGATCTTTGATTGCAATGACTGCGATCATAGCAGGTATGCAGTTCTATACTATGCTAATGGAACTTAACCTTGAATTATCAATCCTATTCGGTGGATCTGATTCACTGGTTGATTCTATATCAGGTCCTTTTATTGGAGATATGGGGTGTATCATGACAGGGATATCCGCAATCATGCTAGTATACATGGCTGTATTTTATGTTATGAGATATATCTTATTAATCGTAGGGCTCGGCTTATGGGTTTTCGGTTGGTTATTCTGGATCTTTGGTGCTGGCCACTCATCAATTACACACAAACTTGAAACACTCGGCCTGTTCTTGTTACAATTCGTTGTAGTAAATATCTTCCTTGGTGCTGCAATGTGTTTTGTATTCTGGATGGCTCGTCTAGTCGTTTATATAGGTACTGATTACGGCTCAATTGGCTCATATGGGAGTTATATCATGGGTTTATGTTTCTGTATACTCGCGGGTGGAGTTCCAATAATAGCTTTAATATTCTTAATATTAGGTCCTCGATTTGTTGAGAATAAATTAATAGGAATGGTGGCGTGATAATATAATAAACTACATTTAATATTTGGTGTGATCCTTGGCTGTACATTGGGTTAAAATGTGAGCTGACGTAAGTCAAGGACGATCCACCAATAAAAAGAATAATAGATAACTATATAATCCCAGGAATACTACTTTTTTTAAAGAAATAATATTATATTGAATCAAAAATAAAGGCGTCGTTTAGCTTATTCTTTAGCTTTTCTTGAATGTATCACCCCGTTTATATAATTGGTATTAGATATCTATATCAGGATACTTCTTTTGTCTGTGATGATGTGTACATCATATAGGCTAAATAGGTACATCTAGTTTTATGAATTATCAAGTCTAGCGTGTTCTTTAGCTTTTCTTTAGCTTTTAAGCTATAAAGGAGAAGGTAATTCAATTTAAGACATTAATTATTATGACATATAAAGCTAGGTTATACGTGTAGCCGTAGGCCTGAAGGTCCACAAGTTATACGGCAAACGTAGTGATGCGTTGGTGGCACTTCCCTGGGTTGCCTTGGACTGTGTGAGCTTTCCCTCGTGCGTCGTAGTCCTGTCGTATACCTCGCAGAGGTATTCCCGGCGGATGCCGGGTGGGTGTTGTTAAGAGGGTTTCCCTCTGAAGCCTGCATAATCATCCGCAGATGATGGCAGTAGTCGGTGACAGGATATTTAATATCCGTAATTTCTGTGGGTGATGTTTGGTAGTATGTCCTTGGACCTATCCCCCCTCTGTATTGTGTAGATGTACGGAGATCCCGTATGACTGGATAAGAGTATCTACTTATTAAAATATAATTCGGTATTCTGCCTACTGAATGTCATATGCCTTTCTTGGCGGTCACTTCTACTCTCGCTTTCCTGTCATAAACCATAATCAGCCGGACCGCAAGCGAGAGGCCTTGCTATGCGAGTACGGGTATAATGTACCCCCTAACGTATAGGGGTGTCTGTGAGAAATGTCATATTCCTATAGTATGTAGAATGATCGAGTTAACAAAAGCATAGCAAACAGGATTCTTAAATTAGGCCGAAAACAGGTGGATAAATCCGGCCTATTCATTGACAAATGTTTTTATTGTATTATTATTATATATCTATTAACTAATGCGCTGCATGGCAAAATGAGGGGACCATTGAGCTTGAGCATTCACATCTAATGCAGCACCCGAGGTGTGATAAACAAACAGTTCAACATAATCATTCACTGCAAGTTCATAGAGTGTTGTGATCGAGAAGCAGGGGTTGATATTACATAGTTCTTTATCCACCTTTGCAATATAAGTGGTCCCATTTAGTTTAATTGCTACAGCTCTGTACCCTACTGCAGGATCATCCTCCGCAAACTCTATATGGCCCGATATTGTATACACTCCTTTTGTTTTACAGGTTAAGCGTGATGTGTTGGATGATACACTGTGGATGGTGTCAGTATCAAACAGTTCTGAATCAAATGTTATTGCAGTCCATGTACTATTTGAAATGATCTGACTTAATGATTTATATACCCTACATCCTGCTTTTGCGCAGCACTCATGCCAGAATCCACTTTTTATCAAATAAAATGAGTAATCGTTAGCACCATCTCTAACCACATTTATATAATTCTCTGCTGATGTCTTTTCAGTTACGATAAGTGCATCTTCTGAAGCATCTCTTGGGAATCGTATATTATTCCCTGAAGTTATCATGCTTTTCTGCAAATCAATACCTATCACAGATGTTGCAGATTTCATATCATCAATCTTTAAGATCCCCCACACATTGTACATATTTAGTACTTTACCTCCTACAATAGGATCTGTATCTAACAATTGCAGGTATACGAATTCACCCCTATAAGCCCTTACTAAAGTATCCATAACGTACCTTGTCTTCCTGATTAGCTGATCTTTTGCCCATCTTACAGACGGTAATGTAAGTCCTGGTGAAGCTTGACCTGAAGATGGTATGGATGGAGTTGCCATATGATCAACCATTCACTTTAACAATATCTCTGGATTCCATGATATCTCTGCGAGCATCTTTGATGTACATGTCTACTATCTCCCATCCTCTTGTATAGAATATGTATATTGATGAATCCAGGTCATAAACTGCATAGTCCCCTGCGCTGCCCTCACCGTCTGTGAGTGTGTTATCAATCTTGCCCCGAGTTACCACTCTGTTGAGTGTTAGATTCAATTCAGCGGCTTTAAGCGAGTCCGATGAAGCGGGGATGCTTACGTCTTCTGCTACCAGCTTAGCATCTATCTCATGCATGGAGTGATTGAGTAATATTGTGAGATCCGCATCTAAGATTGCACTGACATTTGCTGTAGTTCCAATGAATGCTTTGAGTTCTGCGACTGTTGCGTAAGACATTATTTACCCTTCTCCGGAGGATCTCTGATATCTCTCTTCTTAGAATTTGTATATGGATCCACTGGCGTAGTCTGGGCTTCATATGCTTCTTTAGTATAGACTCCGCCAATCTGTGAATCTTCCAATTCCAGCCAGTCTTGGTTAACACTGGACCTAGTTCTCATGGCATCGTGTCGCTCTCGCTCCCATCTACCATATAAGTACTTACCTGAGTTCTGACTGGATAACATTGTTGTGGACCTCCTAATACTCAATCCTGCACATGGCTGATGCTGTGATGGTCTGTACATCAAACCGGGATGTTATCGCCATACCGACTAGATCTTTGATAGGATCATCATAGTTGTTTACGGTTATGTCACGCCTCATGCCAATAGCTGTGGCTACTGAGGAATCGTATACTATCATACCGATCTCCCCACCTGCTGCATATCCCCATTCCTCAGTACCATTATCTACTACACCACAGACATGAACATTAAGTCCAAGTAGTTTAGGAACATGACCGGTATCAACTATGCTTTTGGTTGGGTAGTAGTTTGTTGGCACATACTCCTGCAAGATCATTGCTTCAGCTTCAGGATGCATGACCAATGAATCTGGGTTGAACCCTGCCGCCCTTACCTGAGACACTGCACTGGCTAAAGCTTTGATACCCTGATTGGCTCCTGCAGTATCATGCTCAAGACCTGCATTGTCAATAGCCATGGTTACTGAGTTCTGGTTAAGCCTGTTCTCAATGGACCTGCCTACTTTCTTAATCTCCATTGCTGCAGTATCAAACAAACCGTCTTCGATCAGTTCATTAGTGATAAGAGGTCTGCCTCCATACTTCCCGGCAGTGAACTGAACTGTATCATAGTCCTGGTTCTTGATCGGGATGTCTGCTCCTTCAGCTATCAAAGGAGCATACGCGCCCTCTTCACCTACAGTAGTGTTCATTACTTTAGATTTCATCTTCAAGATAGGCAATGCGGACCTCATACAGATGGATGGCTCGGATCCTTCAAAGGCTGTTCTGTATGCTTCCGCCTGGATCAATGTAGTACTCTCAATGGATTCAGTGAGTAGTAACTCCTTTACCTGTGTGAGCTTGCCATCATACATCATACCAAGTTCTTTAGGTAATGAGGCAATGGCTCTTTTAGCATAGCTTGATTCGGGGTTATTTGCGATATCAAGATACTTCTCGAATAGTTGTGTCATTTTAATCACCTATGTAGTTGAATCCACTTGCACACCGACTTGAATAAGCATTTCACCTGTTACGTTTGCGCCAATGTCTTCAAGTGCAATACCCGCAACATAATGATTTGCAGTGAACTGAGTAAGGGTCAATGGGCTTACACATCCTTGTACTGCTGCGTTGTTGGTTTCAAGATAGTCTCCTGCATCAATGGTAGTAGCTTCAGCGTTGCATACTATAACAATACAACCATCCATTGCAACTGCTCCTTCGTCTCCTGCTGCTACGTCATAGATTGATACTCCTATGCACTGTTCGTCAGCAGTTGCATCCATTGGCACGACTGCATTAGATACACCTGCTGCGGCGAACCCTACAACCATACCGGCCTTTGCTGCCTCTGTGAACGTGAATGTTCTTATTGGTCCTGCATCATCAATCACTACTTGGTGAATTGTTGGAAATGGATCTGTATCCGCCATTAGAACCCACCACCAGAGATTGCTCCCTTCGCTGTTGCAATGTCGGAGTATCCATCTTTGAGGTTGGTTACTGTCACATTGTTTGTCTTAGGGACCTTTTCTAGTTTCTTTATCCTTGCAGATAGTTCTTCAATGATCTTCTGGTCCTTGTCTGACTGTTCCTTTACGATGTTCTTTACATCGACCGTAGTAAGCTCTTTAACACTTTTTGCCAACTCTGTGACTGTGTCAGAGAGCTTATCGAAATCTTCTTGTTTCAATTCGTATTCCTCCTTGCTTAGTTGGCATATAGTACATGCCGGAGTAGGCACAATAGCTGCACCCATGAATGATATATCAACTGCCACATCACCTATATCTTTGCTAACGTGTTCTACTGATATACCATTAATTTGATTAGTCCGGACAAAGTGAATCATTTCTTTCCCTTCATCCGTACTGTCTGATAAGAAGACATCTCCTTTAATGGACCTGTCTTCATAATGTTGATTTTTGATGATTCCTATGCGGTTCTTTTCGTCCCTCTGCCGTCCCTCATAATGTCTATTCCATATAGCATTATCACGCCAGTTATACTGTGAGCTTTCAAGTACACTGGCCCGGTATTCGATCTCATTCCAGTTCCCCTCAGCAAGTATTGTAACGTTTTTTATTAGATATCCTCCATCAACATCTTGCCTCTGTGGCGGTAATTTGATACTATACTTGTCTGACATGATTAAACCTCATTGCAACATACAGAATGGATCATGATATAGTTGTTTCACTTCAAATGGTGATATGATCCGCGTATACATCCGGATTAGATCTACATTCCCACTAAGTAACCGAGCTACTGATGCATTATTCCCAATATATACACTTGATGCACCATTGCCAATTTGTGTATATGCTGCATTGTGTCCTGTATCTACAAGTACACCATTAAGATATAGTAGTGCTTGTGGATTGACAGTTGGATCTATTGTTCCTACAAGATGTGTTAATTTTCCTACATGTGCCACATAATTATATGCTGCATTAACAGCCTGGCCGGCCACATTATCATGAGAAAACATATACGCATGAGCATCATCAAATTCCATAATATAATCATACCCTTTTGCAATGATTTCATCGGGAGCTCCTGCATGTAAAGCATCTTTGATGATCCATGCTTCAATTGATATTTTATCTACATTGGATAAGTTTGCTTTAGATCCACAATCAACATAATCATTAGTTCCATCAAAACAAAGACTACCTCCATACTTAGAACCATGCCAGTAGGAACCATGGACATTTGGCAACATGTTTGTTAATGTGCCATGATTGCCATTTCCTGAAAGATCATTAACTAAACTGCCTGCACCTTCATTGAATAACCAAAATCCTATAATATCCTGGGATAATGGGTGTAATGGATTGATGATGGCTCCTGGTAATGGTTTTGATAGATGATTCGTCATGAGTTATCCTCTTGCAATGGCCATACATTTGATGTGACAATTGGCCCCCGTTGCACCTTCATGCATGAATAAGACACGAATCCTACCTATAGCAGATACATCCAAAGAACACGCAAACTGGTCTGCATCATTCCATATTACGTCTGAGGAGTCTTTTGCTCTGGCCAGTCCGTCTACTAAGTCAATTGATGTATCTGTTACAATCTCCTGACATAGTCCCCATTCACTGTCATCTACGGTCCCTGCATCCTGGATATAGAGTACGTCATTTGCTACAAAATCTGCTGTTGCTGCTACCGCTAACTCTGTCTCACCTACGGGCTCTGTTGCTGTCATGGCTTCGGAGTCTGCAGTTGATATAGTTGCATCAAACTCATATACAGTCATCCAATCCTCACAACCACTACCAGCACAGGAAACTTGAATCAAGAACTTACCCGGGTTAGTATTTGCTGTTGCTTCTACTGATGCATGGAATAAACCAAACGTGATCTGTGTATATGGAGTTACGTCATACTCTGTACCTTTAACAGTCGCAGGGTGTGTGACTGCTTGATGTGCCAATATCTCAATACCTGTAGTGATGTTTCGAAATGAATTAAGTAGTTGCTCTAATGTATACTCTGTTGCATATCCTGATGTCATTTAGGGTCCTCCTTTGGTTTGACAATGTTAGCCAATCCCTGCATATCCGGTTCGTTCAGTTCAATCTTAACTTGACCAGGAACTCCGGTTTTCATGTTGATTAATCTATTAAAGTTACGAGCTGTGATTCTCTGTACTGCTTTTACACGTCTGATGAATGATACCATTTCTACTGATGCCGTCCCGTATGTAGTTGTAGTCTGCCCTGTTCCGATGATCTCTGATGGGACTCCCAGTGCGCCTAACAGTCTGCTTAATGAAATTTCATTGTAAGAGCCGACCTTGTCAACTCCTTGTTCATCTATCACGATGATATCCACATCAGGATTAGTTACAAATTCATTGTCAGCCTTGAGTTCTTCAAATTCCCTGGCAATGGTTGTCTTTTCCGCCTTGGTATATTCCAGGTCATGCTCAATATCACCTGTTTTGATGTGATACCTTGGAAAGCCGTGCCGCTCAATGGCCGTTGCAGTTCCTTCCGCCGTCCTGGTATCACGCATTATGTCATCAAATGCTCGGGCCAGTAAAGATTGACCGTAATTCTCCCCGGAAAGAGGTAAGAGGGTATACTGTAACACTTGATCGGGTTGTAAAGTTGTCTGATGGTCCTCTACTCGCTGAGTGTAAGACTCTATAAGGCCGCCTTTCGTAAAATCAATTGTAAAGTAACTGGGATTCCGTGGGACCAAATACAATGGCTCATCGACTTGACTCTGTACAATCTCTTGGATGCAATCTCCATACACATAAGCATCTACTATAGACTGCCAGATTAAACGGATGATATCAATTTCCTCCAACCATTTTTCAACAGGTCCAGTGTTGGACCCTGTCAATGTGTACCCTCCGGAGACGGCAAATAAAGGATATGAATCTATGGCCTGAGATATGAGACCGCCCTGCCTGTATATATTCTCATACTTTAGAAGATCTCTCTGAGGATTAGTGAAGTATAGTTTCTGTTTGTCCGTTGCCACTATGGTTTTGGGCTGCGGTATCTTCTTCTTCCGTAAATTGAATATGGACTTTAACCTGCTCATCGTTTATTACCTCTTACTACTCCTGCGTCTTCATGAACTCGCTTAACTGTCATTCCCATGATCCCATACCTCAATGCATCGCACGCATCATCATTAATGGCTATTGGTGCCTCTTTATCCTTATCAGTCCAGACGTAAGTTTCAGATTCACTTATGAAGTTCTTACACCTTGGATGTATAAATAATCTATGTGTATCAAACAGGGCCCTTACTGTCCTGAGTCCATCCATGATCTTGTTTTCTGCTGCACGAGCTTTCAACCCTGCTGCGTTGATCTTCGCAATGACTCTTGGTACTGAAGGATCTACATATGAGGTCCCTTTTCCATATTTATTCTGAAGAGCTTTCAGTGCATCAATTAGATCATCATCATTGGTATGGGACCTGTAAAACTCATCCACAACATGATATGTATCTCCTGTCTGCTTGATAACCATGATTGCTGAAGGATGCGTAAACCCTATATCAATTCCGTATACTGTGCGTGGTGCTTTGTACGGCTCGATATCGCTCTGTGCAATGTCCCATACTCTGCCCTCAAAAGAGATCCACTTCCCCATGACCTCTTGATCATAGAACTGACCGGTATACAGGTCCTTAAGTGAATTCACATACCCTTCGTCAAGATATGTGTTGGTGCTTGACGGGACCTGATCAAGACAGAACCATTCCTCCGATGGATTCTCCTTGAGTAGTCGATATACCCAACCCTTACGAGGTGTACATGTCATCCACAGCTTAAGAGGATACCCGGGTTGCCTTAGTCTGGCCATTACGATCTCTAATACTAACCTGGATAGAAGTGTTGCCTCATCGATCCATGCAAAGGCTATAGTCAATCCTCTGATGAGCTCAATCTGCCTGTCATCACTGGCTGACCGGAATATGACTGACGTTCCGTTTATGAATGTGAGTTCCTTATCTGTCTTGTTGTATGACTTGATTAGTTTGTCCGGGATCCAGTACGGCCTCTCCTTCAGGATAACATCTCTTATCAAAGGGTAATTAGGTGCTACGATGATCCCCAATGCTCCAGGGTTCTTGAATGCATATTCCAAGACACACATCCAGCCGCAAGACGTTTTCCCCGCTCCTACTCCTGAAACAAATGCCCTGAATTTGGCGTCGGATGCCATGAACTGTCGCTGAGGACCTGTTCTACTGATCGTCATCTTCATTTAAATGTGACCTCCAACTCAAGATCCGTAGTGCCTTCTTCCTTCCGTAACTCTTGAATATATTTCAAGTAGTCTAGATAAGTGTCTTTATCCTCTCTTGCATCAGGTTGCTTTTCTTCAGCAACACGCATAAGAGCCCTTATAGTTCCTGCACGGGTTACAAGTTCATTCTCAAGAGTCATCTTATCAACATAAGCCCTGAATTCCGGTACTTCGTTCATATAATGCCTGACTGTGTTCTCTGCAAGACCCACCATGGCTGCACTTTCAAGATATGTCGCCCCCTCTGCGATACGTTTTGCTAATGAATACCTATCTGCCGTCCATATCCATTTTACGGGAACTGTCATGAGTGTAATCACCATAGCCAGGATAGATGGTGAATTAAATGACTGTACCTACTAAAATCATTTTTACCCTGACTATTCAGTTACTATATTTACTTATTAATATATATACTTGTGTTTGTTAGTCGGGGGAGGAAGGAGGGAAGGAGGATGTATTTTAACTTCTTTTTATATAGCATATTATACATATTATACGGTTTATTTATAATATATATCCCCAACCTCCCTTCATAGTGTTTATAACTCCCTTTTTCCTCCCTAAGCATCCCCGTACTTCCCCTGTTAGTGGTTAATATTATAATCACTATCACCAAACGTTACAACAGCCTGTTTTAATCCAATCCATAGTATAATTCCATGGCTTTTAACTTTTTTATAGTCTCTCTCAATCATAGCAGCACTAAAAGTATGAGCATTCATTACTTTGAATCCCTGTTCTTCAGCCCATTTGTTATATTCATCTCTTAACCATGTGCTTGAGATCCTATCATCTGCGTCTCCTGCAATCGTCGTTAGTTCTAAAAACTCGGAGATCCGGTCCATTTCTTCTTTATATTCGTCTGTTTCCTGTTTAACCAGGCCTGACATAATCAACCGTCCTGCCTTCTGCCAGGATAAACACCCTTCAATCAACCAGTTAAGAATTCCTGGCAGTTCCTTTTCAAGTTTAGCACTCAACTGTAAATCTTGGTCCTCATCTTCGATTGATGTAACGAATGGGATTAAACGTAGTCTTCTCCATATCCCCCGTGTATGATCTACAACAGTTGGCTTGTGGTTTGTTGAGAAAAATACTTTGTGGGTTGGGTAGAACTCAAAAGGCTCTTGATATAGCCTCCTGGCTGTGACCTTTGCATTACCGTTTGTTATTGCTTTGATTACATCCTCGCTTAACTTCATTCCCTTCTTAGGCTCGGATGATGTAACCAGCCTGGCACCGTGCAACATTGTGATTCCATGTTCAGATGGCGATTCATTTTCATTAGACGTTAATAACGTAGATGCTTTAATATTAACTGCATAATCACCCATTAACCGGGAGACAGTATCCATTAACACTGATTTGCCATTACTCCCGGTCCCATAGTTGAAGAATATGTTTTCTTCCGAAGTATCGCCTGTTAGGGCGTATCCTAAGCACTCCTGGACGTATCGTCGTGTATCATTATCCGGTATGATCTGAAGTAAGAAGTTATCGAACTCAGGGCATTTAGCAGCCGGATCATAATAAACGTGTGCCAGTTTAGTACACATGTCCTCACATTCTGACTGTCTGAACCTTCCGGTTTTAAGTTCTATAGTTCCGTTTTGGACAGGTAATATCCAATCATTAAGGTTCATCTTATCCATTGAAACCATTATACCTGGTGTCGATTGCAGGACCTCAACCATTGCTTTAATTCTTGGCATTGATTCACTCGCTAAAGCGTGTTTATGCATTTTCTTTTGTAACTCACCATACTCCATACCATTAACTTTATTGTGTATTGTCTCAATTGAATCTCTGGCTAGTTTGTAAATAACTCCTAGATTGTCTTCACGCCATCTAGCTAAATCCCATATTAGCCACTTTTTAGATCCTGCACAGTATAACAGATTGCCCCCAAACAGGCTGTCCATGTGCTTTGCATTCCCTACATCAGTCATGTGGTAGGTTGCAACGGTTTTGTAATCATCTGTTGAATCCCCTGTTTCAGACATAAGGATTCACATCGTGCTACACATTGCTTCTAATGTGGATCTTATTCCTGCGAGTTCCCTTGCTGTCTTTAATTGTATGCACTGGTTACAGAACAGTTCACGCTTCAATTGAAGGTAGTAAGCAGGGTTATTGGCTCGCATCATCGATCTTATGATCCCGTCTGCTTGAGGGTTCCTGCATTTCGTTGCTTCAAAGTCACATAGTGCAGGAGGTAACGGAGTAGGTATGATCTCAGTCATGATCATCACGCTCAATCTTTTCTGCTACTGCAAGTTCTACAAAATCGCCTAGCTGGCAATTTAGATATGCACACTGTATCCGTACTTTCGTATGGGTCTGTTCATCTACATTTATAGTT
>LGVE01200069.1_pt1 | contig 12587 bp, 13 predicted proteins | sample 469871 | NCBI WGS metagenome assembly LGVE01 (sample SAMN03893561, study PRJNA290197) | marine sediment metagenome | material: sediment; isolation source: combined push core samples #3730, #5133, and #5579 collected at Hydrate Ridge | place: Pacific Ocean: Hydrate Ridge | reverse complement strand
GCTCCGAACATCGCCCCAACGAATAGCAGGATAATGATACTGATGTATGTGTAGGACATCACCGGCAGCCCCAGATCCACTAGCATCCCCCAGAACGACACAACCTTATCATAGATCGTGCCGAACTCATCATGTTCGTGCCATACCCTGACGTGATAATCGTTACCTGCGTAATCCTCCACTATGAAGGAATGTGTGACGCTGTTGGTCAGCGGCGGCGCGGTCCACGTAGCGATAACGGTCTGGTTCCGCGGGTCTGATGTGTTCGTGATATTGATCCACATCTTAAGTTCGGTCGTCATGTTGAGGTCGTCTAAATATGTGACGTTGATATATGCGTGCGTGCCGTCTATGATCTCCTTCGATACATCGATATGGATATTATCACAAGGTCGGTGTTCGTAATCAGTCCACGGACTTGTAGACCCCACGATCACGAAATACTCATTATCCACCGGGTACAGCGTGAGCGTTTCGTTGATCCCCTGCTCTGCGTCGGTGCATACAATTGTGTATCTGATGTTTTGGCTCATGTTGAACCCGACCGCCCCATCGCTGCCTGTGATGGCACTCTTTTCCATCGACATGTTTCCATCCATGTACGATGCCACCACGTCCACCCCCTCATATCGAGTGCCCCATACATTACACACTACGAACCGGACATAGTGCATCGTATATTGATAATGTGAGGTATCCGCGTCCGGTGTCGTACCTGTGGTGCTCACCAGATACACCTCGATCTCGTCATTACCTGATACCAGTACGCTGGTTGTCTTCGATGCGTGCCCGGTTGCCGACACCTCAAGCGAGTACTTACCATAGGACATATTGGAATATACAACCGATCCGTTCTCTGTACTCTTCTCGACCATGTCCAGGGTTGCCGTGAACGAATCAATCACAGCGTAAGATAGAGAATCCTTCGCAATCACTGTTACCTCGAAATACGGCGTAAGCATAATGTTTTTTGTCGTCCAGTTGCCGCCGATATGAATAGTCCATACGTATTGGCTGTTAAACGCCGGATCGCTTGGGTCTTGGGACGTGAGCCGTACCAAATAATCACCCTCTCCTTTTGCCGCTGGCGAAAAAGTATATTCGGGTGTCGTGGTGCTATTATCCCATTCAAGGTGTGTATACCCTGCCCCCGCGTTAATTTCCCACTTGTTATGGGTCGTCATACTGATATTTGCACCAATCCCGAACGCTGGCGACGAATCTGATGTAACGTATGGCGTATCGGGGTATGGGTTGGTTATGTCGGGGACGTCTGCGTAGTTCGTCACGGTGACAGTCACCACACAACCATCCGCGCTCCCCCAACCATCCGACACGTTGAAGCTCCACACATACACCCCGCTATCGGTTGCTGTCGTCGTCCATGAGTATACGCCCGTTGTTGGGTTCAATGCTCCCTTTGTCGCGTTCGTGGTGTACGCGCCCGCGTCGCTATCGGCATCTGTGTGCCCGAAGTCGATATACACCTGCTGAAGTTCCTGCACGGTCGGGTTTGTGCATCCTGTGATCGTGATAGGGTTGTTTGGTATCTGTGTGTTCTCTGATACGTAGCCGCTCGCTAATCCCGATGCCAGCAGGATCAGCCCAAGCGCGACTATTAGCCTCATACGGTCACGTTCTCCGGTGTGTGTGTAGAATGTCCGATCTTCGCCGCCGCAATGGTGTACGTGCCGCCAGTAAGCTGTTCAAAGGTATAGAACCCCAGCCAGTCGGTACTCTGCACATCGTTCCATGTCGTATTGTACAGGTTCACTGTAGCCCCTTCTATCGCCTGGTGGAACGGATGCGACGTGATCACTCCACCTATCGCGCTGCCGTTCCTATATGGCTCTTCTGGCAGCATGTAGAGGTCAACCGTATAAACCTGCTCAGCGAGGATCGTAACCATAAAATCCTCGTGGTCGTATCCAGTTTTGGTCGCCGATACTGCCGTGTTCTTATCGATCTCAAGCCCGCTCAGTTCATACGTCCCATCTGCGGCGGTTGTGTCGGTGAACATCGTTCCAAGCTGGTTAAACACCACGTCCACATCGCTTAACGTTACGTTGTTCTGTACATCGTACACCGTGCCCGTGATCTCCATGTATATTCCGATCGTTGCCGTGTCGTAATCCAGCAGAACCTCGCCACCCCCTGCCTTCGGAGTCCTCCAGAGATATACGGTGTACTCCCCAGTCCTCCAACCGAGTTTAAGCTCTTTGGTGTACGATCCCGTTTCCTCGCCGTAAGTGATCGACCATGTACCCCGGAGGGCGTTCTGGTCGTCCCTGACCTCCACAAAGTAATTGTAAGTGCCAAAAGCCGCCTCGCCTTCCGTAAGGTGGTAGTTCATCAGCAGGGTTTCACCAATAAGGTATGTCGGTCGATCGAACGCCACCCAATACCCCAATCCGGTTAATGGCAGCATGTCTTTATTCGATCCGCCGGATATGAGATATGGCTCATCACCGATGCCGTCATGGTCCGCGTCTGCACCGTCGTAATCGCTGTATGAGTTCCCCCCAATATACTGTCCTCCGATAATATTTATCGATTCGGTTAAGGTCGTGTACCACACGTTAAGACTCTCATCGTAAGTATTAACCCCGTTATGGAACTCGTTGTTATAAATCTTGTTGTAATCACTCCCGGCGGCGATTGCAAGCCCATAATCATTGTTATATTCGAGCGTGTTGTTTCGGATAACGTTGAAGTCACTTGAACCAGTTAGTTCGATCCCGTTGTTGGCGTTGTACGTAGCCGAGCAGTCGCTTATCGTGACGTGATCGCATCCCTGTATATGGATACCATCATCGCTGTTGTACGCGCATATCGTGTCGTTTATGGTCAGGTCGGCGGCGTTGTAGAGCATCACCCCATCTTGATTATAAGAGCAGGTGTTATTGATCGTGGTAAGGTTTGCGTGGCTCCCGACAATATACAGCCCTGTGTTGAAGTTCGTGGTGATGATGTTGTCGGTTAGTGTTGTGTGACTCGATCCACTGTCCACGGTGATGCCGTACAGCCCCTCTTTGATTGTAAACCCTTGTATCAGGGTGTTGTTGTTGCTGCTCATAGCGATAACCGGGTTGGCTCCGGATGCTGCCTTAATGGTAGTGGTTGCGCTCCCGTTCTCGCTCACGATACTGATGTTATCACATCCCCCGGGTAGTATGATGTTCTCGGTGTATGTGCCATCTCGAACGACTATAACATCATCTGTGCCCGCCGCACAGAACGCGTTTACTGCCGCCTGGATGGTTGCATAGCCATCAGGCACAAACGCCGCCGCCTGTACGGTGACGTTCCATGTGACATTTGACGATACCGGATTAATCCCCATCGGTGTTGCGTTGGCGGTGAATATGTAGCTCCCGCGTTTCATGCTGGCATTTGTGTACTCTCGGAAATCGGTTGTCGTTTCCGGGTTCGTGTACGCCAATGTTTTGTTTGCCGGATCGCTGGCGTTAGCGATATACCACTTTGTCTGAACGTTCTCCGTGCCGTTCCATGTAAGGTTTACGGCAAATGTCGCGGGTTGGTCTTCGTAATGTGTCGGATGGTATGTGGGGGTCATGTTGGTGATCCATACGGTCGGAGGGTGCACAGGAAACATCCACGTAAATGATGTGTTGGAGTTCGCTGTAACTGCGCTCATGGTGAAGTTCCAGTACCCCTGCTTAAGGCTGGTGTTGGTGTATGATCGCTCTGTTGAGGTCATGCTGGCGTTCACATGCACAGATGAGTTATTGATGTACCATGTGGTCGTACAACTCGGATCGACAAGCCACGCGAGCGTTACGTTAAACGTCTGCGTATCGTTCTCATAAAGTACCGGGATCGGCGATGGTGCGTAATCCGTAACGTGGACATCTGCCCTCTGTTCTTCGGTGAATGATGTGGTTATGATGGTGTATGGCTTTTTGTAACAATACGCACGCAAATCATCCACATATACATAATCGCCCCCAGAACCTCCATTAGCCACACCAACAGCGACCGCCACGCTGGATATATCCGATAGAACGGTCTTTCTGACATCATATCGTGCGCCGTTACAATCATGTGCAATGGTTCCACCACACATCAAATACGAATATCCGCCCGCGTGATTGCCGTAATAATCAACAAGTACATAGTGTACGTTCTGCACGCTTAATGGTTTTGTGTATACGTTGCAATGATCCGCCGCCCCCGGACAGTTCCCTGTAAAAAGTATAGACCACGCCCCCTGTGTATACCAGTTGTCCCTCAGCGTCATGCTTGGCGTGCCGCACGCGCCCAGTCCCCAATGCGAGATCGACCATCCGGCTGTAGACTCGAACCCTTCTATCATCGTGAGTGTGTGTATATCGAGCACATCGGATGTTCCTGCCGCCGCCCCATAATTGCCGTAATATATCGACAGCGTGCCGTTGTTCGGTACGATCACCGATGCCACCACTGGCGGGTATGAATACCAGTCGACCCAGTATGTGCATTCGGTCGTGTTATCGAGCACAAAACGGGTATCGTTGAAGTAATTGGATGCCGCATAGTTGAAATACACATCGGTCGCGGTGTTGTTGCCTATCCCATAGTGGAGGTTCACACGATACGTGCCGCCGCCGCTCGGTACGTTCGTGAGATCGACCATCGTTCGGCGTTCCCATGACGTATTCCACCACGCCGCCGATGCGCAGGTGCTCAATGCAAGCAACACCAGCACCGATATTACGATTATTCGTATTCTCATGTTCTCACCCTCTGATTAGTCTGATAATGTGCCTATGCCGCTACTATTCCAAGCATATACGGTGATATTCTGCCATGCGTGTGCGCTGTATGTGCCCTTATAGTACGGCACGAGCGTACTATTGTGCCACACAGCATTCACGAGCACACAGTACGAATCCGTGACGTTCCCGCTGCCCGCTGCCCATGTATGATTCACCCAAAAGTTGCCAGTGGTGTGCCCGATGCCGACTGGCGACGGTGGCTTATGCGCGATGTCTTCTGTGATCGTCATCGTAAAATTTGACGTACTTCCATAGCCATCCGCCACCCCGAAGTTTACATGTGTCGTGCTGCCTGAAAACCCCCAGTTTCCTATGCCGGTCGCTGTGCTGAAATCGCTGAATAAGTCCGTTCGGTTGCATGAAAAAGTCGGAGTATCACCATCCGGATCGGATGCGTCATAATCTACATACACATTTGCCCCCGACAGCCCCGACCAATGCGATGTATTCGTGATGGTTGTGGGGTTGTTCGACAGCGTGACGTTTTGCGTGATGCTACCCGCCGACAGCGTGCCGGTGCTGGATGAATTATAAGCATATACGGTGATGTTGGAGTATCCATGCGACGGGATTGGTGTCGCGTTGTAATATGGGTGTGCCGTGCTGTTGTGCCATGTGCCGTTCTGGAGGACGTTGTAAGAATTCGTGACGTTCCCGGTTCCCGCGGACCATGTGTGATTCACCCAGAAGTTGCCGGTGGTATTGGCGAGGTTTGTGGGGTCTGGCGGGGTGGCAGGTGCCGCGGGACTTGGGGCGATGGTCTGATCGCTCACGCTGCCCGCTGATAACGTGCCCGCGCTGTTATTCCATGCGTATACGGTGATATTTGACCAGTTGCCAGCCCCTACCTCACTATTAAGGTACGCGTTCGCGCTGCCATTTGTCCAGACTGTATTATGCAGGACGTTGTACGAATCCGTGACGTTGCCGCTGCCCGCGGACCATGTATAGTTTACCCAACCATCCACGGCGACGTTCTGTAAGGTTGTCGGGTCTGGGGGTGTGTATGTGGTTGGTGCTGGAAGATTGAAGCCATTCCATACACCGTCCATCTCGCCACCTATAAGATACCATGTGCTGTCCTTTTGAAATACAGATGGGATTGAATTCCTTCCAACATCAGTTAAACCGCTTATTATCGCGCTATCACTCTGCCATGCGCTGCCCGTCCAGTTCCAACCATTCCATACACCGTCCATCTCGCCACCTATAAGATACCATGTGCTGTCCTTTTGAAATACAGATAGTGCTGAGTATGACCCCACATCAGTTAAACCGCTTATTATCGCGCTATCACTCTGCCATGCGCTGCCCGTCCAGTTCCAACCATTCCATACACCGTCCGCCTCGCCAGATATAAGATACCATGTGCTGTCTTTTTGAAATACGGATGGGGCTGAAAACCCGCCAACATCAGTTAAACCGCTTATGATGTCGTTGTTTACGCTCCACGAATGCATCTCGAAAGTGGTGTCGCCAGATAGCTTGCTCATCTCCGCTTTAGCATAATACAGCCGGATTTCATCATCTACAATCTTAAAATCGTAGTTGGTTTTGCTTAACTTGGTATTGGAAGCATCATTAACGGTGATGTGGTCATTGCCTGCATCAAACCGCAACTTATTGAAATGAAGTGATGTGTTAGTGGTGCTGATTGGTTTTGTGCTCATGGAGTATGGAAACACAAGATAGGCATGAGTAGCGTTAATATCGGTTTTTGCCGCTTCTAATTCTGCCTTTGTATACGCAACGATTGGAGATATTTTATTTTCAGTATATATAAAAACAGTGTTCGCTTTCGGAAGAGTGAGAGTATCCCCTGAAATCTGCACGGTTACGGCTTCTTTGGTTTCGGTTTTCAGATATACCCAGTCCCCCGATTCGATGTCCATCTCTGCAACCGGCTTAAGCTCGCCATCGTGTCGCTTATAATGCTGTACGCCAGCGACACTTATCCGCGTGTCTGATGTCCATTCAGGCAGCGGGGGCGGCGCGGTATCGAGTGGGGACTCTCCGGGCGGTGCGGTGTACAGGAATGCAGCCACGCCGATGACGACCAGCACCAACACAGCCCCAGCCAGCACATTACGAATGCCAACCCGCGTCACCCGACCAGCCCCAGCCGGATAACGTTGTTTACGGCGATGATGGCATACAACAGGTTCAGGAACGCACAGCAGGATAGACCCGCCGATATGCGATCTTTGCCGAGGTGATATATCGCCGCCGGTATCAGAATCATGAGCACGATCTTAAGCCCGATGAACATATCCAGCCCGAGATATGCGCAGAGTGGATTGCCTTCAATGCCGTTTAGGTACTGCACGCCCACGTATGTTAGAACGTTGTCAATCATCAGCAGCATAAACAACGCCACGACCATGATGCGCAGCACGGAGGCTCCGGTGAATGCCAGCGAGGGGATGTGCGGCATGTTGTTGTATTGGTGCATGTTCGAGTACCCCTATTTGATAACCGTTTTTGCGAGAACCCATCCGATGATACCGAGTGCCATGCACAACGCCCCGCCGAAGATACTAAGCCCCGTGATTGGCAGCACCCCCGCCATATAATCTACTGTCGCAACAAATACCCCGCAGCCAAGCCCGACCATTGCCGCCGATACCTGCCTAAAGTACGATTGTCTGTCTTGTAGTTCCATGTTACTTCCCCATCTTGTATAAGAATGCGAGAGCGAAGATAAGCCCGCCGATGCCGATAAAATACGGCATCATACCCATGAACGATATGCTCAACTTTGTGGTGTCTCTGGTCGTGTTGTACGTATCCTCATAGCTGTTGTTTGTCATGTTCACGCCGTCGTCCAGTACTGCCATCGAGCTTGTGAAATACATCAGCCCGAAGACGATAATGAACCCGACCAATACAATCGGCATCAAGGTGTTCATAGGGTTTGCCATTACTTCACATCCAATCAGGTACTTTGGTGGTAATCGACTTATGCCTTTCGGTCTCGTCTGGTTTCTCTGATGACTTCATGATCGATGGCGGTTCGGTTGATAACGCATCCGATACGTTCTTTACGGTCTTCGATGCAGCAACTGTCCCGCGTAGTACCTTCATGCCGAGTCCCATTACTTTGCTTGCTGTGCCATCACTCAAATTAGCTTTGGCGAGTTCCTTCGCGGTCTCTCGCTCGGCTGCCGCTGCCATCCGCTGCTCATTGGACTTCTGTGTGTTCGCCTCGCTGGTCTTGGTTGCGATCTCTCCAGCACGTTCTCTGATGCCATCAACGGTTCCCCTGAGTTTGTTAAGCATCGTTATAGCCTCCTGATAAATAATATACTGAATACCATATAGATTCTACCGATGAATGGTTATCAGAATTGACATACTGAACCCATGCGTATTGTTTAAGTGCGTTCATCTGTTTGCCTCCGCTATTGTTGCATGTACGAATTGGATTGTAGCGATAGCCGTGATTAACGCCATTACGACCCCGATAAACAGCAGGATATAAGACAGTGGCGCAACCTGTACGGCGGAAGAGCCGGATGAGGTGATGTGATGGACGTTCCCGCTCACGATCTCGGATGCAAGCACGAACGCCCAGGTAGTCGTAAGCAATCCAATGAAGATCCGCTGTACGTACTCGGTCACATGCAGCACGTACAACACCAGCACCACGAGGATAAGCAGCATGGCGATGAAGAGCGATGTGGGGATCATCAGAACCCCGGCGGCGTCTTCATCGTTGGCGGCGATCCGGCTGGCTTTTTGGCGTTTGTGGTATCCATGAAGGATTCGAGGGTGATCAATGGGTTTTTGATATGCCACCCAATATCTCCGCGGGTTTTGCGATCTCGCTTTTGTTTCCGCTTGGTTTTTTCATCATCCGGAACCGATAAAAACGGCTTCGGCTTGGTCAACGGCTTCGGCTTCTGTTTCAGTGCGGCTGTCGTTGGTGTGGGAATCTTTGGAACCGTGACGTATTTGAGTGCCTGCTTTTGTTTCTGCACCTGCTTTTGTGCTTGTCTTGTCTGTTGCATTTGACCAACCATCTGATCGATTTGCAGAACCTGCGCGATTGCCGGTTGTAGGGCTTGCACTTGCGCAGGTTGCTGGACTTGCACCTGTGCATACATCGGAAGGACGCCTACCTTCTGTTTCTGCTTTTGCGATTGCTGCTGTGCTGGCGTCTGCATAACTACTGATGCGATCTTAATCCGCTCTCGGTCTCCATGCTGGCGAGTTGATAGTGGCGTGTATGTCGTTAGTGGCGTGTACTGCGATGCCCTCTGCACTTCGCTCTGATGCTGTGGCATTGGTGCGGATAACAGTTGAGACACCGTTAACGCAGATATGCCAACCGCTGAAGCCTGCCCCATCAGAGGGGCGTAAGCCGATGGCATCCACAAGCTGGCGGGGAGAATTATATCGCCCGCTCCGAGTGTCGGACGGTATCTGGCGGCTCTTGATAGTCCGGCTTGCGTTTCCGGGCGGTTCCACCAGTCTGCTGCCGATTTACGCGCTGACCGCGTGCCGACTTCAACGCCCTTGTATGCCGCCCGCGGAACTGATAGGATAGCAAGAGGTGTCGTTTGCGCTGCCTCAGATTGAGATAACCGGCGGGTTGCGCCCTTCTTAACCATCTTGAACGCCTTTCCGGGTGTTAGCATCGGGATGGTGTCAACCGTTGGCGTGCCTTCCATTGCTGCGCGGTCCCGCATTGCTAAATTATCCAATTTCCGCGCGTGCGCTTCCATCTCTGCGATCCTTCTGGCAGGGCTGCCGGATATGCTTTCCTCGAGTGCTGCCGCTTTTGCCGCCCGTGCTTCGGCTATCTGCTGTTGTTTCGATGCTGCGCTTTTGGCTGCCCGTGCTTCGCTCACTTTTGCCCGCGGGGTTCGTGATACCTTGAACTGGCTCTTAAGATAGGATAGCGACCTCTGCCCCATAACCAGATCGGGAGGGGTTCTGGCGTCGGGGGTTCGTGGTGCAGTCTTCCCGCGTCCTGGTTTCAATGACGACCCGATTATATTTTCAGGACGTATAAAATTAATTGGTTTTGGTGCACCTCCGAATACCATATCGACATCGGTTTTGGGCTTGGTGCTGGCGGGTGCGCGGCGTCCACCAAACATCAGATCGGTTGATGGCACGCGGCGAGCGGATACCTGCGCGGGTACTCGCATAGGGGCAGGAATTGGTGCGGGTTCTGCCTCGCCGCGGAATCCTGCGCCCTGTGATTTTAATCGCGTGACGTCTGGAACGCGGTCGAGGTTTAAGCCGCGGTACTGGGTCTTTGTGAAATCGATAGGAGACTTATATTGGTACGCCTTGCCGCCCGCTGAAACGCTCTTGCCGCCGAATTGAACTTTTACGCTTGGGGGGTGTTGCAGAGGTTTCCCAAAAACCTGTGTAGTGTACGACTTCCCGCCAGTGACCTGTAACTTTCCGAGCCGGATGGACATTATACCAGCAGGCACATCCAACACCACGCGGGGTTTCGGCACGGCACGCATGACCGTCGCGCCGCCGACCTTTGCACCTTTCGCAACACCGCCGAGTACTATCATGTCTGCTGCCGTCTGTACGGGGTGCTGATATGCTGCCTTCGCGGTACCGCCCACGCCGACTATAAGAGCCGCTGGCAGGATCTCGGGACGCTTCCATGCCTCGCGTGCGATGACCTCACCACCCATCGGTAGCGACGACACAAACGATGTGCCGTGGGATACGGAGGTTTTAAGGATGTCAAGCAGGATCGGGGGAGTGGTCGAACCGTGCGCATCCGGGAGCTTATACTCACCGATTTGCTTTGCAAGTTTCGCGCCTGCCGTTCCGATCCTGCCGGTGATGCCATACGCTCCGAAGAGATCGCCAGTAACCTTTGATGCATCAATGATCGGTGTGCCCTGCGCTTTTACTGCCGCCTTGTGTGCAGTCTCATAAGACGCATACTTAACATCCGCCGCTTGTTGCAGCCCGGCAACCTCCTTTCGCTTGATCTCTGCCTGTGCGATCTCTGCGCGGGTAAACTGTGATTTGCCGCTCTGTTTACCATACGCCTTCTCATATTCATCAGCCGATACCATAGTCGCATACAACGCCCTCTTATAATCCGCTTGCGCTGACGCTGTTACTTTGCGTTCCTCTGTCGCCTGACATATACCGAGTGCTTGCTCTGCGGATTTGTAGTGCGGTTTCGCTGCTTCCACTCCCCGCATAATTGCAGGCACAAGCCCATAACCGCCACCGAGTGCCGCTGCCGTTTTGCCGAACGACACGGCTTGGCTGAACATTGAACCGAGCGAGAGCGATGCACTTTTCTTTTTCGGCTTGGGTTTTGGTTTCGGCTTGGGGGGGACGTATCTGCCGCGACTGGAACTACTGCCACGACTGGAACTGCGGGAACTACTGCCGCGCGACCGGCGACCCGGGCGATTGGTTGGGCGATACCGAGACGACCGAGAACTCCGGCGATACGTCGCGATACCCAAACGCCCCAATGCAGCATCGGCGGAACGGCGAACGCGTCTTTGTGCGGATCTGTAATAGGATCTCGCTGTGCTTACGACTGACCGGAACCGATCGCCCCACCAGCCATCCCTATCCGGATCGAATGGCTGACAGTCGAATATGTCCGGCACGCCGTCCTTATCATAATCAGACATACCGCGGGGGAGGTCGATGGACTTGGGTATGCGTTGCTTGCGAGATCGTGGCGGTGTCTTTGCTTTGCGCTTGGTTGTTGCGCGGGGTGTTAGGTTCAGGATTGGGGGGGTGTTGGGGGGCATGGTTACTGGTATCCTTGGTATGTATCATATCTCTGTCTGCGGACCGCGGTATAAATGAACTGTCCTACACCGAAGATCGGGATTACGTACATTAATAGATGAAACAGATTACAATAGAAATTAATATGAGAGGTCGGATTTGACGCGGAGGGGATGTCATAAACGCCCATCTCTGCAAACCTCATCAGCATCGTGTCAAGTGCAAACCCGGCTCCGGCGTTGAGCAGGAACGCAAGCGTTAGACTTATGAGCATCACAAAAAACGAGTTTATGAGCGACGTTCCGGAACTCATCAGCCACTCTCCCGAACCTCAAGGGCGCGTATAATAGCCCACACGAAGCCACCCAAGAGCATCCAGATAGGCAGACCGTTCCAGATCGTGACTGAAAACGCCGTGCTGTTATTTCGCTGCTCTGATACACTGCCATCCTCGACCTGCGTGTTATGCTGTGCGATAATGCCGTTGATCATCGGCGTGAATGCGATCATGATTGCGGTGCATGAAACGAGAAAAATCATAAGGACTCCTATACCGTAAGCGATCCCGGAGTCGTTGAAAGTTCCCATGATGGATAATAGGATAGATAAGTATATAAGGGTTACGCTCCAAATATGGATTATGGACAGAGAAAGCCTGAGAGCAATATTGGATAATATGGATGCGCGTGTGTGGGAATTTATCGACGCCGGAGCGAGTCTCGATGAGATCAGGGACATAATCAACCACCGCGACGACCGCCGAATACAGGCAATGCAGAGCTATGTCGATGCAGCGTTTGCGGGTGAGGAAGACGCGGAAGAGGAAGAGGACACCACCGCACCACAGGGGAAGACACGAGCAGGCAGAGGCGAAGACGAGTGAGGTCATAGCGCGGGACGTACCGCGCACAGTTCTTTTTTATGCTTATTTATACCAGATTACTTTATATGCACGTACCGCTATGAATAGATTAGGCGGTGATAACAAAAATGAGATCATTTAAAGACATGTTCAAGGATACCCGCGCAGAGGGTGCAATGGATATGGTTGTTGGAGTTGCGGTCGGT
>LGVE01189978.1_pt1 | contig 12607 bp, 10 predicted proteins | sample 469871 | NCBI WGS metagenome assembly LGVE01 (sample SAMN03893561, study PRJNA290197) | marine sediment metagenome | material: sediment; isolation source: combined push core samples #3730, #5133, and #5579 collected at Hydrate Ridge | place: Pacific Ocean: Hydrate Ridge | reverse complement strand
AAAAAGCGTCACTTAGTAGCACCACGTCATAGGGCTCGTTATGGGCCAGAGTTGCGTCGAGTTTTTTGTCAGCATAAGAACATTTGTGGCTGAGATGGACAGACCAACCCGCATACAGCAAGTGTTGATGCAACATGTGGCAAACAGATAGATTTTTTTCGACCACTAGAATTCTTTTGCCGACGCCTTCTTCTGGTGGGTCTGGAACAACGCTTCCCCTGTTAAAAGAGACAGCAAAAGAAAAAACCGACCCTTCCCCTAACTTGCTCTCAAGACTGACCCGCCCCCCCATAATCCCTACCAATTGCTTTACGATAGCTAAACCAAGGCCGGTTCCGCCATGCAATCGGGTGGTAGAATTGTCTGCCTGAGAAAAAGATTCGAAAATTCGCTGTTGGGCCGACGGTTCGATTCCGATACCAGAATCAATCACCTCGAAACGCAGAGTCGTCTTATCCAACAGCTGTTTTTCGGGTACGACACGCAATAATACTTCGCCCGAATAAGTGAACTTTATGGCATTACTTAACAGATTAAAGAGTACCTGCCGCAAACGACCTGGATCACCTCGCAACACCGGTGAAATCTCCGGAGCAACATGGCAAATCAATTCTACACCTTTGGCAAAGGCCACTTTCCCCAATAACTCAATGGGGCATCCAATCACTTCAAGTAAATTGAACTCGACCTCTTCAAGGGTTAGTTTACCCGCTTCAATTTTTGAAAGATCCAGCAGGTCGTTAAGAATCTCAAGCAATGCTTCTCCGGAACCGTTGAGGGTCTCTACAAGGCTCAACTGTTCCACATTAAGGCTACTGTTCAGAAGCAACTCGGTGCTACCCAGTACCCCAACCATGGGCGTACGAAGTTCATGACTGATATTGGCCAAAAAGCGGGATTTGGTGCGATTAGCCTCTTCTGCCGCATCCCGGGCCAGTTCCAACTCAGCGATAGTTTCCTGTAATTCAACGTTGGAGGACCGCAACTCAATGGTCCGTTTACCAACCAAGTCTTCAAGATGCTGACGGTAGTTGGCCAGTTGTTTATCGCGGTCCTGCAGATGCTCCAACATATCATTAAAGCCGTCAATCAAAGCTCCAATTTCGTCATTGGATCTTTTGGTAGCCCTTATCGTGAAATCCTCGTCTTTGGTCACCGCCTGCATTTTATCGACAAGATAGAGAATCGGCCGAGAAATGAGATGTTGCAACTGGCGCGACAAAATGTAGGCGAGTAAAAAGGAAAGACCCAGCACAGCAATCACACTACCGGCAAAAAGACGTTTCCAGCGGGTAAAAGCTTTCAGGTCAGTATTAAGATAAACCATGCCGACCTGCTGTCCCTGAGTCACAACAGGGCTAAATACCGCCAAATGGTTTCCAGTAAAGAAATAAGCTTGTTCGCCAGCCTCAATGCCTTCGGCCAACTGTTTGTATTCTGCCGGGGATATGAGCGGATGGCCGGATCTCGGAGACATGGAAGACGTGTCTTGTCTAATGTACTGAGCTAGAGGCTCATTGAATCGATCGAAGATATACGCAAGCTGAATATTAGGCTCTAGGGATAAAGAAGCCAGGGTATTTTGGGCCAATTCCCGATCGTTAAACGGCAGGACGGCTGCCGCGTTGGCAGCAATAACACCGGCCAGAGAGGTCTGGTTAGCCACCATGGAGCGCCTGAAAGAAAAAACTTCCAAACCAAAATATGCAAGCGAGGACAGGAGCAAAACGATACTGCAAACCAACAAAATAATGGTGGTCAGTTTCTGCTTAAGGGTTGAACAGAAAAACAAATTTCTCATTATCGACACAACACCATGAAGATATGACAAGACATGAAATTATAAAAGGTTCCGACAAAACAGCCTTTTTGGAATATGAATAACGATAAGGACACTAAATGATCATCTATTTTATAGATAAGAGAGAATAATCGCTATCACACCGCTCTAATTAGGTTGCAGCTAATTTGTGTAGCATGCAAACCGGCCTTGAATTAATAATCCCTCAAGGTTGCCCTACCTTAACAAATTGTGGAGATACTGAAAAGTTTTTTGATCTTAGTTAATGCAATTATGGGGTGATCATAAGCAGACATGGAAATAAAAACCCGTTTAACGCATCTTGTCAGCAAGAGCGTCAAACGGGTTTTTAAGCAATAGATAGAAGCATCCCCAACAGGATGAGGCGAAATTGTGATCAGGACTGTCGAACAAAAATTTCCTGGGCCAACTGCTCATCTACGGCAAATTCGGAATTACCCACATGAAAAATGTAGGTGGGGAAAATGCGGCTTAAGCGAATGCTGCTGCCAGGCAGAACCCCCATAGACATGAGCTTTTGCATTTTTTTAGGGTCTTCGGTCGACAGATATGCAATCTCACCGGACTCGCCAACTTTGAGTTCGGTCAGTGCCACCACACCGGCGCCCCCTTTTTTGCGAGCCTCAAGACAACAGGGACCGGGGGGGATAGCCTTGCCGTGGGGACAGGTCGTCGGATGATTAAGCAGAGTACATATCTTGGTATCTATACCTTCATTGAGTAAATGTTCGAATTCACAGGCTTTACTGTTGGCATTTGCCCCTTTAAGGTCGAATATGTCCATCATCAGCCGCTCGGAAAGGCGGTGTCGGCGCACGACCTTTTCCCCTTCCATGCGACCTTCATGGCGTAAATAGACCCTGGTTCCCTTGACTTCGACCAAGGCCTGTTCGGCCAATTCGACCAGGGGCTGATCGTCAACTAAAACCTGCAAATCCTGCAATGAGATGGAATTGTCTCCTTCTTCAACCACGGCAATCCAAAGCGCCTCAAGGATATCCTCGGCCTTACTTGAATTTTGCATCGATTACTCCTTTATATTTTTATCTTTATTTTTAATCCAGCGCTCTAAAAATCCTGGGATCAATGGGTTTCCATAACCGCAATAGGGACAGTAGGCCTTTTGACAGCCACTCAGACAGCGACCGCAGGATTCTTTCTCCACAGCTTCCGCTGGTGTGAAATGGCGGCCACAAAACCCACACTTCATGAAAGTATACCGGTAAAGAGCAGCAGTATATTCAACAACCAGCCAACAGAAAAAGCCAGTACCGTAACAAACAGGAAGATACCCAAAGAGACTTTCCAGCCCCGCTCCTTTTTCATCATCAAAAACTGGGCAATGCAGGGCACAAAGAGGGTCATGGTTACCGCCGCTACCGTCAACTGAACCGGTGTCAACAGTCCTGCTTCCTGAAGATCGTAAAGCCCAGCAGCCCCAAAATCACGGCGGAAGAAACCGAAAATGAAGGCGGCGGAAGCATCAGACGGCAAACCAAGAAGCCCCATAACCGGGTTCATGCCGCGGACTAGCCACTCCAGGGCACCGGTCATTTTGCCTGCCCACAGCAGCAAGGAAGCAATAATAAACAGGGGGAATATTTCCAGAAAGTACCACTGCATGCGGGTCATTGTTTTTACCAGCACGTTATGGAATTGTGGCAGCCTCATGGGCGGCAACTCCATGTAGAACATCGGCCGCTCGCCGGGTAACACCCGGGCCGAGAGAAAACCGACCAGCAGAAAGATCATTACGATACAAACAGTCCAGACCAGTAAGGCCCCCGGAACTCCGGAAAGAAGGCCGAGAATAACCCCCAACTGAGCACTGCAAGGGATAGCCAGTGCCAGTAACAGAGTCACCAGCACTCGTTCACGAACCGTTTCCAGGGTTCGGGTCACCATGGTAGCCATGGTATCGCAACCAAAACCGAGCACCATGGGAATCACGGCTCGCCCGTTAAGACCAATTTTTTTAAAAATACGGTCCACCAACATGGCCAGCCGCGGAAAATATCCGACATCCTCAATGACTGAGAAGGTCAGAAAAAACGTGCCGACAATGGGTAGTACAAGCGCCACCGCATAGCGGACACCGAGAGTAAAGACACCGTATTCACCGACGACCAGTTCTCGCAACCAGTACCAAGGCACAAACCGATCGACCAGGCTTATAGCTAAAGGGTTCAGGAAGTTCTCAAACAGGGAGCCCTCACAGATATCAACCAGCACACCGGCACCGAACTTGCCGACAAATTGATAAATGCCGAAATAGAGCACCAGAATCAGCAGAGGGAAACCGGTCCAAGGATTGGTAGTCCAGGCAGAAAGGCGGTCCGCGAAACGCAGCCGCCTATTCTCCGGCTGACGCACGGTTTCCGCCAGCAGTCCTTTACATACCCGCTTACGCTCCAGACTGATGCGTAAATGAAGATCGAAACGGTGTTCAAAGGCGGTTTCGGCAACGGCCTGCTGCACCCGCTCGAAGTTGTCGCCCTCCCTGTCACGCACCAGGGCTAGAATCTCGTCGTCTTTTTGCAGCAACAGTAAAGCCAGAGCACGAAGATCCAGTCGGTAGTCCCTTGTCAGGGTGTTCGCTACCTTGGCAATATCCTTTTCCAGATCGGATGAATAGCCAAAGGACGGTAATTCGTCGCCAGTGCACTCAGCGATAGCCTGCCGAACCTCCTTCAGGCCACGCTTGTTGCGGATCGCCCCTCCCACCACCGGAATACCGAGTTTCTCCTGCAACAGCGGGATATCGATAGTCATTCCGGAGCGTTCTGCTTCATCAAGAATATTGACCAGCAGAATCACCGGAAGGCCAGCTTCGATAAGTTGGAGGGTCATGGGCAACATGCGCTCGATATTACGGGCATCCAGAACATGAATAACCGCATAGGCATCTTCGAGGAGCAGCATCTCACGAGCGACTCGCTCCTCCTCGGTGATCGGCAGAAGCGAATACATACCGGGGGTATCGAGAATTTCGTAACGCTGGCCTTTGATTTCACAATGACCGCGCGCTACGGCCACAGAGGTCCCAGGATAGTTGGAGACAACGGTATAAGCCCCGGTCAGGGCATTAAAAAGAACGCTTTTGCCAACATTGGGGTTTCCCACCAGAACGACCTTACGGTCACCTTGGGGTGCTTTGTTCTGAGAACACATTGCAATTATTTCTATTTAAAAAGGGGAATTTAAAAATGTTCCCAAAAAGGGTCTGGCAATTTTTAGCCAGGTGCGCATTTGGCACATAGACCAAAAATCTCCAGCCGGTGACTGGCTATGGTGAACTGATGGTCTTGAGCAACTTGATCCTGTAGCTTTTCAATTCGCTTATCCTCAAACTCGATGATGGCTCCACAACCGGTGCAGATAAGGTGGTCGTGATGGTCTCCGCCGTGGCTCAATTCATAAAGGACTTGCCCAGCACCGAAATCCCGCTCTTCCGCGATCCCGCACTCAGCAAAGAGTTTCAGAGTCCGGTAGACAGTAGCATAACCGATATGAGGGTTTTTGCTGCGAATTTCTAGGTAAAGATCTTCAGTGGAAAGGTGTTCTTTGGAACTGAGAAATTCTTCGAGAATCACTTCCCTCTGCTTCGTCCACTTCAGCCCTTTGCGAACCACGAATTCGCGGAACATTGCACGTTTGTCGGTCATCACCCCTCCCATGAAATTGAATTTCAAAAATATCAGCAGCGGATAATGACTGTCAAGTCCAAAACGGGGCCTTGGCTCAGCCAGAAGGAGGCAACAGGCGGTACAGATAGCCTGTGACCATGCCAAACATATCGAAAAAAAGCATAATACCAACCACCATCAACAGGGCACCGGTAAAAATCTCCACCAGCCGTATGTACTTACGAAAACGCTTGAAAAAGGACAGAAAACTATGAAAAAGCAAACCAGCCAGCAAAAAAGGTAAACCTAAACCCGCCGAATAAACCGTCAACAACAAAATGCCGTGGCCGGGACCAGCTGACGACCCTGCAGCCAAAGCCAAAATAGTGCCCAGAATCGGACCGATGCAAGGAGTCCAACCGGCGGCAAAAGCCAATCCGACCACAAAGGTGCCGGCAAACCCAGCCGGTTTGCGATGCAAATGAATCCGTCTCTCACCCAGCAAAATACCGAAATGAAACAAACCGCTAAGATGGATTCCGAAAAGAAAGATCAGAATTCCACCAATTTTCTGCACCCAGACCAGCACCGTTTGCAACTGCCCCTGGAAAGAGGCTGAAGCCATCCCGGCCAGGGCCCCCAGCAAAATGAACACGGCGGAGAAGCCGGCAATAAAAATCAGACAGTGGCACAACACCGTCAACCTAACACGAGCACCAGGGTGCGCCTCCTGCAGTTGACCGAAACTGAGACCGGTGATGTAGGTCACATACGAGGGCAATAGAGGCAAGACACAGGGGGAGAAAAAGGACAGAATCCCTCCGGAAAATGCGATCCACAAAGTAATATCGGCGGTCATTGAATCACTCTCCCCCGAGCTGGTTGAGCTCGGCGATGACATCGTTAGAATTCCAGTCCCGCAGCCCAAGGTGACGGGCGATAACTCTGCCCTGGCCATCGACAAGAAAAGCCAGAGGCAGTTGATATACCCCATAGCGCTGCTGAACATCGTTCCCTAGATCTAAAAGGATCGGCAAAGAAAGCTGCTGCCGGTCCGCAAAAAAGGCGACCTGCTCCTCTGTTTCTCCTACATTAACCGCTATCACTTTGAGGTTCTGAACAGCTGAGTTGTCATGCAAACGTTGCAGGGACGCCATCTCGGTACGGCAGGGAGGACACCAGGAAGCCCAAAAGACGAGCAGTACGTTATGACCCCGGAACTGGCTCAGAGAGAGTTGATGGCCATATCGGTCGGGCAGTAAAAAATCGGGAGCCGGGCCGCCGACCATAGCCCCTCTTTCAGGTAAGGCCTCTCCACGCCAAGAGCTCACATGCCAGAGGCTGGCAACAAGCAAGATCAACAGGCCCGGAACCACTATAAACAATAAGAGTTTTTTTGTCGGCATCCTGTCAGCCATGTTTAACATCTAACCGTCCAGACTCAAAAAGTCAAGGGAGCTGAGCCGAAGTGTTTTCTAAGGTTGCCGCCACCACTGGGGCGGAGTATGCTGGGCCAAACTATAAATCAAAGGACCGCTTGTGATGGTATTTACAGAGATCGCCCTCATAATTCTGCCAGTATTTTTCGTTATTGGTCTGGGCTATCTGATTCGACGCATCGAACTGATTGACGACCGATTTCTGTATCAAGCCAACCGACTAGTCTACTTCATCGGCTTACCCTCCCTGCTCTTCCATAAGATCGCCACCGCCGACTTCGGTGCCACTTTCAACGGCCGAATGGTTGCAGGAGCCACATTTGTCATGCTGAGTGGCTTGATCCTTTCCTACAGCTATGCATCCCTGGGTCGCAAGTATCGACGAGAAGACCGCGGCGCCTTTAGCCAGGGTGCCTTTCGAGGAAACCTGGCCTACATTGGCCTGCCTATCGTATTTAGTGCTTATGGCGACGAAGCCTTTGCCCGGGCCGGCATGTTTATGGGTTGCCTGGTTCCGGTCATCAACCTGTTATCCATCCTGGCTTTGCTACTTCCGCATAAAACAGGGTCCCGGCGAACCGGGTGGCCTTTCTGGTATCGCAACTTGTTCTCTAACCCTCTAATACTCGCGGCTCTTTTGGGCATTATCTGGAGCTACTGGCAACTGCCTTTACCAAAATTCATAGCACGCTCCTTCAGCCTCACCGCTAGCATCACCCTGCCCCTGGCTCTGTTCGCCATCGGCGGTAGTTTCTCCCTGAAAAGGCTGCGGGGCGACTTGGTTCAGGCCACGCTAGCCAGTCTCTTCAAGGTCATTGGCCTACCATTACNNAGGCTACGCTAGCCAGTCTCTTCAAGGTCATTGGTCTACCATTACTGACCATCGGTTTCATGCTGCTACTCAATGTGCGCGGTCTCGATCTGGGTATCGCCGTACTCATGGCTGGGGCGCCAGCAGCGGCTGCCTGTACCGTTCTGGCTCAACAACTGGACAGCAATGCAGAGCTGGCCGGTTCCATCATTCTTCTTTCTACCCTGTTTTCCTTGGTCAGTTACCCCGTAATCCTTTTTCTGTTAAAAACCTATCAACTCGGGTTCAACTAAACGACCTTACAAAAAAAAAGGCCAAGCCCTGTTAAGGGCTTGGCCTTTTATCCATAAAACCTGCCAGTTAGTCGAGAATGATCAGCAATTCTCCGGATTGGATCTGCATCCCTTCAAAAACCAGGATTTCAGAGACAACACCTTCCTTGGCGGCCTTAACATTGGTCTCCATCTTCATCGCCTCGGTGGACAACAGGACATCCCCCTCTTTGACCACATCGCCGACATTGACCAGAATGTGAAAAACCTTGCCGGGCATGGGGGCACCGACATGATGCAGATTGTCCGGGTCAGCCTTACGATGGGTGACCATATCCGAGTCCGCCGACATATCCGGAACGGCTACCTGACGCGGTTCACCATTGAGTTCAAAGTAGATATCGCGGTTACCATCGTCGGTTATCCGGCCGATAGCGTTAAGCTGTACGACCAAGGTCTTACCCGGCTGTATCTCTATACAGGTTTCGTCACCGAGATCGAGACCGTAGAAAAAGACCGGCGTCGGCAGCATGGACGTGTCTTCGTATTCCTGACGGTGCTTTGCAAACTCTTCAAATACTCCGGGATAAAGGACCGCAGAAAGAACATCTCGATCACTAACCGGCTGACCGAGCTTCTTCTCCAGTTCAGTTTTCTGGGCTGCGAAATCAACGGACTCCAGAAATTCCCCTGGCCGGCAAGTGATGGGCTCCTCGCCTTTGAGGACGATCTTCTGTAGTTTCTCAGGAAAACCACCGTGAGGCTGGCCGATCATCCCCTTGAAAAAATCAACAACCCCTTGCGGGAAGGTCAACTCTGCGCCCCGCTCATAGACATCTTCGGGCTGCAGATTGTTCTGAATCATGAACATCGCCATATCGCCAACAATCTTCGAGGATGGAGTAACCTTGATAATATCCCCAAACATATCGTTGACCTTACGATACATCTCCTTGCACTCTTCCCAACGATGGCCTAAACCAAAGCCCTCGACCTGCGGCTTGTAATTAGAATACTGACCGCCAGGAATCTCGTGGTGATAGACCTGGGCCGTACCGCTACGAAGCTCCGATTCGAAGGGAGCATAGTAGGTGCGCACAGTTTCCCAATAATTGGCCAGTTTTTGCAGTTTCTTTTCTTCGAGCTGCGGATCGCGATCTGAATCCTTCAGCACTGCGAGCAATGCATTCATGTTGGGCTGTGCGGTAAGACCAGAGACCGAAGAGAGTGCCGTATCAACAATATCGACTCCGGCCATGGAAGCGGCAAACAAGGTCGCACCACCGTTACTGGAAGTATCATGGGTATGGAGATGGATGGGAATACCAACCTCCTGTTTCAAGGCCTTGACCAGCTTCTCAGCGGCAAAAGGCTTAAGCAATCCAGCCATATCCTTGATGGCAAGGATATGCGCACCCATTTTTTCCAGTTCCTTTGCCATGCCAACATAGTAAGAAAGTGGATACTTGTCCCGCTTGGGATCGAGAATGTCTCCCGTATAGCAAATTGCCGCTTCGCACACGGCACCGGACTTACGAACCGCATCCATGGCAACTTGCATGCCCTTGGTCCAGTTCAGGGAGTCGAATACTCTAAAGACGTCAATGCCACTTTTGGCGGCTTGGGCAACAAATTCTTGCACCACGTTATCGGGATAGTTGCAATAACCAACCGCATTCGACCCGCGTAGCAGCATCTGAAAAAGGATATTGGGGATTTTTTCCCGCAGACGGTCAAGACGCTCCCAGGGGTCTTCCTTGAGAAAGCGCATGGAAACATCAAATGTGGCCCCACCCCACATCTCCAGCGAGAAAAGGTCGCTGCCCAAATGACTGGTTGCCGGAGCGATAAGATCAAGATCGTAGGTCCTGAAGCGTGTAGCCATCAAGGATTGATGGGCATCGCGCATGGTGGTATCGGTAACCAGCAGCTTCTTTTCGTTAAGGACCCACTGAGACAGCCCTTCGGGTCCCAATTCTTTAAGAATGTCTCGACTACCCTTAGGACGGCTACAGTCGTAAGGGATTTCTGGAATGACCGGATTGCGCAGATTTTTAAAATGCAGCGGTTCCTTAATGCCAGGGTACCCGTTAACCACGGTGTGGCCGATAAAGGACAACAGTTTCTGGGCTCGGTCCCGTTTAACTAGGATATGAAATAATTCCGGGTGGTTGTCGAGGAAAGAGGTGTCACACTGACCGGCCAAAAAGGTCGGATGAGTGATGACATTCTCTAAAAACCCCTTATTAGACTTCACCCCCCGCAGACGAAACTCCTCCAGGCTGCGGCTCATGGTGCGAGCCGCACCGGCCAGATCCAGCCCCCAACAGCTGATTTTAACCAACAGCGAATCGTAATGGGGGCTGATGCGAGCTCCGGGATAGGCGCTGCCAGCATCGAGTCGCACCCCAAAACCACCGGGGCTGCGATAAGCGGCTATGGTGCCGAAATCGGGGGCAAAATTGTTTTCAGGATCCTCTGCTGTCACCCGCGACTGAATGGCAAAACCGTACAGGACAATGTCGTCCTGGCTCTTGATACCGATCTCGGGGTCTTCCAGGCGATAACCCTCAGCAACCCGAATCTGTCCCTGGACCAGATTGCGACCGGTAACCATTTCGGTCACCGTATGCTCAACCTGAATGCGGGTATTCACCTCAATGAAATAGAAGTTCTCTTCTTGATCCATAAGGAATTCAACGGTGCCAGCATTGACATAATTGACATGCTGGGAGACCTTCAAGGCATAGTCGCAAAGTTCCTGCCGCTTGGCCTCGCTCAGGGCCGGAGAAGGTGCTACCTCGATAACCTTCTGATGACGGCGCTGAATGGAACAGTCGCGGTCATAAAAGTGGACCAGATTGCCGTGATGATCACCAAGGATCTGCACCTCGACATGTTTAGGATTCTCAATATATTTTTCCAGAAAGACCGACGCATTGCCAAAGGCCGTTTTGGCTTCGGAAGAGGCGGATTTTAGCCCTTCCAGAAGTTCTTTACGGTTGCGGGCCACGCGCATCCCACGGCCACCCCCACCGGCTGCAGCTTTGACAATGATTGGATAACCAGTCTTGGCAGCGAACAACAGGGCTTTTTCCTCACAGGTAACGGGATCAGCCGTTCCTGGAACCACTGGGACACCTGCTTCGAGGGCAACCTTACGAGCGGAAACCTTATCACCAAGCCGGCGCTGGATATCGGCGCCAGGTCCGATAAAAGCAATTCCAGCCGTAGCACAAGCCTCAGCAAAAAGAGGGTTCTCCGACAAAAAGCCGTATCCGGGATGGATAGCGTCGACATCTTTTTTAAGGGCCAGTTCGATGATCTCATCGATGCCCAGATAAGCCTCAACCGGCCCCTTGTTCTTACCGATCAGATAGGACTCGTCAGCCTTATAGCGATGCAAGGAAATCCGATCTTCTTCAGAAAAGATCGCAACGGTTTTGATACCGAGCTCGATGCAGGCTCGAAAAATCCGAATGGCAATCTCGCCACGATTAGCTACCATGATCTTATTGAAACGCTTTATTTCCATTCCAAGTACCCTCCAAACAGCAATGATTAACCTTATCCTGAACACTTGATGCTATCAGAAGCGTCGATACAAATCAATATGAACTTTTTTTGGAGAATCTAAATATCAATTGGATTCAGTACTTTACCCTGTTTGGCGAAGACTAAACCACAAAGCGCACAACCCCATCAGCGGGGCTGTGCGCTTAAATATAACAAGGGCAGCCGAAATCAATCGCTTTTTGTTTCCCGTTCAAGAAACGGCCGGACCAGATCAATGGGAAAGGGGAATATAATCGTTGAGTTTTTTTCGGCGGCCACCTCGGTCAAAGTCTGCAAAAAGCGCAATTGCAAAGCACTCTTATCCGTAGAGAGGATGGCTGCAGCCTCGGTCAGTTTCTGTGCTGCCTGATATTCCCCTTCGGCATGAATCACTTTAGAACGACGCTCTCTCTCCGCTTCGGCTTGGCGGGCCATAGCTCTTTGCATTTCCGCTGGAAGATCGACGTGTTTGATCTCGACGTTAGATATCTTCACCCCCCAGGGGTCTGTCTGCCGGTCGAGAATTTCCTGCAGATGCTGATTGATCTGTTCGCGATGGGCCAGAAGCTCATCGAGTTCCGATTGACCCAATACACTACGCAGGGAAGTCTGGGCCAATTGACTGGTGGCATACAGATAGTCTTGCACCTCGATGATAGCTTTATCCGGACCCACCACGCGAAAATAGAGCACCGCATTGACCTTGATCGAAACATTGTCCTTGGTAATGACATCCTGAGGAGGAACATCCATAGCCACGGTACGCAAGCTGATTTTTCTCATCCGATCCACCATCGGTATAATAAATCGTAACCCCGGCCCCTTAACCGAAGAGAATCGTCCCAGACGAAACACGACCCCTCGCTCGTATTCAATAATAATGCGCACTGCACTGCTGAGAATCAGTATGACCAGAAATATGATGATAATCGGAAATGCCATGTTGCCTCCTTTTGCCATCCTGGGATCGACAAGCTGTTGCCCTTTACAACGAACGGCTAAACAGCCAACCTCAAACTAGATGCATTCGCAAAAACTTATAGGATGGCTAAGCAAAGATTTCGTCCTACAAGGCCTGGTGT
>LGVE01182535.1_pt1 | contig 12615 bp, 12 predicted proteins | sample 469871 | NCBI WGS metagenome assembly LGVE01 (sample SAMN03893561, study PRJNA290197) | marine sediment metagenome | material: sediment; isolation source: combined push core samples #3730, #5133, and #5579 collected at Hydrate Ridge | place: Pacific Ocean: Hydrate Ridge | reverse complement strand
TATTTCTCAATGTTTTGTCCCCATCTATCTCTTTTTTGCTCATAGATGTTATACAAGTATTGGTCTAAATACTGATTTAAGAAATCGGCACATGATATACTGTATGCTTCAACATAATTGTTAATAACTTTCAATTCGTCTTTAGTGAAATACTCATCACAGTTTTCAGGGTTTATTTTAGATCTGATTTCACCTGTCATCTCGATAGAAAATTGTCCTCGCTCTTTAATCTTTCCGATATTATTAACAAGAATGCTTTGGACGTAACCATCATCTTGTTCGACTTCAATAAGCATAACAGCGTCATTTGCTTTCGCTATTTTTTTCAATTCTTTGTACTTAATGCAATCTTGGTCTATTAAAGCTTGAAGTTGATTAGTACTATTTTCTATTTTTAATTTAGATGATGAGAAAACACTATGTAAAGTATAGTCAAGTTCCATAGTTACACCTCCGTTCTGATACTTTCATAATATATTAAACGAAGTTGCATTGAAATAGTTATAGCGTGGAGTTAATATTAATTTAAGATTTGAGCTAAATAAGACATGATTATGCTATTCTTAATTTCTCTTCAGTGCTCCAATGCTTATTAGTTCCACCTTTTGTCTTCCCATTGAATCATTGCTATTCTATAGTATAAAAAAACACTAGTAAACACATTGAATAATAAAGCCCTTTTTGGCTTTGTTTATGCCTTCTTATTAGGCCTGCTTTTTATAAGAATATATGATATACTATAAATAAGATGAATATCAAACTAGAATGAAAAGAGAGGTCTTTTATGAAGAAAATTATATTCTTTATGTCAATTTTAACAGTAACTATTTTTTTAGTATCGTGTACAAGCAATAAAAGTATAATGATAAGTTGTGATATTACGTATATTAAAGTTGGAGAAGAACTAAAATTATCTTTTACAACAAATCCTCCATCTTTAAAAGAAGGAATGATTGTGAAGTATTCTACACCTCCTGATTCATATGCTACTATCATTAATGGTGATATATTATTAGGGCTATCACCAGGATTTTTAAATGTTACAGTGTCTGATGTGAATTCTGAAATGAAAGATTCTTGTTCTTTTGGTATTTTAGAAAAGGACGTTTCTAATAATGATGTATTTGATGAATTAGTTGATGTTATGACAGAACCTGCAACAATGGATTTAACTGATGATGCTTATTTAACATATTCTCTTTCAGGACATGATTTAGAGTATGAATTTTATTATATGCAGTTAAATATTGATAATGATACTTATGTTATTGAATTTGCCTTGAAAGATGCAACAGAATCTATTTATGAAACTGGTTCATTATCAGATGCAAGCGGATCTTATGAAATCCATAGATTAAATCAGCCTTCAGGTTATGATGAATTTTGGGGCTTTAGTTTAGTGGGTAATAATATGGAATTATATATATTATATTATTATGATGGGGATGGAAACTTAGTTGTTGATGAAGTCGATCAAATGATTTTTGTTCCTAGTAATTAAAATTGTACAATGAACCACAGCTTAAAGAGTTACAACTATTGATATACATAGAATAACAAAGCCCTTTTAGGCTTTTTATCTATGGTAGAATTTGTAATGGACTGCAATAAAATAACTATATGATTGAATTAGAGGAAAATATATGGTGCTATTTAAAAGAATTTTCAGTCTTTTAATATTAATAGTAATGTTAATTACTTTTATGGGATGTACGAATGTATATGATGAAAATATTGTTTTAGATTTAGACTCGGAAGAAAATCTATTTGAGGATGGACAAGAAATTAGTAAGGGTGATTTAATTTCAATGCATTTATATGAAGAAAATCTTGGTGGACTTCATCTTCGTTTTGAGATTAGATGTTATAAAGAAAGCGATATAGGAGATGAAGAGTATATGGGATCTGTTTTCACGGTTCAGAAAATAGTTCCACCTTTTGCTCCACCCTCGATAGCTTGGTTAATTTGCGAACGCTAGTTCGAATTACCCAAGAAGCCCTCGCTTCAAACTTTGATTAAGTAATGGGAATAGGTCACAATTAGTTAAAATTAAAAATAATATAATGAGAAGAGTATTTTTTTTAATTGGTACCAAAAAGAAAAGAGATAGTGAAGTAGAACCTTTAATATCAGTTCTAGCAAAATACAGTTTAATAAAGAAAAAAAAGAACATGGTAAAAGCCCCGATATTTATTAGGGCTTTTTTTATGATGGGTTTTCTATTTTTACATAAGTAACTATATATTTAATATGATACAATTACTATTGAAAGGAAGTGTTTTATGGAGAAATAAATTCTGGGTTTTTATATTGTTATTTATTTAAGAAACTGATTTATCGCTATATAGAGACAAATAAATGACCGTTTTTAAAAAAACAATAGTAGGATAAGAGAATAATCCTACTATGAAAGCATGGGTTTGCTTTAAATAGTTCTAACAAATGAGGGGGCGCTCATCTATTAGATGTCTTTAGAAAAAAATATTCTTTGATTTATTAAGTAATATGAAAAGAATTGTACTCAGTATTTTATATGAGTATTCAACTAGTTACGTGCCTATATTAGTATTTTGTTTCGCGAATAATAATGTAAGCCTTTTCCAAAATAGCTCTATATTCTAAATGTTGTGCAAATATTTGGTCTTTTCTTTGATTTATTAATAAAATACAATTTAGTTAGTGAGGTGTTTCAATTGTTAGATTATAAAGATAATTACCTTTTAAACTTGTTGATATCCTCTGATTACACTTTGAATATCACAGATATATCAAAGTTATTAGGAGTATCGAAAAGGAGTGCTTATTACAGCATTTCCAAAATAAATGATTTCTTAATGTCTCAAGGATTACAAAAACTTGAAAATAAACGTCAAGTAGGAATTTTGATTGATCCTTCAGTAAAGGAAAAATTACGAGAAACAGTTACAAATACTTTAGGAGAAGTATACATTTGTACAAGCTCCGAAAGAAATGTATTAGAGATTCTTCTTTTACTTTGTAAAAAAGATTTTAAGAGCATTTCTTATTTTGAAGATTTATTTAAAATAAGTAGGAATACAGTAATAAATGATATTAAAGAAATGAGAAAGATGTTAAGTGTATATAACTTAGCTCTTGAATATGATAGTAACAAAGGATATATCATTGAAGGATTGCAAATTAGAAAAAGATCAGTTATTTTAAATCTTATATCAACTTATGAGTATTTAATAAAGATTAAGTCATTTGATTTGTATACTGATGAAGTAGTAAATAAAATCTTTGATATCCTTATAATACTTGAAAAAGAATTGAACATTAAATATGTTAATTCAACATTGACATTTTTATCAGTACTTCTCGCTATTACAAAGATAAATGAACTTGAACCAATTGAATTAGCGGAAGAAGATAAACAATCAATTTGTAAAACCGCAGAATTTGAAGCTGCCAATAAAGTAGTGGGGACTTATTTAAATAAAGAGGAACATTATTACTTAACACTGCATTTGTTAGGATTAAGGATTCAAACAAGTCCAGAATATGAACTTGATGAAAATGAGTATATTAAAGATATCGTAAAATTCTTAATAGATGAGTTTTCAAAAATCACACTGATATATTTCGATGATGATGAAGATTTATTTAATAGTTTATATACTCATATGAAACAAGCAATGTTTAGATTTAAGTATGGTATTGTTTATCAAAATGAATTGAAAGAACAAATAATAAAAGGGTTCCCCCAAGTTACAAATGTAACTAGGGATATCTGTAATAAATTAGAAAAAATTATTGGTTATCCAATAGGTGATGATGATATAACTTTTATTGCAATGCATTTTGGAGGATACTTAAAAAGAGAAAAAAGAGAAATTATAAAAGTAAAAGTTTTACTAGTATGTTTGAACGGTATTGCGACTAGTAAATTATTAAGAAAAGAACTTGATTACTTAATTGGTAACTTAGAAATTATTGATGCAGTAAGACTTGATGAAGTATCTGACTTCAAAGATGAAGTAGATTATATTATTTCAACAGTAGAAATTGTTGATAAAAGTATTAAACACAAAACACTTCAAGTTCATCCGATTTTAACAGATTTAGATAAAACAAATATTTTATCGTTTATGGGATTGATAAATCCTAATAATGTAGAATTTGATTTAAGCAATAGAATTGTAAATGATATTATTGATTACCTTCCGCACGATAAAATAGATGAAGTTAGAAAAATAATTCTAAATCGTGTAAGTAGTACAAAAAGAATGGTTATTCAAGATGAAGGGAAGCGTAAACTTATGCTGAATGAACTAATAAAAGAAAATAAAATAATATTTAGAAATAGTGTGGATACATGGCAAGATGCAATATATTTAAGTGCTGCTCCACTATTAGCTGAGAATATAATTGAAGAAAGATACTTAGAAAAAATAATTTCTAATGTTCATGAATTAGGACCTTATATTGTTATTGCGCCAAACATTGCAATATCACATGCAAGACCAGAAGATGGAGCAAATGGATTAGGAATGACATTATTAATTCTTGATGAACCTATATTCTTTAGCAATAAAAAAGATAGATCTGTAAGAGTTATTGTTACTTTAGCGGCACCTGACAATGAAAAACATTTACTAGCTTTACGACAATTATCAGGATTACTTATGGATGATTTAGATACATTATTAAATGTGAAAGATCCAAAGATAATCTTAGATTTAATAGAAAAACATTCGAAATAAGAAGGAGTTAAACAATGAGAAAAATTGTATGTATATGTGGTAGTGGTCTTGGAAGTAGTTTCTTAGTAGAAATGAATGTAAAGACATTAATAAAAGATTTAGGATTAGATATAGAAGTAGAACATACTGACTTAGGGAGCGCATGGCCTGGTATCGCTGATTTAATCATTTGTGGTTCAGATTTATATGACAACTGCAAAAGATTTGCTGATACTATGCCACTTCAAAATATTATGGACAAGAATGAGCTTAAGGAAAAATTAGTTGATTACTTAACTAAAAAAGGCATTCTTTAAACATAAAAAAATTTATTAGAGAGAGGAAAAAAATATGAGTAATTTTATTAAATTTATTTCAGATTTACTTAGTAGTCCACAAATTCTTTTAGGTATCATTGTATTTGTAGGGCTAGTTGCACAACGCAAACCAGTTAGTGAAGTAATAAGGGGAACACTAAAAGCTATACTTGGTTTTGTAATTTTAGGTGCTGGAGCAGGGATCTTAGTAGGATCATTAGACTACTTTGGTCAATTATTTCAATATGCATTTGACGTTCAAGGTGTAGTTCCTAATAATGAAGCAATTGTTTCATTAGCATTAAATGACTATGCTACTTCAACTGCAGTTATTATGGTTATAGGGATGGCAGCTAACATTTTAATTGCTAGATTCTCTAAACTTAAGTTTATTTTCTTAACGGGACATCATACTTTATACATGGCTGCTTTAATAGCTGTTGTACTTAAAGTCGGTGGACTTGATGGTTGGTTATTATACATCGTTGGTGGTATGGCTTTAGGTTTAACTATGGTCGTTTTCCCAGCAATAGCACATCCAACTATGAAAAAAATTACTGGAAATGATGAAATTGGATTTGGTCATTTCTCAAGTATTACTTATTGGCTTTCAGGAGAAGTAGGGAAATTAGTTGGTAAAGGTTCAAAATCAACAGAAGAAATGAACTTCCCTAAATCATTATCATTCTTAAGAGATAGTTCTGTATCAATCTCATTAACAATGCTTTTGATGTATTTAATCGTTACTATCGCAGCAGGACCAGACTTTGTAGCTAATACATTAGGTATTGGAGACAATTACATCGTATTTGCATTTATTCAATCATTAACATTTGCAGCTGGTGTATATGTAGTTCTTGCAGGAGTTCGTATGATTATTTCTGAAATCGTTCCTGCATTTAAAGGATGGGCTGACAAAATTGTTCCTGGTGCTAAACCTGCACTAGATTGTCCAATCGTATTCCCATACGCACCAAATGCAGTTTTAATTGGATTCTTAGTATCATTCTTAGGTGGTATCGTTGGTATGTTAGTCTTAATCGCTGTTAACGGTACAGTTATTCTTCCTGGAGTAATACCTCACTTCTTCGTAGGAGCAACTGCTGGTGTATTCGGTAATGCTACTGGTGGTCGTAGAGGAGCTGTTATTGGTTCATTCATTAATGGGTTAGTTATCACTTTCTTACCATTATTGTTAATGCCTGTACTTGGAGATTTAGGTTTTGCAAACACTACTTTTAGTGATGCAGACTTCATCGGTACTGGGATTATTATAGGATTCTTAGCTAACTACGGTAAATTTGCAATTACTGCTTTCGTAGCTGTATTATTCAGTTTACCATTTGTTCACGCATTCCTTACAAAAGATAAAGTAGAAGCATAAAACTTAAAGGGGAATTCGCATTCCCCTTTTTAAATTGGAGATTTAAACATGAAAAAATTCAGTGTACAAATTAGATTAGAAATTTTGAAAATGTTAAAACAACGTGGCTTTGGACACTTAGGTGGAAGCATGTCAGTTGTGGAGATATTAAGTGTATTATATACCAAAGTAATGAACATTGATCCAAGCAACCCAGCTTGGGAAGACAGGGATTACTTAGTTTTATCCAAAGGGCATGCTGGTCCCGCTTTATATTCAGCCCTTGCATTAAAAGGGTACTTTAAAAAATCCATATTAAAAACCTTAAATGATAACAACACAATATTACCAAGTCATTGTGATCGCCTTCTAACTCCAGGTATCGATATGACTACTGGTAGTCTTGGACAAGGGATCAGCAGTGCTGTTGGGATAGCAAAAGCATTAAAACTAGAACAAAAGCATAATAAAGTTTATGTCATAATCGGTGATGGTGAGTTAAACGAAGGACAATGTTATGAAGCTTTACAATTTGCGTACCATCATAAATTAGATAATCTAATTTTATTTATTGATGAAAACAAACAACAATTAGATGGTTTCACAAAAGATATTATGATTCAACAAGATATTTCTAAAAAAATAGCAGCATTTGGATTTTACACAGTTAAGGTTGATGGTCATAATGAAGAAATAATCTTGAAGGCTATAAAAAATGCATTGCTAGTTAAAGACGTTCCTTCTTGCATTGTTTTAGATACAGTAAAAGCAAAAGGTGTAGAAATGTATGAAGGTGACATAAATAACCATCACGTAAGATTTAATGATAATCAAATAGAATACATTAATAATTTGATTAAGGAACTTGAAGAGGAGATATCATGAGTGTAGAAATATTGATGCCATCGCTTAATTCGCCTATTGAATTACGTAATGTATATGGAGAAACGCTAATTGAATTAACAAAAGAAAATAATAAAATTGTTCTTTTAGAAGCAGACTTAATGGGTGCAATAAAGACTAATAATTATCAAAAAGCATTTCCTGATAATTTAATTTCTTGTGGAATTATGGAAGCTAATATGGTAGGAGTCGCGAGTGGATTAAGCTTGCGTGGATTTATTCCTTATATGCATACATTTGGACCTTTCGCAACAAGAAGATGTTATGATCAATTATTTTTGTCAATAGGATATGCTAAATTAAACTTGAAGATCATTGGTAGTGATTCGGGAGTGAGTGCAGCTCACAACGGAGGAACACATATGCCCTTTGAAGACGTTGGATTAATGCGTTTAATTCCAAAATGTACAGTAATTGAAATAAGTGATCACGTTATGTTTAAAGATATCTTAAAGCAAGTAGCATCAATATATGGAATGCACTATATAAGAATAGTTAGAAAAAATATGGAACAAATCTATAAAGAAGATTCAACTTTTAAAATAGGGAAAGGAATTGTTTTAAGAGAAGGGAAAACTGTTGCTATTGTTGCAACAGGAATTATGATTAAGGAAGCATTGCTTGCAAGAGAGATATTAGAAAAAGAAGGAATTAGTACTGCTGTTATCGATATGTTTACGATCAAACCAATTGACAAAGAATTGTTAATGAAATATGCAAACAAAACAGAGCTGATTGTTACCGCTGAAAATCATAATATTATTGGTGGTTTAGGTAGTGCAGTGCTTGAAAGCTTAGAAGGAACAAATTCTAAAGTTGCTAGAGTTGGAGTTAAAGACAGATTTGGACAAGTAGGAACACAACAGTTCTTACAAAAAGAATACGGTCTAACAGCTTTGAAGATAGTGGAATCAGTTAAGGAAAATCTATAATGTATTTAGTTGACTCAGCTAATGTAGTATTTATAAAAAAAATGATTGAAAACTACGAAATAAAAGGAATCACAACAAACCCAACAATCATTGGAAGAGAAAATACTCAGTATATAAAGTTATTAAAAGAACTAAAAGAAGTGTTAAATGGACGAGATTTTCATATTCAATTAACATCAGAATCATTCAATAAGATGAAAATTGAAGCTGAAGAACTTTATAATTTAATAGGGGAAACATTACATATAAAAGTCCCTGTCTCTACAGAAGGATTCAAAGCAATTAAATATTTATCTAATAAAGGAAGAAACGTTACAGCAACGGCTGTATGTAACACAAACCAAGGGATAATGGCAGGTTTATGTGGTGCGAAAAGTATAGCTGTTTATGTTAACAGAATTACTAAAACAGGGATGGATGGAAATAAAGTTGTACTAGAGATTTTAGAAGCACTTAAATATCACAATCTATCAACAAAAGTTATTGGAGCATCCTACAAAAATATCGAACAAATTATAATATCTATTAATAATGGAATTGATCAAGTTACAGTAGGAGAAAATCTTTTTGAATTATTATTTTATTCAGAAGTAACAGAAAAGGCAATTAATAAATTCACAAAAGATTATTTAAATTCTTATAAAACATAAGGAGTGGTTTAATGGTAAGAGCAAAATTCACAATTAAAGATAAAGCAGGACTGCATGCACGTCCCGCATCAATTTTATGTAATATAGCAAGTAAATATTCAGGAGATATTGATATAATTTATAATGACAAAAAATATACTCTTAAATCAATTATGATTATTATGTCACTTGGTATTCCATATGGATCGAATATTATTTTAGAAGCAAAAGGTGAAAATGAGACACAAGTTATTAATGATCTAACTAAAGTATTACATGAAAATAATTTAGTATAAAAAAGTGTTTATTGAAGTTATTGGAAAAGCCTGTGAGAGATCACAGGCTTTTTATATAATTAGGTAGATGTTTATCATGTAAATATAATAACAAAGATTTAATAGGACTTTATTGATTATGATGATAACTATATTTAAGGTGAAAGAATAGGAATGATAATTTATGTATAAAAACACCTCCATACTATTAATCTAGTATAAAGGTGTTTTCTTATTTATTCATTATTTTGAATAGCTTGATGAATAACAAGTTGAGGGAATGGGATGTTAATACCATTCTCATCTAATACTCTCTTTAATTCTTTATTTAAAATCCTTCTCACATTAATACGATCCTTTTCCTCACAATGAGCAACAACTCTTACGATTACAGCTGAATCTCCAAGTTGTTCAACACCATCATATCTAGGTCCTTTAATAATTTCAGGAATTTTTTCCTTAATAGATGGTAAACTACTTTTTATGATTTCTTCGACCTTATCTATGTCTGCACTATATTCAACAGAAATTTCAGATATCGCAAACGATAATTCTTCAGATAAATTGACGATTTTACGAATATCAGAGTTGGCAATAATTAAAATATTACCAATAATATTTTTTATACGTGTATTTCTTGGCCCTATCTCTATGACTTCACCTCTAAAATCTTCAACTTCAACAAAATTACCTACTACAAATTGTTTTTCAAAGATAATGGATAATCCTGCAAAAACATCCTCCAATAACCCTTGGGCACCAAAAGATACAGCTAAACCAACAATCCCAGCTCCTGCTAATAATGTAGGTGTCGGAACATTCCATGCAGATAGTACAAGAATTAATGCAACGATCATAAAAGCAAATTTAGCTATTGATGTAATCAAAATACCTATCGTTTCACTTCTACTATTTTTTCTTGTAAATAATTTAATAATAACAGAGACAACATAAAATAAGATACCGACAAATAAGATGATTGCTAGACTTTCTAAAATATTAATATAGTTATTTTTGACTAGACTAGCAATATCAAAGAATTTACCGATTGAACTATCGATAACACTTGCAAAAGTAGTACCTGGAAATATAACACCTGCAAGACTACCAACTAAAATAAATATTATAATAATAACTAAAACAATCCATTTGTGTAAATCTAAATTACTCATTTTTTCTTTCATTATTCTACCTCCGTATTATAAATAATAATATCTATGATTTGTTTTACTGAAAAATCAAACTGATTTCTTATGCTGATTGTGATTCGATAAGCAGAAGATGTTGGTACGAGTATGGTGAACGTGACTGATTTATCATCATCATGATTAGTAAAAAAGTAAGTTTCACTAGTTAAGTATACATCAAACTCCCCACTTGTATCGTAGGATTCATAATATGCAATTTGGAAATAATGATTAGGATCATCTAAAATAATGGTTACTTCCATATAATCATTAAATGTCTCTACACTATAACTGTATGTATAAACATCGAGTGTAGTAATTTCCTCTTGATAAATAATTTCTTGCTCTTGCCTTAGAGTTTGTGGATTTGTGTATGTCGCAATACACTCGAAAGCATATGTGGTATTAGGAGACAACTCATCAATTATAAAATCATTTCCTTCGAAATCACTTTCATTTAAAATGATTTGATCTGTACGTATAAGTGAATCGTTTGCATAAATGTTCATTTCATAAATGATATCCTCTACACTCATATCATTATAGAGGTAGAAACTAATCTCTTCACTATTAATATAATTCATATAAATTGATGTATATAGACTAAACGGTGGTGTTATCCAAATCTCATCAAGTAATTCTGTGCCTTCTGATGTCGTACCTTCAAGATATATATGAAAGGGCTCTGATGTATGAATGTCTAATAACTCAATAGTCATTCTTGATGAAGTAACAGCAATTGATGAATAATGAAAATCATCATCATGTCCCCAACTAAAACCATAATATAGATTAATGTCATCATATTTTAAATCAGGATCATAAATAGATACATCAACAAAATAACTTGATGAGAAATCAGCAGTATCTGGTGTCACAGATAGAATTGTACCACCAATTTTCTCAATAGTTGTAATCAACAAAGTATCCAACCGTTCTTGTCCGAAACCTTTATTACCATAAACACTTAAACGATATTCAGTATCATATTCTAGATTATCAAAATAACCTGAGTTTTCACCCACGCTAATAGATTGTTCATAATATTCTAATTGATTTTCAAGCACTACAAAAAGTGTAGATAAGTCTAAAGCATTATCCTCATCAGTAACATTTACTTGATAGACAACTTCTTCACTTAAAGCTACTGCTTTAATAACTTCAGCTTTTGGAGATGCTGGAATTAAAGTTACAGCAGCAACCACAGCAATAGTAGTCATAGCAAAAGTAGACATTAAATCTTTGATAGCTTCAAAACGTCTTTTTGTTTCTTCGTTTTTCTTTCTACGAGATTTTGACATGACATACTCCTTAACTAATAGCTATAAAAAAATGAAAGTAATATCGTGGTGCACCTTTACTTTTATTATACACATAAAATAATCTAAAAAAAATTAAAACTTAAAAAGATGTTGGTAAATAGTAAGTAGTTTCTTCCCATTTCGCACACTCCTTTCTTTAAGTATCCAAAAAGATGTTAATAAACATATGTTTCATTATATGTTCACTAATATCCTATCAATTCATGAATTGCATCACAAATAATTATAATTAACGATATGCATACTATAACAAAGCCCTTTTTGGCTTTTTATTTTGAACTTAAAATGACCTGCTTTTTATAATTATGTATGATATAATATAATTAGGTAACTAAAGGGGTGTTAGAGTGAGTAAAAATATTGAAGATATGAGTGGACTACTTGAAAAACATTTTAAAAAGAGTGGTAATTCAATTATTTCTATAGGAATTGGAAAGCAAGACACAGTGAACTATTATAATTTTAATCATAAATCAGATGATCAAGAAATAATATTTGGCTTAGGATCTATTAGCAAGACTTTTATAGGATCTTACCTAGCTAAGTTAGTTTATGAAAATAAGATATCATTAGATGATACTCTAGATAAATATTTTGAATTGAATGATAAAATTGCTTATCCAACAATATTACAATTAGCTACACATACATCAGGATACTCTTTTTTTATACCACGATATCCAACCCTAAAAGTTATGTTATTAAATGGTTTTAACAAAAAGAATATTTATAAAGATATTGAGGTTGAGTGGATTTTTAATTATTTAAAGAAACATAAACCAAGCAAATCCAAAAAATACCGTTATTCGGATTTTAATTATTCTGTATTAGCTTTCATTATTGAGTCAATAGAAGCCAGACCTTACAAAGAAGTAATAGTTGATTATATAAGAAATGATATTGGATTAAAACAAACAAGTTACTATAATTTGAAAACATCTACAGAATCTTCTTATTCATGGATATGGGAAGACGATAATCCT
>LGVE01012539.1_pt1 | contig 12616 bp, 13 predicted proteins | sample 469871 | NCBI WGS metagenome assembly LGVE01 (sample SAMN03893561, study PRJNA290197) | marine sediment metagenome | material: sediment; isolation source: combined push core samples #3730, #5133, and #5579 collected at Hydrate Ridge | place: Pacific Ocean: Hydrate Ridge | reverse complement strand
AGCCAGCCCAGCTCTCCGGTGGGCAGCAACAGCGCGTGGCTCTGGGCCGCGCGCTGGTCAAAGAACCTAAATTGCTGTTGTTCGACGAACCGCTTTCAAACCTGGACGCGCGTCTGCGCCTCTCCATGCGCGGCGAAATCAAACGGCTTCAGGTAGAATTAGGAATCACCTCCATCTATGTTACCCACGATCAAGTGGAGGCGATGACCATGGCTGACCGCGTGGCAGTGATGAAAGGAGGCGAGCTTCAAGCTTATGACCCGCCGGATGTACTCTATGACAAGCCGCGTACCCTGTTTGTGGCCAGCTTCGTGGGTAATCCGCCGATGAACCTCATTGATGTGGAGGTCAGCCGCGAAAACAGTAACTACCATGCCCGTACCGAAGGGATTGATTTGATTGTCCCTGTTGAGCGGGGTGAAAAGGCTGCTGGCAAAGGCCAGGTTATTATGGGGATCCGGCCCGAAGACATAACGATCGCTTCGACTGGGTCCGGTAAAGGCACGGACCGGGATGTCTCTGGCGATATATATGTCGTCGAACCGTTGGGTCGCGATGATCTGATTGACGTGCGCGTCGGCGATGTCAGCATTCGCGTGTTGGCCAACCCCGCCTTGAAACTGAAAATGGGCGAAAACACCAGGCTTGAATTCAACACCAGCAAGGCGCAGTTCTTTGACCCGGCAACAGAGCAATCTTTGCTCTGGTAACAACGAATCCGGCATGAAGAAGCTTCTTGTCTATGTGCCCATCATCACCCTGACAGGTTGAGCCATCTCCGGTTGAAGACGATTTTAGCTCTCTCAGAGCAGGTATTGGAGAGAGCTGAATATTACGAGTAGGATTAATAGCGATGACAACCCACCGGGAATCGTTACGCAATTTCGACAGATCTCGGCGAAAGGCGTTCGTTCAGAAGATTCTAGCCTTCATTACTCACCAATCGCTAGACTTACTGCCTTTCGACCAGGTGCGTGAGCAGTTGCGCCTTCGCGATCGACACTACCGAGGCCTGCAAGAGGTACTGCTAAATCAAATTGTGGGTAGTGTGGGGCGCTACCAAGATTTTACGCGCACATTTCTTCCTCGTAGTGACGGGCTGCGAGAACGATGGTCTGCCGTCGAAGATAGGGTGAAAGCAGGCGGTTTGCCTCCCGTAGAACTATACAAAGTGGGGGAGGTCTATTTTGTGCGTGATGGCAATCACCGGATCTCTGTTGCTCGTGCCCAGAGCGTACCGGATATCGAGGCTTTTGTATGGGAATATCCCAGCCTGGTGCCCCTCAGCCCTGATGATGATCTTGATGACCTGCTCATCAAACAAGGATATGTGACGTTCTTGGAGAAAACGCGCCTCAACAAGCTGCGTCCAAGCCAACACATCGAATTGACCGCCCCAGGAAGGTATCGTGATTTGCTTGAACACATCGCAGTCCATCGCTACTATCTGGGCCAAGAGCAAGGCCGGGAGTTTGCGGCTGAAGAGGCGGTTACCAGTTGGTACGACAATGTCTACCTTCCCATTATTCACGCGATTCGCAAACAGAGGGTTCTGAATCAGTTTCCGGGACGTACCGAGGCAGACCTGTACATTTGGGCTTCGTGCTGGCAGCATGAGTTGAGCGAACGCTACGGTAAATCTATCAGCGCTGAAGAGGCTGTGGATAACTTTGCAGAACAGGATAGGAGATTAGATAAATAACATCGAGAATATTTTGGTGCTGCATGAGACATCCAAGAACATTGGACACTAATTCATGATTCACAACATTGCACATCGAGGGGCCTCGGCCTACGAACCAGAGAATACCCTGCGCGCCTTTGAACGAGCCATTCAGATGGGAGCCACCATGCTTGAGCTGGATATCCACCTCAGCATGGATGTCCACCCGGTTGTCATCCACGACGCAATGGTATCGAAAACAACCAACGGAAAGGGGCATATTAGCGATATGACCCTGGAGCGAATCAAGGAGCTCAACGCTGGAAAGGGAGAACAGGTACCAACCCTGACTGAGGTTATTGACCTGGCGCGTGATCGGGTAAAACTCTATATTGAATTGAAGGGGCAGCGCACACTTGGCCCGGTTGTGGATGCGCTCAACTCGATGGCTTTTGTGGACCAGGTGATTGTCAGTTCCTTTTATCCGTGGTTAATTAATAAAGCCAAGTTTCTAGACCCGACGATCCGCACATCCATGCTCATCACTTGGCACGGGGAGCGGGAGGCTGACTTAGTGAAAGGGGCATTGGCTGTGGCGGCAGATTACATTCATCCCTGCTGGGAAAATGAAATCCCCACCCCATCTAGATTACTCACACCTGACATAATTTCGAATATCCGCAGACACGGTCTGGGCTTGATAATTTGGCACGAGGAGCGACCATCCGAGCTACAGAAGCTTGTCAAGCTCGGTCCGGACGGAATTTGCACGAACACACCAGACGTTTTAGCTGCGATCTTAAGAGAATAGAAAGGAAGACTATGATATCGTCACCACATGTTGACATTATGATGATAGGCCACTTTGCAAAAGACAAGTTGGTAGTTGATGGTCATGGAGAAATGGCCTCGGGCGGTGCCGTTTATTACGGCAGTATTGCCCTGAGACGCATGGGCGTAAATGTCGCCGTTATCACTCGTCTGCATCCGGATGATTTTTCCTTGTTAGACGAACTCCGGCAAGAGGAGGTGCAAGTCTTTGCCACCCCTGCTCTTGAAACATCCGGGATTGAAAATATCTACGATTCAGCGGATATGGAACGGCGCATCTGCAGATCTCTTGGTTTTGCCGGCCCTTTCCAAATAGAAGACATCCCGAATTTATCAGCGCACATTTATGTTGCTGCCTCGATCATCGCTGGTGAAATTGATCTAGCGCTGCTTCGATCACTGGCGCAGCGTGGTCCCGTGGCACTCGACATACAGGGTTTTGTCCGCGTCCGAAATAATGGTGAGTTGGTCTTCCGCCAATGGGCTGATATGGTTGAGGGGTTATCTCATGTGACTTATCTCAAAGTGGATCGGGCCGAAGCCGAACTCATAACCGGGCAAACCGACCTCCAGGTGGCTGCCCGGCAGCTGGCTGAGTACGGTCCGCGTGAGATCGTCATCACGCAGTCATCGGGCTTGACCGTCTTCGCCGAGGGACACATCTACGAGGCCCCTTTCACTCCGCGTTCCCTCAAGGGTAGAACCGGCAGAGGAGATACCTGCTTTTCCACCTATCTGGGAAAAAGATTGAGCGCATCCCCTCAAGAAGCCTGTTGCTTTGCAGCCGCTGTTACCACACTAAAACAGGAGCAGCCTGGTCCCTGGAAGGGTAGCCTTTCAGATGTAGAAGCTATACTAACAACACTTTAATGATGCCATACCAATTAGATCATTCAACCCAAATCATTGCCCACCGGGGTAATTCTGGCCCCTCCCCTGAGAACACTCGTCTGGCGATCAACCAAGCGATAGACTTGGGAGTCGACATGGTCGAGGTGGATGTTCATATTAGCCAGGATGGAATCCCGGTTCTCATCCACCACTCCAGACTCGAATACACAACCAACGGACAGGGGCATGTAACTGAACACACTTTATCGGAGCTTAGATTGTTGGATGTTGGCGTCTGGAAAGCCCCTGAATTTGTGGGGGAACGTATTTTGACATTGCACGACGTTTTAGATTTGGCCAGAAATCGGATCCCTTTAAATCTGGACATAAAAACAGAACGCGTCATCCCCGCTACAATTAAAACAATTCAAGAGATGAAAGTCTTGAATCAGGTAGTCATCAGCGGATGTACTCAAAACTGCGTAAAGAACATCCGATCGCAAGAACCGAACCTGACTGTTCTTTTGAATCTTGATGCAAAGTTGGAACAATTGGCTCTCACGGGGCCGGCAGCGTTATTTCGATCTCGTTGTCTTGCCGTGGCCGAGCAGTCTGGCGCGGTCGGAATCAATATTGCCCACGTTTTTGTCAATCGTCCCCTTGTCCAAAAGGCTCATCAAAAGGGATTGTCTGTTTGGGCCTGGACAGTTGATGACGAAGAGCGAGTGCAGGAGCTATTGGAAATGGGAGTTGATTCGATCACCACCAATTGGCCTGAACAGATGATGGCAGTAATAAAAGATTGGACAGTGGACGTGAAAAGAGATGGACAATAGTTAGGCGAACCAGACCGGCTTTGACTTGGCGCACACTAATTCCTAGTGTCTCAACCGCTTTTTTCTGGACCATCTCTTTGGCTTTCAAGTGTTCCCTTACTTCTAATCAGGTGAGTTCTTTTTTGCGCATTTATTACAACTATATCATTTGTCTCCTTTTCTCAAAGGGGACATTACTAATTTAAGCTGACAAACTTCTTGATTTCTTTGGAGAAAACAAGTAGAATACCTTTATGCACACGTGTGCATAAAGGATGATTAAGTTGGCAGTCACGATCAAAGATATCGCAAAAATTGCAGAGGTTTCCCACTCCACGGTTTCGCGTGCCTTGAGTGGGCATCCCGCCATCGCCTCAGAGACCGTCACTCGCATCAAAAAAATTGCGGCAGATATGGGCTACGTCCCCAGTGCAGTGGCGCGGGGGTTGAAAACCAAACGCTCGCAAGCTCTCGGTGTTATCGTAAATCGAATTGATGACCCCTTCTTCAGCGAAATTTTGCAAGGGATCGAAGACGTGCTGCAGGAGGCAGGGTATAGTCTATTTGTTGCGGCCTCGAACCGAGACTCCAGCCGCGAAAAAACCATCGTTCTAGCCATGCGAGAGCGGCAGGTTGATGGCGTAATAGTATGCACAACTCAATTTGGTGATGAATATAGATCTCAGCTTGAGCATTTTGGATTCCCTATTGTAGCCATTGGAAATCTTGAGGGAACAGATTACAAATGGTTAGTCTGTCATGATGATTTTGATGGCAGTGTTCAAATCACAAAGTACTTGATCGAATTAGGTCATAGGAAAATTGCCTATTTGGGAAATTCGCGTGCTGAACGTACAACCCGGGGTCGGCTGAATAGTTTTCTACAAGAAATGAACGCCGCCAACCTCCCAATCCCGGATGAATATATCTATCACTGCCCCAATGGCCGACCGGAGGGGGGTGAGATTGGCGCAAAACATTGTGTCGATCTGGATGATCCTCCCACCGCGATTATTTGCTTCAATGACATGATGGCGATTGGAGTGATAAAAGCTTTGCGTGAGGCAGAATTGCAGGTTCCAAGAGATTGCTCCATAGTTGGATTTGATGATATTCCCATTGCTGCTTATACATATCCTTCTCTGACCACGTTGAAACAACCCAAATATCAACTTGGTTATGAAGCTGCAAAAATGATGTACAAGGTTTTGCAATCACAGTCGGAAACAAGTTCAGCTCAAGGACAAACGTTAATGTTACGTGGTGAACTCGTTGTTCGTGAGACAACAGCACCGCCATCCAATAAATAGTTTTTATCCAATAATGCGCACTTGTGCATTAAGAGGAATTATTACTGCTCGTTCAAACAAGTTATTAGGAGATCAATATGACCATTCGTGTTGGACTCATCGGTGCGGGGAGAATTGGCCGGGTGCATGCCGAAAATCTTACGTATCGGGTTCCAGAAGCCAATCTCGTCGCCGTTTCGGATATATTCGTGGAAGCCGCCGAAAAACTGGCCGCTGACTTTCAGATTCCCGCGACATATAAAGATCATCGGCGCATCATGGAAGATAAAACTATCGAAGCCGTCGTTATCTGCTCCAGCACGGATACGCACAGTATAATGATCGAAGAGGCCGCTACTGCGGGCAAGCATATCTTTTGCGAAAAACCCATCGACCATGACCTATCCAAAATCGACCGCGCGCTGGCAACGGTAGAGCAGGCTGGGGTCAAATTGCAGGTCGGCTTCAATCGCCGTTTTGATCCTAACTTCCGGCGTGTGCGCGAGATTGTGGCCGCTGGTGAAATCGGTGACCCCCACATCCTTCACATCACCAGCCGCGATCCTGGTCCACCACCCATCGAATACATCAAAGTCTCCGGCGGTATCTTTCTAGACATGACCATCCACGATTTTGACATGGCCCGCTTTTTGATGGGGGAGGAAGTCGAGGAAATCTACGCCACCGGCGGCGTGAGGGTGGATCCCCAAATAGGGGAGGCTGGTGATATCGACACGGCCATCATCACCCTGCGCTTCAAGAGCGGCGCGATTGGCACAATCGACAACAGTCGTAAAGCCATCTACGGCTACGACCAGCGCGTGGAAGTCTTCGGCTCCGAGGGCGTGGTAAAGGTCTCCAACAACACTCCTCATACAGCAGTTGTCAGCAACGCCAACGGTGTCCACTCCCCTCTACCTCTATTATTCTTCATCGAGCGCTATACCGAAGCCTACGTTGCGGAGATGAAGGAGTTCATCGAGTGCATTCAGCAGGACACGACCCCGCCGGTGACCGGTAACGACGGGCGCATCCCGGTAGTGATGGCCTATGCAGCTAATAAGTCTTTTGAAGAAAATCGACCTGTTAAGTTAACTGAGGTGGATATATCCTAAAACCTGTTTTTGGCCCTTATACGTGACCTGATCGTCATGATATTTATATAGCGATGTGAATACAGTTGTATAGGTATTCACAAAAATCCAACAAATCAATTTATCAACTTTAAAGGAGTAGTACAATGTCTGAAAAAAAAATACCCCAAGGATATCTAGCAACCGACGAACCCGATTTGTTCTTCGAGGATAATACCGTCGGTCGGCTCAAGAAGGAAGTTTGGGATTCCAGCGATGCCGAGATCGATGCCATTTTGGCCGATTACGGGGTCCCCTCGCCGGTCGAATGGGGCAAGGCCGGTTCCTACATTCAAACCACAACACGCTGGCAGGTGGAGGAAAATCGCAAAAAGAACGATATTGTTTTTATCCCCATCGGCTGCACTGAGTTGCACGGCGCCCACCTCCCCAGCGCCTCCGACACCCTATATGTCAGCCAGATTTTGGAAGGAGTGCGCCGTTATACTGCCAAAAGAGGCACACCCTGTAATCTGGCATTGCCTCCTCTAAATTATGGCGCGCATCCGTACCACCACATGGGCATGCCCGGCACGGTCATCGTGCGCGAGAATGTGGCCCGGGAATTATTGATCGATGTTATGCTGGGTTTGTGGAACGATGGCTTCCGCAAACAGATACTGATCAACAATCACGGCCACCTGTGGATGCTCGAGTCGGTCATCCAACAATTCCAAAAACGATACCATCTGCCCGGTATTTTCCGGGTGATCGACTGGCACCGCGCCGTGCGCGAATTCTTCCGCACCACGGAGAAGGGTGGCAAATTTGATACCACCTTCGTCCACGCCGACGAGTCAGAGACTTCTTTAGGGCTGTTTTTCCACCCTGAAATGGTCGATATGAAATATGCAGTGGACACTGAGGGTAAGAGATACCTGCCGGACGGTCACTTCGACAAGTCGGTGGATCCTTACAGCCGGCCCAGCCGTTGGTCTGAGGGTGAGGGACACTTTGCCATCGAAATTGCAGCCACCCCTGAGGGAGTGGTAGGTAAAGCCACCCACGGTACTGCTGAAAAGGCCAAACGCCCGGTAGCAGCCATCCTCAAGTACCTGACTCTGTTAAACGACCAGATTCTGGAAGTCTTTCCGGCGGGCACAGTACCACCTGTGGAAGAGATCACCCTGCGCACAGAAGCCGAGATGGAGCCTTACCTGCGTGAGCCATTGAGTGAGGGCTGGAAGTCGGTGTATCAACTGCCAACAATCGGGCAGAACACATTTGGTTAAAGGAGTTGTTGACATAAGGTAATCAAAGTTGACAAGGTATGCAAATATTTGCCCGCTAGGCGTTCCCTGTTTACTTTGTTTACCCTACCTACATTCGAAATACAAACTAACATTATTTAAGGAGATCCAAACATGAAAGGCAAAATGAAAGGTGTAACTTTGGTTGCAGATTGGGATCCTAAACCAAAGTTCGAATTGGGTTCCAAAGACATTGAAGACCGCCAGACATATTTGGGCAGTCTGGTATATCGAAATCCTCGGATCGAGATCAAGGAATACGATATACCTACTCCCGGTCCAGAGGAAGTATTGTTGGAGGTCAAAGCCTGCGGAATCTGCGGTTCAGATGTCCACATGGCACAAGCCGATGATGATGGCTACATCTATTACCCTGGGCTGACCGGTTTCCCCTGCATCTTGGGGCACGAACTTTCGGGCGTGGTTGTCGAGGCAGGCAAGAAAGCGTTCGACAAGCAGACCAACAAACCCTTCAAGGGTGGAGAACGAGTCACCACCGAGGAAATGTTGTGGTGCGCCAGTTGTAAGCCCTGCAGTGATGGGTATCCCAACCATTGTGAGCATTTAGATGAAATCGGATTTAACATTAATGGCGCGTTTGCCAAATACATGGTCTTGCCTGCCCGCACCCTGTGGAGCCTGGAGCCGTTGGCTGAGTCCTACAATGATGATGACATCTTCCTGGCGGGCAGCCTGGTAGAACCCACCAGCGTGGCCTATAACGCCGTCATCGAGCGCGGCGGTGGGATTCGCCCTGGAGATCGGGTTGTTGTACTGGGTGGCGGCCCCATCGGGATCGCGGCTTGCGCAGTCCTTAAACGCGCCGGGGCTTCGATGGTGATCATCTCTGAACCCCAGGAAGAACGCGCCAAATTAGCGCTGAAATTAGGTGCTGACGTTGCCATTAATCCCACTGAAGTAGACTTTGCCGACCGGGTTCTGGAACTTACCAAGGGTATGGGCGCTGATCTCTTCATGGAAGCCACCGGTTTGCCAGAGATCGTCTACCCAGGAATCGAGAAGGTCATTTGGGAGGGGAGAACCCTCAACAGCACAATTGTGGTGACCGCCCGCGCCGAAGCCAAGATTCCCGTGACCGGCGAAGTTTTACAGGTACGCCGAGCCAATATTGTCGGTGCCCAGGGTCACTCCGGCCATGGGACTTTCCCCCGAGTGATTAGTTCCATGGCTGACGGCATGGATATGACACCCATGATCACCAAGAAGATCAGCCTGGACGAAGTGCCAGAAAACATCATCGAATTACAAACTAATCGAAAGGAATGCAAAATTACCTGCTTGATCCAATAGCGTCAGACTGTAAGGGAATTTCAGAAAAACAAGCATCCAAAATACCGTGATGGGTGATTCGTGAAACGTAAAGTGTGATGCGCAGTGTTCCACGTATCACTCGTCACTATGGGACCAAATGTCAATGAAATTATCTATTGTTCTTTCAACACATGCTGCTCAATTCGAAGCGGTGACATTCAAAGGTGACTTCGATACCAACATCGCCAAGATTGCTGACTGGGGATACGACGGCGTCGAACTGGCGATCCGGGACCCAAAATTGGTCGATGTAGACGAGTTGGACCGGGTGATCTCAGCCAACGGGCTTAAAGTACCCGCTATTGGTACCGGTCAAGCTTGGGGAGAAGAAGGATTATCCTTCACCAATGATGATCCTGCTATCCGAAAGGCTGCCATCGAACGCATCAAAAGCCATATCCCGTTGGCAAAACACTTCGACGCGGTTATCATCCTGGGCTTGATTCGGGGGATCACGCCTAAAGGACAAACCCACGAACAATCTATGGGTTACCTGGTCGAGGCCCTGCAAGAATGTGCTGCCGAAGCCGCCTCACATAACGTGAAATATGCCCTGGAACCCATCAACCGCTACGAAACCGACTTAATCCACACCGTTGACGAGGGATTGGATTTAATCGAACGGGTCGGTGCCGCCAATTTTGGTTTGTTGTTGGATACTTTTCATATGAACATCGAAGAGCCGGTAGTGGAAGAAAGCATCCGGGCCTGCGGTGAGCGTATCTTCCACTTTCACGTCGCCGATTCCAATCGCTGGTATCCTGGCGAGGGGCACCTGGATTTCAAATCAATCATTTCAGCACTTTTTGCTACGGGTTATCAAGGGTATATTTCTGGAGAATTCATGCCTAAACCCGACTCTGATACAGCAGCCGCGATGAGTATCGACTACCTGCGACAGATATAGTTGTCAGTCATCACCTAAGTACTTTATAATTCTGAGAGAGATACCATGCAAGTCTATCCGCAATCTGAAATTCAACACGGTGGGTCAAAATATTACTTGGCCAGTGATACAGCCACACAACAAAAGATTCTCTGTATCGAGGGAGATCATTCCAGTTTTCAAGGGGAGCTTCTAGCTGAAATTTTTACTTGCCCCCTCACCCTCGAAAACGCGGCTGCCCTCCGGGACCGCATCCCGTGGCTCAATCCCCAACCTCTAGGATTAGCCATCTCTTTTGGATTCGGCGACCGGTTAGGGATTGCTACTCCTGGTCATATAATGGCCGTTAAGGGAACAGGGATTGCTCCGATATTCGCTCAACAATCTGTGCGTGAGAACACTCGCACTGGACGTAATCCCCAAATTGTCCTCGATGATGCCATGTGGGGTATCTTCGAAATGGGCTGGCGCGACCCCTGGGGCGCGGATGCCGACCATGTCAAAGAAATCAGTGATTTGCCCCTCTTCATCGAGGCCGGTTATACTTTCTACACCATCGACCCCAATGAATACGTGGACAATGATGCCCATCTGGATTCGGTGAAAACCCTCAAAGTGAAAGTCGCCCAGTTGCCGTGGGATTATCTGGGGATTTCGTGGGAAGGCCTGTACCAGCTTTACGTTGAGAATTCGGTTGACCTAGCTGGATTCACCCTGGAATTCCGGGAAGAGACACTCCTGCGGGCGGCGGCAAAATACGGGCGTGCCATCGCTCACATCAAAACCGTATCCGATTATCTGGTTCAGCATGTCGACAAATTCGATCTGGAAGCCTCCGTCGATGAAACGGATACACCGACGACAGTCCAAGAACATTATTACATCGCAAACGAACTGCGGCGGCTGGGTGTGCCCTTTGTTTCACTGGCGCTGCGCTTCATTGGCAGCTTTGAGAAGGGGGTGGATTACATTGGTGATCGCGCTGATTTCGACCGCGAATTGGAGCGTCATGCCGCTGTAATGCACACCATCGGTGGGTACAAGCTCAGCATTCACACCGGCTCCGATAAATTCAGCATTTATTCCAGCATTGCCGAGCAGGCACGCAATCTAGTGCACGTCAAAACCGCGGGAACAAGTTATCTGGAATGCTTAAGGGTAATTTCCGTGGTGGATCAACCCTTCTTCCGGGAGATCTTAGACTTCGCTCGTTCCCGCTATGAAACCGACCGGGCTACCTACCACGTTTCCGGAGAACTGGATAAAGTCCCCCCAGCCGCAGACCTGACCGACGACCAACTCCTTGATCTTTTTGACCAGTTCGACGCCCGGCAGGCGCTGCACGTCACCTTTGGCTCAGTGCTGGATGACTTTGGACCGCGTTTGATGGATACACTCACTGCTAATCTCGATTTATATGAAAAATTCCTTCAAAAACATTTTGAGCATCATTTGGAAGCATTTGTTGAGAATCGAGACCACTAATATTTAGGAATTAAAATGAATCAAAATTATCTTTCCCAATTATTCCAGTTGCAAGACAAAGTTGCCGTCTTAACCGGCGGCGGCGGTGTTTTATGTTCGACAATGAGCAAAGCTTTGGCGAAAACCGGAGTCAAAGTTGTCGCTCTCGATCTTTTCATGGAATCAGCTCAAAACGTGGTTGATGAAATTCAGTCCGATGGCGGTGAAGCCTTTGCCGTGCAGTGTGACGTGTTGGATAAAGCCAGCATCGAGAAAGCAGCCAAAATTATTTTGGACAAATTTGGCCGCGTCGACATCCTGATCAACGGCGCGGGAGGCAACAAAAAAGAAGCCACCACCAGACCGGATTTGAGCTTCTTTGACTTACCAGAGGCTGCCGTCCAGTGGGTCTTCAATTTGAATGTCCAGGGGACTTTGCTGCCTTGCCAGGTGTTTGGTCAAATCATGGTCGAACAGGGTGAAGGTGTGATTCTTAATATCTCATCGATGAGCGCTTTCCAACCTCTGACGAATATCCCCTCATACTCGGGGGCTAAAGCGGCGGTTAGCAACTTCACGCAATGGTTGGCCGTTCACATGGCGCAAGAGTACTCACCAGATATCAGGGTAAACGCCTTGGCCCCCGGATTCTTCCTGACAGAACAGAATCGTTTCCTACTGACCAATGCAGAAAGTGGCGAACTGACCCCGCGCGGACAAACCATCATCGACCACACACCACAGAGACACTTTGGCGACCCCGAAGATTTGTTAGGTGCGATGTTCTGGCTGCTTTCCCCGGCCTCGCAATTTGTTACCGGGATCGTTGTGCCGGTGGATGGCGGGTTTTCGGCATTCAGTGGCGTGTAAGAAGATGACCATGATGCAAATGAAAGCTTCAGTAGATACTTTTCTTTCTAATGAAAGTATCAGGCAAGCTCTAAATAAGAGCCTGGAAAAAAAATTTCATAACCAGCGTGTGTTGGTGTTGATACCTGATCACACACGTACATTGCCACTTCCGTTTTTATTTCGAACACTGGTGGAAGTGCTGCGTGATGCCCGCCAGCTTGACTTCATGGTAGCACTGGGGACTCACCCCCCTTTGAGTGAAGTACAACT
>LGVE01000609.1_pt1 | contig 12705 bp, 10 predicted proteins | sample 469871 | NCBI WGS metagenome assembly LGVE01 (sample SAMN03893561, study PRJNA290197) | marine sediment metagenome | material: sediment; isolation source: combined push core samples #3730, #5133, and #5579 collected at Hydrate Ridge | place: Pacific Ocean: Hydrate Ridge | reverse complement strand
TGCAATATCTGCACTTCCTACATCCGTGTAGGTCGTATTTACAGCGTGACCTGCAATAGCATGTCGCATAATTAATAACCTCATTAGTATGTCTGACAGACAGCTATAGTTTGATATTTGCAAACAGTATCGCATGATCCGTTGCAAATGCCGCATCTTCAAAATGGGGCCGGAAGGGGCGTTTTGACCCGCTTAGATCCAGGCTGCCCACTGGAAAGGTGAACTGTTCAAGTCCACAGAAAATATAGTCCAGCATAATTGCCGGGGTTCCTGCATCATCAAGCGACCATTTACTTCCAACCTGACCATGAAAGCCACTGCCCGGATCAGCATCTTCGATGCGTTTGTCCGGTATAGCATCAATAAAACCGGATTGTCTAATCATGGCGACCTCTGCCGAATCCGGAGTGGTATTAAAGTCACCCCCGATGACCCAGATGTCGCGCTCGCCTTGCTCCATGCCTGTCGGCATGCGGTAGCTTGTCGTCTCCTGATAAGCTGAAACAATATTGTCCAGGATTAACTCCACCTGTTGCAGTCGTGATGTTGCTGCACTCCTGTTCAGGCGTACGTTGCCCTCGCGCTCGCCGTTGAGTGTATTCAGATGAACATTCAGATAGTTAAGGTAGCGGCTGTGGCCGTCGGACTCCAGTTTTGCCCGACCCATAATAACCATACGTGGCTCCGTATCGCGGTTACCCAAATACAGTCCCGTGGTAATATGGACGGGCTCGAAACATGAAACACAGTACGGATCAGCCTTGTCGGCATGCTCTGGAACGTCCTTCGGGTCCTGCCAGGGCACCCACAGTTTTCTGCTGCTAACCCCTTTGCGGATGCAGATCCCGTAACCCTGCTGTATATCGATATATGCAGGGATATAGTTTTCCACTGCGCCCCCCTCGATGTAGCGGTTCCACTTGCCGGGATGTGGATTATTGTGTGAGGTAACTGCGGGGAAAAAGAAACAATCATATCCGGAAAAAATTTTGTTGAGTATAAGACTACCGTCTTGCCAGCGACCCGAGGGAGAACTGGATCGATCCTCGAAGCCGATGCATTCCTGCAGCAGAATGATATCGGGTTCGTCATCATCCGGGTTTGCCAGCCAGGAGCGGACACTATTTTCCCACACCTGCCGAAAGGCATCCGTATAACTTCCTGCTACTGGCCCGGGTTTCGGGTCAAGCTGTTCAAACAGCTTGGCTCCGGCCATGTTCCAGCTCATTATCTTGATTTCCATCAGTTCCCCTGATTATGCGCTCTCACCTAATTGTCACTATTTGACCATAACGCTGCAAACTGATCCATACAAACGACGCGGAACATGTCTGCAGATGATGTTATTATGCCTGATAATATTTACAGAGGAGTCTCACCTATGGGTGCAGGTGTTATTCCGCTGGCGATTAAAAATGGTGAACTTCTATTTCTTTTTCAGAAAACTTTCAGCGGTAGAGAGATTGGCTATCTAATCGACTTCGGCGGTGGCCTGGGTGATGGAGAGGATTTTCGTGCAACGGCAATGCGTGAGTTCGTCGAGGAGGCCGAAACAATGTATCTTACCTATGATCTAAAGGCAGCTCAGCGATCAGAGGGTCGAGTAATGAAACAGGCGGTAAAAAAGATTAAACCGGACAAATTGAAGCCGATGTTGTGGCAACTGGCTGCCATGTTGAAGAACGAATGATAAAAACAGGGTTAAAACGATGAGAAAAGGTAAGAGAAGTTTCAGGCATGAATCGCTTCAGGATTCCAGTTCTATCGGTGATATTCTGCTATCGATCACCAAAGCTATTGAAAAAGGCAAGGTTGTATTCAGTGATGAGGACGACAGGATTGTTATGGAGCCAGAGGGGTTGTTACAACTTAAGGTTACTGCCTCGCAGGAGGATAGCAGGCAACGTATCAATGTCAGGATAAGCTGGCAGGTTGAGGAAGCCAGTAACAAGAAAAAGCGTGTCCTGTCGGTTGAGTAGGTTTCCTGCTCCTTCCCATTTTCTACTTGGCTTTTTTCTTCCTGACAACCTTGCCAGGGCTGACCTTGTTACGGTCAATTTTGGTTTGGCTGGCTTTGTTCGACTTTGCCGGGCGACTTTTTTCTGCCAGATTATTTAATATTGTTTCACGACTTCCGACAGAGTAGCCTGGTATCTTGATACGTTTAATAGACTCGCCGATTAAACGTTCGATATTATTTAGTGCGCGCTCTGTAGAAGGTCGTTTCACGGCGTGTCTCAGCAAGGCGCTTCCGGTTCATGTCGGTTGTAAACAATGGTTTTAGGCACATACACTGGAACCGAGAGAAGATAAACTTTCGGCCATACTGGTTATTGAGTCTTTAGCTCCGATTCAGTCGGTACTGGTTGCAACTTAACTGTAATGCGATTATTAAGTTGTGCAGCAAGGTTCCACTCTTCTACTTTAGTTTGCGGGGCAGCTTCAGGATATTTCGATATTTCTAATGTACGTGTGACATTAGTCACCTCAACCTCTATATTTTTTCTGTTCAGATAATTTATTTCCGAAAGATAGTTTGCAAAACTCAAAGATTGATGGGCAGAAGGTGCGTCATTCGGTTGAAGGTTATTTCCTATATATTCACATTGTGTAATCGATAATTTATCGTCTGCCAGTTTGTAGTTGCCAAACGGATCTCTGATCATGCAGAACCTGCCAACATGCGTTTGTAAAATAATGTTTCCGGTATATTTTGATGCCAGTGCTTTTTTAATTAATGCATCAATGTAGGGTAAACGCTTATCATTCAGTGCCAGTTCGTCAAATGGATATTCAATCACCATATTATGCGCCCAGGCTACAAACTCCTTTAATATCTCCTGATTGTCAGGTAATACTGCCTCTAGCCTGTCAGGTAAGTTTTCTTCTGCGATTTTCTCATCAGGTGCAAAGGTTTGTTTTATATTTGTGGCCAGTAAGTTTTTTTCAAGTTGATGGTTATCTGAAAGCAATCTGACATTAAAAACAATCGATAGTACAAGTAAGGCGCTTACAATATACAATGGCCATGGCGTTTTATTATTCGCTTGCAACGCTAGTTGAGTCTTTTCAAATTGTTTTCCAAGTTCACTATTTAACCTGTTGAAAATTTCATGACTAACAGATTCAACACCAAGCCACATACTTTTGTGTAGTTCGACTGTCTGGTCATCCATCAACCTTTGCAGCTCATCTGAAATAGTATCGTGATCGCTGTACTGTGTGGCAGGGCTCTTTTTAATACCCTGTTTATCCGCTTTATCTGTAACCGGTTCATCAAATACCAGGGTGGACTCGATTCGACGGTCATCGATTAGCCCTAATTTAAATAAAGATGCTTTTAGGCCAACAGGGGAAATAGTTTTTGGAATAATGCCAATAGCACCAAGCTCACGAGCCTGACTAAGATATACATCTCCACTTCTAGATGTGTACATCATAATAGGAATAACAGCAGTTTTCGGATTAATTTTTATATGCTTAATCGCTTCAAAACCGTCCATGCCCGGCATCATGTGATCCATAAAAATCACATCTGGCTGATGATTTTCTAAATATTGGAGTGCATCAATCGCCGACTCGACAGTATCTACATCAAGCGCAAACTCTTTAAGCATACGCTTGAGCACGAGACATGCAGATTTAGAATCATCTACAATAAGCGCTTTTTTTATTGCCATTGCTTCACCAGTTTATTAACGTACTTAGATGATTTTAGACTTTAACCATAAAAATATCGATAAATATGAGTGTTTTCACGATGCATACTTTTATTCGGCATATCCCTGTGCCTCATCAAACAAATTAAATATACGGACACAGTGTAAAAGCTATTCAGCTAAACTATCATAGTGTTATTACACGGATTCTGAATATGCAAAANNCAAAAAATGACTGGAAATCTTCATCAAAATGACCTCTCATGATGAAACAGGGTGTGGCGACACACCTGTTAAATTGAATACTGCTGACAGCACTCATCAGCAGCGATACGTCAGCCTGCTGACCCGGAAAACAGTGGCGCTGGTGCTGGCCGGCGGTCGCGGTTCACGTCTGCACGAACTTACTGTATGGCGCGCCAAGCCAGCAGTCCACTTCGGCGGCAAGTTCCACATTGTCGATTTTGCACTGTCAAATGCAATCAACTCTGGCATTCGTCGTGTCGGTGTGCTCACTCAGTACAAGTCGCACTCGTTGGTCAGGCACCTGCGTGACGGCTGGTGCGGCTTCAAACGTGCGCTCGGCGAATTCGTTGATGTGCTGCCGGCCTCGCAGCGAATCGACGCCGGCTGGTACCGTGGTACCGCAGACGCGGTTTACCAGAATATAGATATCATTCGCGATCACAATCCCGGGTATGTACTGATTCTGTCAGGAGACCACATATACAAAATGGACTACGGTGCCATGCTTGCTTTCCATGCAGATAAGGACGCAGGCCTGACGATATCCTGTATCGAAATTCCGCTTGAAGAAGCAGCCGGAACCTATGGTGTACTGCAGGTAGATAGCAGCGGTCGTGTGATTGCATTCGAGGAAAAACCGACAACCCCGAGCCAGATACCCGGTCAGCCTGGTATGTGCCTGGCCTCGATGGGTAACTATGTATTCGGTACCGAACTTCTGTATGACGAGCTGATCCATGATGCGGATAACGAAATATCCGAGCACGATTTTGCTAAAAATATCATCCCGGATGCCATCCACAGGCACAAGGTATTCGCCTACCCGTTCCGTGACCCGGAAACGGGAAAACGTGCCTACTGGCGTGATGTCGGTACGCTGGATGCCTACTGGCAAGCCAACATCGAACTGCTGGATATCGCCCCGGAACTGGATCTGTACGATAGCGAGTGGCCGATCCTGACCGACCAGCCACAGCTACCGCCGGCCAAATTCGTGTTTAACAACGATGACCGTCGCGGCATGGCGGTGGACTCCATGGTATCCGGCGGCTGTGTGATCTCGGGTGCAAAACTGGATCGGGCGCTGCTGTATTCTAATGTCAAGGTACATTCCTATGCTTACATCGAACAGAGCGTAGTGCTGCCCGATGTCAGTATTGGTCGCCATGCTCGCATCCTGCGAGCCATCATCGACCGTGGCTGTGTGATACCGGAACACATGGTGATCGGTGAGGATCATGAAGAAGACCGCAAGCGCGGCTTCCGCGTAACTGAAAAAGGTATCGTGCTGGTCACGCCGGATATGCTGGGCCAGTCGATTCACTCAGTACGCTGAGTGTTGATTAAAACTATGAGGTCCGACACTGCACAGAAAAACTACCCTTATGAGCCCTAAAGTTTACTTCTCAAAATCCTTTTGTAATCATATCGTTGTTACAAAATAAATCATCTGCTATGCTCATCTTTATGGACACAGACTGTATTTAGTGATCACGTACAAATCAATAAGCTGGTTATTGATAGCAACCATTCTACTGGTTGTATTTCTGCCTGCTCATTATCATTTACATCATCTCTATAATGATGATGCGTTTAGTTCAGCTGCAACAGAACACGCGCACGTCATCGACTTACATGTATTAACTGAAAGCGCTGGACAATCGCATCATGATGATGAGTCTACAATCATCGCTGTATCACCTGATGGCATTGTGAAAAAAAGTAATCCTGAGTTTTTCCCGTTTATTATGCTGGCGATCGTACTGCTATTACTACCGGCCTTAAACAAACGAATAAAAACACAGCAAAATTATAGAAGTACTGACCCCAAACAGTCTTATCCTCACTTTACACCTCTGCTTCGCGCACCACCTCTGCATTAATCTAAACACTCTCAGGATCAAACTGCATAGTTCAGCTAGTGCCGTATTTTTGCGTACCTACCTGTCTTAATCGCCATTTAATCCAAAAGTATTTCAATTAAATACCGATACATAATTTTTTTACACCCAGGTTGGAGAATAGGTGTTATGCGTCAATTAATTATTATTTTGATGTTTGTTACATCATTGACATCTTTTGCCAGTGCAGCGTTGTCAGAAGAAGCTGTAAATACTAAAACAAATAACAAGCTAACACTGGACCAGGCCATTATTAATGTGCTTGAGTCCAGTCCTATGCTAAAAGCTGCAGACTATGAATCAAAGGCCGCAGCAGCTCGTATTCGAACAGCGAAACAAACACCACGTTATCGTGGTTCAATTGAGTTAGAAAATTTTGCTGGTAGTGGCTTTCACAGTGGAACTGACTTGCTTGAAACAACGCTAAGTCTATCTAAAGTGCTGGAGCTGGGCGATAAAGCAAAATTACGTGGAGATTTATCTCACAACAAAGCGATGCTTTTGCGCAATGAACAAGATTCCAAACGTCTTGATTTATTGGCAGAAACAACAAAACGTTTTATAGAAGTCATCACCGACCAGCAAGGCCTGGTTAATGCAAAGGATTCTATCGACATTGCTATACGTACAAAGCAGGTTGTCGAAAAACGTGTTAAGGCGGGCAAGTCACCAAACGCAGAACTTCGACGCGCTAAAATAGCCCTGGCACGCTCTGAATTAAAACTCGAACATGCAAAACACAAACTTGATAGCGCGCGCTTAAAACTTGCAACGCTGTGGGGAGAAATGCCGCGAGGAGAATCGCAAATTTCTTTTAGCACAGCTGTTGCCAACCTGTTTGAAATTCAACAGGCAGAACCATTCGAATCTCTTGTTACATTACTGGAACGTAATCCGGACCTGGTACGTTTTGCCACTGAAAAACGTCTGGCCCAGTCACGGACGTTGCTGACAAGATCATCTGGCCAGTCAGATATGGAAATAACGGGTGGTCTGCGACATTTTAATTTTACAGATGACACAGCCCTGGTTTTGTCGCTTAACATTCCGTTTGGTTCATCATCGCGTGCAACGTCGAATATTGAAGAGTCTGAAATGATGGCTTTACGTGATCCTCATGTTTATCAGCAGCGACTGTTGACACTCTACTCTACTTTGTTTGAGCTTCACCAGGAAGTCAAACATGCCATAGATGCTGTCACAGCTTTACGCAAAACTATAATTCCGCAAGCTGAACACGCGCTGCAGGATTATGAAAAAGGTTATGCCGCCGGTCGATATTCATTTCTTGAACTCAGCGAAGCACAACAACTACTTCTCGATTTAAAGCTTGAGCTTGTGATCGCCGCCTCAGATTATCATCGTTATCATATTGAAATAGATCGGCTGACTGGTGCCGGCCTGTCTACAGGAGTCGCTCCATGAATGACCAAATAACCAACAGCAGTAAATATAGTGGCATTAATAATAAAGCCAGCATTCTTGTCATCATAGTAGTAACGGTTTTGCTTGCAGCCTGGTTATTACTGGCGGATAAAAACTCGCATCAGCACGATGAACATGGACATGAACATGAAGGTTCTGAAGAAGCGGAAGTTGCTAAAGGCCCGCATGGTGGTCGATTGTTAAGCAGTGAAAACGTCGAGCTGGAAATCACGATTTATGAAAGTGGCTTACCACCGGAATTTCGAGTTTATGCATACCATGATGGACAAGCTTTGGCAGCTGATAAGGTGAAGCTTGATATCGAGCTAAAACGCACCGGCAACAAAATTGATTTTATACAGTTCGTAGCGCAACAAGATTATTTACGTGGCAACGCAACAATATATGAGCCTCATTCATTCGAAGTCACAGTAAATGCCAGCTACGAAAACAAAACCTATTTGTGGCACTACGATAACTTTGAAGGCCGCACTCAAATACCTGCAAGCATGGCCAGTGAAATGGGTATCCAGAGCGAAGCTGTGGTGCCACACACTATACCTGAAAGACGAACCTTCACCGGTCGTGTGCAATCCAATCCAAACCGTCTTTCCCGGGTTCGCCCTCGCTTTGCCGGTGTTGTTAAAGCGGTTCGTTTTGAACTGGGTGACATGGTTAGTGCCGGCGATATTTTAGCGACGGTGCAAAGTAACGAGAGTTTGCAAAATTATAATATCAAAGCCCCCATTGATGGTCTGATCGTAAAGCGTGATCTTCAAGTTGGTGAAGCCACCGGCGAGTCACCCCTGTTTGTTATTGTGGACCACTCTGATGTCTGGGTTGAACTGGATATTTTTGTCCGTGACCTGACGCTTATCAAAAAAGGCCAAACAGTCCTGGTGGAAACACTCGATGGTAGAGACCAGATAACGGCCTCTATCGACTGGGTCTCACCGCTGACATCACATGCCAGTCAAAGTGTTCGTGCCCGCGTAACCGTACCGAATAAAGAGGGGGCTTTTCGCCCCGGTCAATTTATCCGTGGCCATGTCACTATCGCTGAACATGAAGTCGCGTTAGCGGTACGGCAATCTGCCTTACAACGTTTTCGTGATTTCCAGGTTGTATTTGCGCGCTTTGGTGATACCTATGAAGTTCGTATGCTGGAACTGGGAAGGCGTAACCAAAACTGGGTGGAAGTATTAAGCGGTATTGAAGCGGGCACGCAGTATGTCACTAAAAACAGTTATCTTATTAAAGCCGACATCGAAAAGTCTGGCGCCAGTCATGATCATTAAGTATGACGTAACACGGCAATCTGTGAGGAGCATTTCATGTTAACTCGAATTATCAGTTTCTCATTAGCACATCGCTGGCTGGTTTTAGTTATAGCTGCTGCTATAGCAGCATTAGGTGTTTATAACTTTAACCGTCTTGCTATTGATGCGGTACCGGACATCACCAATGTTCAGGTGCAGATCAACACCGAAGCGCCCGGTTATTCGCCACTGGAATCTGAGCAGCGCATTACCTTTCCGATTGAAACCGCTATGGCAGGTCTGCCCCGCCTCGACTACACCCGCTCTGTTTCACGCTACGGTCTGTCACAGGTCACTGTTATTTTTAAAGATGGCACGGATATTTATCTTGCCCGTCAATTAGTTAATGAGCGGCTTGGTGAAGCCAAAGAACGATTACCCGATGGTATTGAACCGGCAATGGGGCCGATTGCCACCGGACTGGGTGAAATATTTATGTATACGGTGAGCAGCATGGATGAGAGCGGCTCTACTGAAAGCATGCACGACGCAATGTCACTGCGCACCATACAGGACTGGATTGTACGTCCACAACTTCGCCAGACCCCCGGTGTTGTTGAAGTGAATACCATTGGCGGTTACAACAAACAGTTTCATGTACTGCCTCAGCCGGACAAGTTATTGGCCTATGATTTGACTTTGCAGGATGTCATGGCGGCACTGGCACGAAACAATATCAATACCGGTGCCGGATATATTGAACGCTTTGGCGCGCAATATCTCATTCGTTCACCGGGACAGGTAGCAACGCTTGATGATATCAAACATATTACCATTACAAAACGCCAGGGAGTACCGGTTACCATTCAGGATATTGCTGAGGTACAACTGGGCAGTGAATTAAGAAGTGGCGCCGCCACACAAAATGGCAAGGAAGTAGTACTTGGCACGGTGTTTATGTTAATTGGTGAAAACAGTCGGCAGGTTTCACAGGCCGCTGCAGCTAAATTGCAAAACATTAAAGCCTCATTGCCTGAAGGTGTGGAACTCACACCACTCTATGATCGCACTTCCCTGGTTGATAAAACAATCGCCACCGTCAAAAAAAATCTGGCTGAAGGTGCACTGCTTGTTATAGTTATTCTCTTCCTTCTGCTGGGCAACTGGCGAGCAGCTCTATTAACGGCTGCAGTCATTCCACTGGCCATGCTGATGACCATCACCGGAATGGTTGAATCGCGCGTATCAGGCAACCTGATGAGTCTGGGTGCACTGGATTTTGGTTTGATCGTCGATGGTGCTGTCATCATTGTGGAAAACTGTTTACGCCATCTTGCAGCCTATCAGGGTATGCACAATAGTCATCCAAGATTAAAAGAGCGACTACGTATAGTGCGTGAAGCCACACTGGAAGTTATTAAACCAAGTGTCTTTGGTGTTTTTATCATCTTGATTGTCTACGTCCCCATCTTCGCCTTAAGTGGCGTCGAGGGAAAAATGTTTCACCCGATGGCTTTCACTGTCATTCTGGCATTATTGTCAGCATTGATTCTGTCATTAACCGTGGTGCCCGCCAGCATTGCATTATTTGTGCGTGGCCCCATCGATGAAAAAGAAAATCGTGTAATGTTGTGGTTACGCCAGGTTTATACACCGGCTTTACACTTTGTTTTGCAACACCGCTGGCCGGTAGTCACCTTCGCCATTGCACTGGTTTTACTGGCAAGTTTACAGGTCACACGCCTCGGTACAGAATTCCTGCCGAGCCTTGATGAAGGTGATATTGCATTACATGCACTGCGTATTCCCGGTACCAGTCTGAGCCAGGCAGTTGAAATGCAAACCACACTGGAAGCACGACTACGTGAGTTCCCGGAAGTCTCCCACGTATTTACAAAAATAGGTACCGCCGAAATTGCAACCGATCCAATGCCGCCTAGCGTAGCCGATACCTTTATCATTTTGAAACCACGTGAAAGCTGGCCTGATCCACGTAAACCCAAAACCCGGCTGATCACTGAAATGGAAACTGCTGCAAAAAAAATCCCGGGTAACCGGTATGAATTCACCCAGCCTATTCAGATGCGCTTTAATGAACTCATTGCCGGTGTGCGCTCCGACCTGGCGGTAAAGGTTTATGGTGATGACCTGGACACACTGGTAGAACTGGCCGAGCAGATCGAAAAAGTAGTGTCCACGGTGCCCGGTGCTGCGGATGTACGCACAGAACAGGTAACCGGTTTACCTATGTTAACGGTCACCCCGGACAGAGAAAAACTCGCCTATTATGGGCTGGATATCGCAGATATTCAGGACACCCTACGCATAGCCGTTGGCGGTGAGGTTGTGGGACAGGTTTTTGAAGGCGACCGGCGATTTGATCTGGTCATTCGTTTACCGGAAAACCTGCGTGAGGATATTGAAACATTAAAACGCTTACCCATTCGCTTAAAACAGTCATCATGGGAACAGTCAAATGTGAATGAAGTCAATGGGGATGCAGACATGTTGGGTATTGCACTCGCGCCGGCTGAAGCTATCCCGCTTATAGAGGTTGCCGATATTGCTTTTACACTAGGGCCAAATCAAATCAGTCGTGAAAATGGTAAACGCCGTGTGTTTGTGACCGCCAATGTACGTCAACGTGATCTGGGTAGTTTTGTTAAAGACGTGCAGCAGGTTGTTGAAAATAAAATTAAAATTCCTGCCGGTTACTGGCTGGATTATGGCGGCACGTTTGAACAATTAATCTCCGCATCAAAACGTTTATCCATCGTGGTGCCACTGACGCTGCTAATTATTTTTGGCCTGTTGTTCATGGCCTTTAATTCAGCAAAAGATGCAGCACTGGTTTTTACCGGCGTACCTTTAGCGTTAACCGGTGGCGTGGCAGCACTTGCATTAAGAGAACTGCCTTTATCAATATCGGCAGCAGTCGGCTTTATCGCCCTCTCAGGTGTTGCCGTATTAAATGGTGTTGTCATGTTATCGTTTATTCGTGACTTACGAATTAAAGGGGTTGGACTTGAACAGGCTATCATCGAAGGAGCCTTAACACGCCTGCGCCCGGTATTGATGACCGCACTGGTTGCCAGTCTGGGATTTGTCCCCATGGCTTTAAATGTGGGAACCGGCGCCGAAGTTCAACGGCCTTTGGCCACCGTTGTCATCGGCGGCATTCTTTCTTCAACAGTACTGACCTTACTTGTATTGCCTGTGTTGTATCAGTTGATGTATCGCGATGGACGACCTTAAACAAAAATTAAACATAAAAAGGGCTAGCTTCTTTGATTTTTACAGCGTAATGATACGAATCAGGTCAGTGCCTCCAGAAAGCTGTTGATGCCCGGCAGTTATTACCAGGATGTCACCACTGCCGACATTAACCATCTGCCTGATCGCGGTTATGGCGAACTCAATGCGGTTTTCGTCTTCTGGTGCTCCCTGGTAGAGCACGGGTATTACGCCCCAGTTCATCGACAGTTTGCGCACCACCCTTTTAGAGGAGGTGATTGCCAGAATAGGGCAGTCTGGGCGGTATTTCGATATCAGGCGCGAGGTGAAGCCGGACTCCGTCAGGCTGATGATGGCCGCCGCTTTCAGAGTCGCCGCCATACCGACCGACGCCTGCCCGATCGCCTGTGTTACTACATTTGCGGGGTTGGGTTTAATTTTCTGCAGATAACCGTATTCGTGCAATGAAGCCTCGGCGCGTAATGCGATCGTTGCCAGGGTTCTCACTGCTTCCAGAGGGTATTTTCCAACTGCGGTTTCACCGGATAACATTACCGCCGACGTGCCATCGAGGATAGCATTGGCTACATCGCTGGCTTCAGCCCGGGTCGGTTTCGGGTTGTGTTCCATCGAAGCCAGCATCTGGGTGGCGGTTATCACCGGTTTGCCGTTGCTGACCGTGGTACGGATGATGAGCTTCTGTGTAGTCGGCACATCGGCCAGTGGAAGTTCCACGCCCAGGTCACCGCGTGCGACCATAATGCCATCCGCTGCATCAACGATCTCTTCCATGTTCGCCACGCCGGCCTTGTTTTCGATTTTGGCGATAATGGGAATCAGCGCTCCTTTTTCAACCAGGATCTCACGCATCTTGTAGATGTCATCTGCACTTTGTACGAATGATGCGGCGATATAGTCAACGTCATTTTCTGCGGCAAAGCTCAGTTCCTTGACGACATCATCCCGGTTTTCCGGACTGAC
>LGVE01013046.1_pt1 | contig 12760 bp, 12 predicted proteins | sample 469871 | NCBI WGS metagenome assembly LGVE01 (sample SAMN03893561, study PRJNA290197) | marine sediment metagenome | material: sediment; isolation source: combined push core samples #3730, #5133, and #5579 collected at Hydrate Ridge | place: Pacific Ocean: Hydrate Ridge | reverse complement strand
CTATTCCTTCTTTGTCCATAGAGTTCGCCTCCGTGTTCTCGTATTTGACGATAGATTAAGGAATTTTATGGTTCTCTGTGCTCTGAAATGGCAGATTCGATAATGCGCCAAAGGTTGTTGATACTCTTTTCCATAGAAAACTCACCACTGATCCGCTCCCTGGCAGCCTTGCCAAGCTTGGCCGCAAAAGCCGGGTTTTCAGCCAACCGGATCATGTGCTCGGCCATGCCATCCACGTCTCCTTCGTCTACCAATAGTCCGGTCTCACCGTCAATCACCACATCCTTGATGCCTGCATGCCGAGTTGCCACTACGGGAAGTCCTGTTGCGCCAGCCTCTAACACGCCTACCGGCGTCCCTTCTGAATCTCCATAGCTGGTCCGCACCGAATGCTGGACGAAGACCCGTGCCTTGCGCATAGTAACGGCAACATCCGCGTGAGCAAGTGCGCCTAAGAATTGCACTGCATGAGCAATACTCAGCCCCTGGGCTAGTTGCTTGCATGCTTCCCAAAGCAGGCCATTTCCTATCATAACGAGACGGGCCTCAGGAATCCTGTCAATCACTTCTTTGAAAGCCAGAAGTGTCAGGTGCGGCGCCTTCTTGTCCACAAAACGCCCTACTGCCACAAAGAGGGGGGGAGCATGAGCGGGATCTGCGTTCTGAAAAAGCGACATGTCCACACCATAAGGATTAAGATGCAGTTTCTCCTCAGGCGCCCCCAGGTGCAATAACTGGCGCTTCATGTCACGCGATACCACTATTATTGCCGCAGCAGTTTCAAAGAGTGCGGAATAGTCCCTACCTGTCGAATCTAGCAACGATTGATTGTACGCATCGTATCCGTGAAAGTGTGGAATCAAGGGTATGTCAGCTTCTCGGCAACTTTCCATAACATTCACTCCGGACGGTCCAAATTCAGCCAGTACAACGTCCACTCTATTCTTCTTCAGGAATCGTTTCAATGCAGTCTTTCCGAAGTAGCTCTCGGGCAACCTGAGAACGCTTCGTAGAGTCGCCCGTATCAGACGGCGTGACGACGTGAATGGAAGCAGTTGCCTGTCATTTTCTCCGCACCGGTAATCGGACAAATGCGATCCATACAAGACTGTAACTTTCGCGGGCAAGCGTTCTATGTGGGCACGAATGAAGGTTTCCGAGTATGCATTTTTGCCGAGACATATGATACATACCGTTGGTTTTTCTCTGCTTTTCGGAAACGAATCCACCTCGTGTCACCCTTCATTTCAGGCAAAATGGAGTCTTGCTTGTTATCTCAACAGTGCCTGTGGATGTAGAGCATTTCTATTGAATTCTAGCGGTCACCTGACGTCTTGAACAACGCGCTTAAGCTGCCGCTTGATCTTCGCAGTACAGTATACATATAGAAATTTCAGTATCCTTAGCCTTAGCGTACTATCAAACTCCTTGACCCTGTGGTATCCTTTCAATATACTTTTTAATTTGCCAAGTCTTGAATCATATGGACCATATATTATTATTTCCTGCCACCAAATAGCCAATTGATTCAAAGCATTCTCTAGTGTGTTTGCCGATACCGCAAAATTTCGGGCGATATAAAAAACAACCTCGTACCTTTCCTTAACGTGCTGTGTATCGCTGGTAAACTTTCTTCTTGCCATATTAGGATGACATCGAAAAAAATTCAGAGGGCAAGCGACAAATCCAGCATTTGAAATGCTTAATATCTTCGCCCACTGCAACCAATCACCACAGAGCCTCATATGCTCATTGGCCTCGCCAACTTTGTCCCATATTTTTTTTCTGATCAAAACCGCACTAGCATTAGGGATAACGTTCTTGAATATCAGATACTTGGTGCAGAATAGTCGCCCATCCATAACAAAATCATTACACCACAACTGTTGATGAAGATCATCCGTCCATGCCAAATTATCTCCCATTACCTGATTATTTTCATTTACGATCATCGACTGACAGTATGCCAACCCCGCCTCGGGATTATTGTCTAACACCCGAACAAGCTCACTCAAAAAATCCTCATGCGTCCAGTCATCGGACTCTGCAAACCAAAGATATGCGCCCTCTGCTTCTCTTGCCCCCCTGTTCCATTGTTTGAATGTCGAACCACTATTCTCATCATTAAGAATTGCTCTAATCTTTCTGCTTTTGCCCGCAGTGTATTCCCGGAATACTGCGTTACTATTGTCTTTGGAGTGGTCATCCAGGTAGATGATCTCAAAGTCCTTGTAGGTTTGCTTAAATATGCTTTCCAGTCGCCTTGGCAGATATATCGCGTGATTATAATTTGGGATTATGACGCTTACCTTCGGCATGCGCCTTCTCATGATATCCTTATCCTTTGCCGCAATCCCATCAGCAGGACTCTCACTACAGTTTGTACAGCCACTTTTCTGTTAAGAATGGGCTTAGACAAAACCCTCCAGGCATGTCTACTTGCTTCTCGATAGCGTTGGCTACTAACCAAAATAATGATCCTTTCCTGCTCCCACCTCAGAATTGTCGGAATAATATATTCGCTATATTTCGAACCAAAATGCACATTGATTCTTCGAGCTGTTTCAATCAATCTATCCAGTGTTTCCAGCCTGCTTTGTCTTGACCAGTATCCTCCACGGTGAACCCTGTGAGCAGCCATAATCTCGTCAATATATCCAATTTTGCCGTACTGAGCATTTAGAACATGCAGGGGCCAGTCTCCTATGCCGAGTGAGTAGTACCATTCGGGAAAGCTTTCAAAAAGACCATTCCGAAACATGCATGACGCTGTAAAAATGAAGTTGCCCTTGATGATATCTTCAATAGTCGATATTGTCTTGGGCGAAGGTTTGAAAACATGGCCTGCTGTATCTTGGTCTTCGCAAACAAACTCCACGTCATGAAAACATATTGCGCATTCGGGGTGACTTTCCAACAAATCCACCTGCTTCTGCAGCTTATAGGGGTCGGTCCAGTAATCATCCCCTTCAAGCATAGCAATATATTGACCTTTGAGGGCCTGAAATGTGTGAATAAAATTATTCATCATGCCTAAATTATATTCACGGAGTAACAAGCGAACTTTGTCAGGATATCTTCTTTGGAAATCAATGACAATATTTCGTGTTTTATCCGTGGAGCAATCTTCGCCGAGTACGATTTCATAGTCAAAATTTACCTTCTGCATCAGCACGCTGTCTATTGCCTGTGAAATAAATGATTCTTGATTATACGTTATCATCAAGATGCTTACCTTCAAATAGGCATCTATTCTTGATCCCGAAAGCACTCGACAATCACCTGTCAACATTGGCCTCCATTACTATTGTTGCAGTTTTTTTCTTACTTCGGAGCTATTTGATACCACAAATTTGATGATCTCACAGATTCTACTTATGTCTTCAAACTTGATTGTACTACCTGTTGGTAAACTCATCACCCGTGTGGATAAACGCTCCGTCTCAGCCAACAGCAGTCCGGCATGGGGGAAATAGGAGCGATAAGGCTCCATGCGATGACAGCCCGGATAGAAGTACCTCCTGGCTAATACGTTTTCTGCCATAAGAATAGCTACAAACTGATCGCGACTAACCAGCGTAACTGCCTCGTCAACCTCCAAAATGATGTATTGAAAGTTGCATTTTTCCGTTTCATCGTAAACCAATACGTCAATCCCTGGAACATCCGCCAGATCCTTCTGGTACTGTTTGTAATTGCGATAGTTACCAGCAATGAAGTCGTCCATGCTCTCGAGATTAGTCAGGCCCATGGCGGCAGAAACCTCACTCATCTTTCCGTTCGTGCCAATGTAGATCACATTGTCATACCCGGAAAACCCAAAGTTCTTCATCAACCGCATTTTCTCTGCCAGCTCATTGTCGTTAGTGACGACAGCCCCGCCCTCAAACGTGTTCAAAAATTTAGTGGCATGGAAGCTGAACACCTCGGCATCTCCAAAGTTGCCAATCATGCGCCCTTTGTATGAGCACCCAAAGGCATGGGCCGCATCGAACAAGAGTTTCAGGTTGTGGCTGCATGCAACTGCGGTCAGCGCTTCTGCATCGCACGGCCGGCCCCATAAATGCACGCCAATTATTCCGGTAGTGCGAGGCGTAATCAGTTCTTTCACCAGGTTCGGGTCAATATTGAACGTTTGTGGTTCAACATCACAGAAGACAGGCGTGATCTCCTGCCACTGGAGGGCATGAGCCGTAGCAACAAATGTGAAGCTAGGCACAATGACCTCCCCTGTGAGTCCTAAGGCTCTGATTGCAATCTCCATGGCCACCGTCCCGTTGGACATGGCGATACAGTGCTTTACAGCAAGTACCTCGCTAATGCGTCTCTCCAACTCCTGAACAAAGGGGCCATCGTTGGTAAGCCATCTTCTATCCAGCAAGTCGTTGATACGTTCCAATAGACGCCCGCGATCCCCGATATTGGGACGGCCAACATGTAATTTCTCCCGAAAAGCAGGAACGCCACCAAAGATTGCCAAGCCATCAAGTTTTTTCTTCATAGATATCTTCTATTATTTCTTGATGTTGCATATTGAGTAAATAGATCCGCACAGGTCGGGATATTCAAGCCCCAATTCATACAAACCATTGATCTGAGGCTCTTGCAAGATACCCATTTCAAGCAACCGGTCCATTTGAAAATCAGCCAGAAATTTCAACATTATCCCCCCTTTCGCAATCGTAGCGAATCCAGCTTCTTCAAGGCCACGATTCAGAGAAACCCGATCATAGACCCTACGATGACCGTGGTTAAGGTCGTTCTGCGTCAGCGCTTTTAAATCAGAAACAATCCCCATATGATAAGCCAATTGTCTCGACAATGCTCGGGAATTTGGGACTACCACAAACAGTAGTCCATCGGGGCGAAGCGCATCTCGGACAATCTTTAGAATCTCAGCAACATCAAGAACGTGTTCCAAGACATAACAAGCAAATATGTGGTCATACTGTCTTGTTGGCTTGAATTCTTCAAACAGGCCTGCAATAAAGTTAACATTTCGGATCTCTCGCTCCATGGCTTTTCTGATGAAGTCTTCAGAACCTTCTATCACGTCCAACTGCTCAAGTTGCCTTGAAAGAAGCGCAGTCATATAGCCATCAGAACACCCAAGCTCCAAACCTATTCCACCATCAATAAAAGGCTCGAAGGTCCTGACTGCGAGCTTCCGTATTAGATCGTCTTGAAGCGATTCGCCGGCCACATATGTTCGAGTCTTTTTTTCAAGGAACTCCTTCTCAGAAAACACAAAGCCTTTTTCCTTTTCATTCTTCATCAGTTTGCACCTTCACGTACGACTTTACAACATCCTTGTGCTGAAGCTCACGCCCTCTCGTCTATAAGCATTTCAAGCATACTGCAGTCGAACGTCAATATTCCAAGTTTCTCGTTGACAGCCTTACGTTCGCCAAAACTATCATCAATCAAAATGGCGTCACTTTCGTGAATACAGTCCGCCTTAGTATCTGACTGCGCCAGATGAATAATCTCATCAAAAATCCCAGTCAAACGATGCTTGCTCAAAGTTCGGTCAATATCGGTAGTGTGTTTAGTAAGCAACACGATGCGTATGCCTTTATTGATGCATTGATATAGGAACCTGACGAGATTCACATTGACGATGCCATTCAGAAGCAATGTATCGTCCAGGTCTATGTACGCAACGCTGTATCTCAGCTCGTGTTTGTAGCGATTAACCAATGCTCGGTCAATCTCTGTATCCACCCTGTTTACGAGGATTTCAATTGGAATGCGCTCCTGCTCGTAGATACTCAAAAGGGCAAAATTGACCCCTTGGACTCGGTGAACAGCCATAGTCCCGGCAATCCGGGGAGCAATTTCGAGGACTTTGTAAATGCCATGCCGATCCGTCTTTACCTGAAAAAACCAGGCTCCGTGGAAGGTCAACCTCTTAGAGATCGCATTAGCGTATTGCACAAATACATCATTCTGGACATGCCGGCTATTCATCGAAATGCCCATCCTGGTCCGAATTCTCTGTCTGCCGCCACAGAACAACACCCCAACATCTCGATCGGAAAAGCAATCCACGGTATATTCCTCGCCAGGCAGATACTCCATCAGGATGTATTCCCTGTTTTTTTGGAGCAACTGAGCAAGGTGTTCCCTGCTATAAACAATGTGTGTGTGCTGAGACCCCTGACCTTTATCAGGCTTCACAAATACGGGGTATTGTTCAATGGTATCCAGGTCATCATGTAATTCAGGAGTTGGGAGGATACCAGTGAGGAGATGATAGGTTTTGGATTTCGATCGGGTGATCAAACAAGTTTCCAGTGGAGAAGATACGATTCGCGCTTTTATCCTCTCTGCGTTTTCAGCGAGGGCAACAAGCACATCATCATAGGCTGGGAAAACATGATCTATCCCTTGCGCAGTGATGATTTCATTCAAGCTATGTATCCACGATGGATCATGGATGCTGGGAACAAAAAAGTGTCGGGCGAACACGTAGGGGGCGTGATTTGGAACATCAAGACCAGCGGAGTATAATCGAATATCCTTGCATTGGCACAGGCTCTTTTGAATTTCGAGCCCGATCTCTGTTCCTCCAGGAAATACCAAGACATTGTATTTCAATGCATACTCCTCAAGTCACAAGCCACGACATTGACAATCGTTTCACATATCCTCCAAATCAGCGTGAAGCTGAGACCAATCTTGACAGGCAAACAAGGGATAGCATCCAATTGCATCATGGCAGGCGAAGCCCAGTGTCTGCCGAGCTAAAATCCAGCCCCACATTGAGGCAATTCACGCGGAGTGCCAAACTCAGCCAGAGACTGGGCGTACCCCGAATGAAGGTAACCGCTCACTGTTCCAACTTTTTCATGGCAAGCCGACAAATCCTGCTCTCCTTGATACGCTGAGTCTGCGTGGAACTAGTCAGGGTCATCGTGGCACTGACGCTTTTTCTCAGTACGGGCAACGCCACGGCCAGTAAAGGCAACACAAGTTTCTGGATTCTGGATTCGGCCCACCAGCCATTTTCTGCATATCCGAGTTCAGACAAAAGGTTACCGGCAATTTCATCGAAAAGGTATTTCTGCATGGGCGCGAGTTCTTTGCGCCAGCTTCCTACTTTGCCTTTTCTGTAATGGCCTTGAGGGGCTTGAATATCATTAACAGGACTGCTTCTATTGGACTTCATCTTGTCAAATTGATGTGCATTGACGATTGCAGCAATATCTTCGGGTATTGACAAGCCACAAAAATCAAACACGGATTTAAGCACACTTACGCCGGCATTTGAAAGATCTTCGTACCTTACTTCGAGATACCGATTCTGGTATTGTTTAGCCTCTTGTGCCGCTCGAACATGTTTTTTCCACGCTACGGCAGAATCTCGAATGGTACCTGTCCCGAATCCGATTTGTCGCCGAGCCGCCACCATGGACACAGCCACGTCACGACCATCTCGAATCATGTGAATAAATCGAGGGGCTTGGAAAAGCATGTTGATGTCTTTCACATGCGCAGAATACCCAGGATGCTTGTCAAGCACGTGAGTCGCTTGAAAGTTGGTAGCAACAACGCGCTCGTAAACCTTTTCGAGAAAGTCCCTCAGGAACTCATAGAATTCGTCCTCCGTCCAGAGAAATGGCAGGCCCTGGTACCATCGCCCTTGGGCCATATTAGAAGCCTCTTCCTCCCAGGCCTTGATCCAGGGCGCGGTGTACCCATTAAACAGTCTCAGTTCAACCGTTGAACAGACTAACGGGTGCGCACATATCATTGCCTGCAGCCAACTTGTGCCGCTTCTCGGGGAACCTATAATGAACAGGAATTGCTTATCAGAAAGAAGAGACATCAATCCGGTGTCCTCACCATTACGAAGGCACTCAAACTCAGCGCAGAGAATGTGCAAAAATGTCTTGTCAACATTCCTCTGCTTTCCATTCGCCTCGCAACAAAACGGGAGCCCAACTAGTGTATGTAGTCTTAACCTGAAAATGCGCAGCGTGATCAATACGTGACAATACTTCTCCGCAATTATTCGACAAATCAACCACCACGATTGCGATAGAGTAAACGCCCATATTTAACTGCAAATTTATAAGATGTAACTTGATTCTGCTGGAGCTTTTGGGATTTATCTCAAACCCGGAAAACGGCGAAAAGCAATCAACAACAGGACGGAGTTCCTGGTCCCATATAACTATCCTTATGGCCGGTTGACTTACCAAGGAATCCAAACTTAAACCCATCTGGATTGAGAGATCATCCCCGTAGTTAAGCAACAGCATTTCTCCGGCGCTTGCACGGCGCTGCCCGCTGAATACTTGAACATCAGAGATTACTGCCTTGCCACTGCCGGAAACAGTCTGATCCGGGCGCTCAAATCTGGTATAATAGTAATCAATTCCAGCGGGTACATCGTTTCCACTAAACTCAACCTTCCCGGCATTAAGCACCATGACCTTTGTGCAAAGCCACGAAATAAATTGCATTGAATGTGAAACAAATATAACCGCTGAATTTCGCATTAACTCATTCACTGCGTTCAGGCATTTGATTTTAAATCCGAGATCGCCTACGGCCAGCACCTCATCTATGAATAATACGTCAGGTTCCAATTGTGCGGCAACCGCAAATCCGAGTCTAACCCTCATGCCTGAACTGTAGTACTGAACCGGGGTATTAATGAAGTCCCCGATTTCCGCAAATTCGATTATGGGATCCAGCTTTTTGTCAACCTCCTGTTTTCGGATTCCGAGAACAGCAGCATTGATGTAGATATTCTCGCGGCCCGTGAGTATGGGGTTAAACCCGGCACCGAGTTCGATCAGAGCGCCCACGCGGCCGCGCACCGTGATTCGTCCTTTATCCGGCTTGATGAGTCCGTTCAACATTTTCAGCAGCGTGCTTTTCCCCGCCCCATTTCGCCCTATAAGCCCAATGCATTCTCCCCGACTTAGCTCAAAGGATACGTTGGTGACCGCCCAAAATTCCTCGGTACGCAGTTTGCGTTGCCTGTTTTGGCCAACAAGCTCGGCCCCAATATCCTTCATACCGTACCACAGGCTTTTCTTCAGACTACGGCAGAACTTCTTGGAGACGTTTTCGGCTTTTACAAGGATTTCGCTATTGCTCATGCGCTCATTTTCTCTACCAAGATTGGAACTGCCAGTCGGTAAACAACCCATGTGAGAACCAGGACTACAAGCATTATAGACGTAACCACAAAAAATGGAATCGGGTTTCCCAAAACCCCTTTGGTGGCCAGATCTCTAGCGCCTACCAGAATCGGGCTGACTGGATTCAGTATTGCTAACAAAGAAAAAGGGAAGGTCGTCGGGGGCGGATAGACCACTGGAGTAACAAAAAACCAGAGGCCGGTTACTACCGTAAGCCCCATGGCTATGTCAGCATATAGAACGCCGATAGGCGTGATCAGAAGGCCAAACATCATGCCTAATAGAACCAGGTCCAGAATGGCCAGCAGAGAAAGAGCTGTTCCCCAGCCCAACGGAAGCTTGTATATTAAGAAGACCACGATCAAGATCAGCAATTTTATGCCTAAGTTGAACAGCGCTTGTCCCATACCAGAGAGTATTATGGCCTCCTTGGGAAAATTAATCTTGGCCAGCATAGACTTTGATGCTGTGACGGATTTCAAAGGTGCATTAAGACTATCCACGAAAATTTGCCACAAAACCGTGCCAAACATGACAAAGGCAGGATAAGGGATATCGGTTTCACCTATGTTGATTACTTTGCGGCTGTTAAGAATAACAAATACCAGAGCAGTGGCAAGAGGAGGCAAAAAGGCCCAGAAAACCCCTAGAAAAGATTGACGATATTGAGCGCTGATGTCTCTGACCATCAGCCGCCAGGCCAGTTCCCTTGAAGCCAGCAAATCCTGCCACATGCTTTGAACAAATTGCCGTGGATGGCGAAGCTGGGACTCGGGGGTGTAGACTACTTCTCTCAAAGAATCAAACTTGGAAGATACCATTACCTATACCTTGTACGTGAGAAGCTGACGCATCGCCTTTCTGAGTTATCTCTTTTGGCAAGCAAAATACCACGTAGCTCCTTTGGAAAACGGCATGGAACTTGTCCGTACCACATCCAAGCATGTTTCGTCTAAGGCCTTTCTCAATGACGCCGGATCTAACCAGGTTGTGGACATGAGAGGGCAAATCCTTACCGGCTGTTGCCAAAACAGTCAAACAGTGTCCATCCAAAACCGAGATATTATTTCCAAGGACAAGAAAGACCCAAATCTAAGCGCCAATTCTGTGAAGTTATTTTTGACCCAGCCCTTATCCAGCCACGGGATGGCTCAGCGATTGTTATTGGCTGGGTTGCTTGATTCACATTAATCAGTATTGGATCTCAAGGCTGAAAAATCAAAGGTGCATTCTTCCAGAGAAGGTAATTTTGTGTCACACCAATTTGCTTCATGGCAACTATATATTTTCTCGGTCAGTATAATTCCGAAAAATCCTGCCTCAATTGTTAGGCGAATTGTTTGCCGTGGAAATTCAGTCTAGCATACTTTCTGATAATTCTGCCGGAAAAAAACAATAATCACACATTTTCAGATCTGAGTGTATCCCTATTTCTCCAATTTGTTCAACTGAAGCAAGGGAGCCAGTTTTCGTTTTTCGGATTCTGAATTTGCCATAATTCAGTCCAGCCAGAATTTCTTCGATTTCCTCTTGTCTAACCTTCCGAAATGTATTTCCTTCGTCATAAACAGGCAAAATCTCGCACAAAATAATCGGCCTATATTGTACGAGTGTTGCCTCGAAGCTCTTTATTACTTCCAATTCTGCCCCTTCTACATCAATCTTAATAATTGAAATGCTATTTATGTGCAATTTGGATTTCACAGTGTTGAAATGGCTTATTGGAATCCAAAGTTGTCTTAATGCCTTTTGGCCCGTTCTGAACTTGTGAATAATTGATGCTGAACTATCGGTTTCACCTTCTGCATATAGATTCAGTTCTACCAGGTCGTTTCTATTAGATAACCCCACTGGAAAAATTTCACAGTTGGCAAACATATTCGTCCTCATAAGCGCTCTTGCATAGAACACACATGTAGGGTTTGGTTCAAAGCCAACATAGTGCACATTTGCACTAACACTTTTTAGCATTAGAAGGGTTTGACCAATATTAACTCCCACGTCAAAGAATGTACCTTCCTTTTTTCTTAAAAGCTTTTTGAAGAGATCAATCATCCACTTTTCTGACAGAAACAGATTTTCATAACCAATTCTTCTGATTATTGGGACATTAAACCTTTTGTTATTAATCGTAACAGGTTCAATCAGGTTAACCTTATCTAGTAATTTAAGCTTGTTCAGCAACCTTGGCAAGAAATGCTTCATTGAGAAAAATTATGGCTCAGGTCTCAAGCAAACTAAGGGCCAGACCTAACAACCGATTTCGAGAGTCAATCGAAAATAGCACGTTGTCGGACGCTGATGTATTCCCTGCCCTCTCTTAGTTTTTTTTGCCATGATGTGGGACAATAGGGGCCATTGCCACTATACCACAATTTAGCAAGGAATCCCACGAGCAGCCTCGTTTCACAAGAACACTCCTACCTCTTTCAGCAATCTGCTGCTCAAGATGCCTGGCCACGGCAAAGGTCAAATGGATACATGCTGCTACGGTAGCCCTTGATAGCGGTATCAATGAGTGCCCTGTCCCCGGTTCGCTCCGCAATGTGGGAAAGGGACTTGAGCAGTGTTCTTTTGCCCACGCCTTTGTGCCCAATGATGCCGACCACGTCCCCTCATTTGATTTCAAAGGAGACATTTTTTAGAGCCCAAATCTAGTCGTCGGAAGACGACGGCATGAAGCATAAAGCCAGGAATATCCGGATATTGGGCAAGAACGGAGCTGCTTCCGATAACGACAATTTCGTCATCCCCGGCGATGCTTCCCGCGGCTCTGATAATATGTTCCAGTTGAGAACGCCTCATAAATTTTCCACCTTTCCCTCGGAGTCAGTATTCCACAAAACGGACTCGACTGTCTTAACTGCCTGGCTTTTTCATCACGGGAAACAAGGAAGGCGAGGAGATCTTCCTCTGATTTTTCAAGGATTTTTTTCCACTCGGTCCAACCGGGAATCACCCCATCTCTTTGTATCCATCGTTCGAGGTTATTACGAGCCACTCCCAAGAGCTCAGGCTTGATGTGGGGACGGGGCGAGCAATCTCCCGATGAAGGGCGATACTCCTTTCCTCAATTCGCATATGGTCTGAATACACTGCACACCTCAAAGCTCAAGTGAGTGCTGGCGCAGGAGCAAGAAAAGCTAATTGTCCAAAGGCACCCCTTCAGGTGGAAAGACGTACCCGGTATTCCCACAAATCCGTGAGCTTCAGGCTTGTCCAGCCGTGCGATGGCTCAACGATTGATTGGCGGAGTTGCTTGATTCACGACATCAGCTTTCAAAATCATCTGGTCTATGGCTGCATTCCCGATTTCCTTACATCACAACAGAAAAACCTAAGGATGACATTCGTCTAAAGATCTTCGATGGGGTTCAATATAGCTTGAGTGTAACCTTTTTTCGTTGGTTGTTTTATGCTGCTTTTCGGCATGTTTCATTTGCCAGTTTACGCTTTTGTGTGATGACATGAAAAGATTATAATGGCCGCAAAAAAGCACAAAACACTCAAAAACGCGGGACAGGATCATTAACTAAGGAATCTCAGGGAATTTCAGTACAACCAAAAACTGCTCATCTCTTTCCTTGAGTTCAATATCAAAT
>LGVE01178999.1_pt1 | contig 12770 bp, 12 predicted proteins | sample 469871 | NCBI WGS metagenome assembly LGVE01 (sample SAMN03893561, study PRJNA290197) | marine sediment metagenome | material: sediment; isolation source: combined push core samples #3730, #5133, and #5579 collected at Hydrate Ridge | place: Pacific Ocean: Hydrate Ridge | reverse complement strand
GGACATTCCTGGCGAAATGCTGGACGAGGCCGAAACCCAGCGGATAATGCTGATGGAGGCCGTTGCCGAAACCGAAGACGACCTGATGGAGAAGTATCTGGAAGAGGAGACTCTGACTGAGGCCGAGCTTCTTCAGGGGCTGCGGATCGGTACCCTGGCTGGGAATTTCATTCCGGTATTGGCCGGCAGTGCGGCCCGCAATGCCGGAGTCAGCGAACTTACCGATTACGTCAATCTCTGTCTGCCGTCGCCCACTGATCGCGGTAGCCAGACCGGTACTAATCCAAAAAGCGATGAGATCGAAGAGCGTCTACCGACTGAAGATCAGCCCTTTTCCGCCCTGGTATTTAAGACCATCAGCGACCCCTACACCGGTAAGCTGACCTTATTCCGGGTCTACTCCGGCTCTCTCAAATCAGACAGCAATTTCTACAATGCCAATAAGGATGCGGTCGAGCGGGTGGGCCAGATTTTCATGCTTAACGGCAAACAGCAATCGCCGGTGCAGAGCGCTTCGCCTGGCGATATCGTTGCGGTGGCCAAACTCAAGGAAACCGCCACCGGCGACACCCTGTGCGATGGTGCCAAGCCTATTTGTTACGACTATCCCGAGCCGATCCAACCGGTTATTTCCTTTGCCTTAGAAGCGGCCAGCAAGAGCGATGAAGATAAGATAAACAGTGCGTTGCACAAACTGGTCGAAGAGGATACTACCCTGCAGGTTAGGCGTGACGAGGAAACTAAAGAGTTGGTCCTGTCGGGCATGGGGCAGGTTCATGTCGAAGTTACTGCCGAGAAACTAAAGCGTAAGTTTAATGTCGAGGTTTTGCTCAAGGTGCCGAAGGTGCCTTATCGTGAAACCTTGCGTGGCAAAGCCCAACTGCAGAGTAAATATAAAAAACAGTCGGGTGGTCGCGGCCAGTATGCCGATGTTTGGCTGGAAATGGAACCGCTGCCCCGGGGATCCGGTTTCGAATTTGTCGACAAAATAGTCGGCGGAGCGGTGCCTCGCCAATATATCCCAGCGGTTGAAAAAGGTATTGCCGAAGCGGCGCAAAAGGGGATTTTGTCTGGATTTCCGACCGTCGATTTCAGGGCGACTCTGTACGATGGTTCTTACCATTCCGTCGACTCTTCTGAGATGGCCTTCAAAATTGCCGGATCAATGGGATTCAAAAAAGGTGTAGAGCAGGCCAAGCCTGTTTTGCTCGAACCGGTGATGCAGATGGAGATCACCGTTCCGGACGATTGTGTCGGTGATGTTATCGGTGACATGAACTCCCGTCGAGGCAAGGTGCTGGGTATGGAGCCGAAGACAGGCAACCAGGTCGTTGCCTCTCAGGTACCTTTGAGTGAGGTGCTCCAGTATGCTCCAGAACTTCGTTCGATGACTTCCGATCGCGGGATGTTTTCCATGGAATTCTCCCATTACCAAGAGGTTCCTGCGCAAAATATGCAAAAATTGATCGCTGAACTCAATCAGGCTGAGTAATCGTTCGTGAAGACCCAAAGCTCTGGTTAGGGCGTAAAATTGCGTCCTTCGGTATTGCTATATTGCCGAAGGGCGCTTTTCTTTCACTAGGGGCATGCATTTCGAAGTAACAGCTCCCATTTACCATAAAGGCATCTTGACTGAACGGGGCGAACAGTCGACAATGCGAGAATTGTTTTCACCGTCAAATAGGTGGTATTGACAGCCGGCCACGAAACTTTATCCGACATGCCGAAGAGAGCGATGAAAGATCTGACTACTGACCGAAAACTTAAAGTGTCGACCCGTGTCGCCCGGCTAATCAGCCCGGATGGTTCCCTTGAAGAGCTACGTCAGGTTGCCAGCGGCCAGTTTCAGCTTTGTAATAATGAAGAATTGTTGGCGCTTTTTGTACTTGCACACCGCGGTGCGGTAGAGGTTCGTGATCTAGCGATTACCACACTTAAGGGTATTGCTCCTTATCGATTGGTTCCGTTGCTTTGCGAAGGTGAAATCCATCCCCAGGTGCTCGATTTTGTGGCCCGGCAACGTCATGACGATGCCTCTGTATTAGTGCTTCTGCTTGATAATCCTGGGTTAGCTCACCAGACTTTGCTGACCGTAGCCAGTCAATGCACCGTTGATGTTCTTAGTTATCTAGTCGATCGCCATGCCCGATGCTGTGTTGAGGGTTTGCGCGAGGCCATCGAGGCTAACCCCGCAGCCGAAGGACACTGGCTGACACGTTTTGACGAACTGTCTGCCCTGCCTGATGAGAAAGTCGACAATGAAGCGGATGACTGGGATGAGGAAATTGAGGAGGCAGGCCAGACTGCCTACCAGCAAATCATGGTCATGGGAGTTGCAGAGAAGGTCAAAGCAGCCTTGACCGGCGATAAGGAATGGCGCAAGCTGCTGATCAGGGAGAGTAATAAACTAGTGTGTGCAGCGGTTCTTAAGAATCCCCGAGTTAGCGACGGGGAGGTGCTAGCTGTTGTTAATAACAAGAGTAGTAATGAAGAACTGATTCGGATCGTCNNACCATGAATCGGGAGTGGATGAAGAACTATACCATCAAGCAGGCTCTGGTCGTTCATCCCCGAACTCCGCCTGCTCTGGCTCTGCGCTATATGAGCATCCTGTCCGAAAGGGATCTGAAAAACCTCAGCAAGAGTCGTGAGATTTCCCAAGTGATCGCCAGTAGTGCTCGGCGGATGCTTAACGCCAAATTACGGCAACGATAAACTCGTCGGTTACACCCTTTTAGGTTTTTTAGGAGAACATAATGGTAAAAGGAAAGATTGTCGCTGTGTGCACCAGTCTGGCCAAGGGCGGCCGTAAAAAGGATGTCGGACAGGGCGTGCTGGTGGAAGATTTTGGTCTGCAAGGTGATGGCCACGGCGGTGAAGGCCATCGTCAGATCAGCCTTCTGGCCAATGAGAGTGTCGCCAAGATGCTCGCTAAGGGGCTTGATGTTGGCCCCGGTGATTTTGCCGAAAATTTTACTACCGAAGGTCTTGATCTTTGTTCTTTACCTATCGGCAGCCGGTTAAAGATGGGCAGCGAAGCTTTGTTGGAAATCACCCAGATCGGTAAGGTCTGCCATGAACGCTGTCAGATCTATTATCAGGCTGGGGACTGTGTCATGCCGCGCGAAGGTGTTTTTGCCCGGGTGTTGCGTGGTGGCCCGGTAGCTAATGGCGATGTTATAGAATTGCTTGATGGCGACTGGGAGGTTCTGTGAGCGAGGCAGGAAAATTTGCCATTGGCATATTGACCCTCTCTGATAAAGGGTCTCGCGGTGAGCGAGAGGATATCAGTGGTCAGGTGATACGTGAAATGGTGGATCCTCTTGGCTCGGTTCTGCAGTATCAGGTTGTTGCCGACGACGTGGAACAGATTATTGCCAAACTGGTGGACTGGGTCGATGCGCAGAAGCTCGATCTGATTTTGACCACTGGAGGTACCGGTATGAGCCCGCGGGATGTGACCCCCGAGGCAACCTTGAGGGTTATCGACTGGCAGATACCAGGCATGGCAGAGGCTATGCGGGCCAGCAGTATGCAGATCACCCCCCACGCCATGTTGTCCCGGGCTCTGGCCGGGGTGCGTGGCCAGACTATGATCATTAATCTGCCTGGCAGCCCCAAAGGGGTTCGCGAGAACCTGGCTGTGGTACTGCCTGCTCTGGAACACGGGTTACTCAAACTCAAAGGCGATCCTTCCGATTGCGCCCAGTGACTAATTGAGCGCCGAATTCGTGCTTGTTGCCTAATTCACTTAACCGATTTTTGCAACCAAGGTGTGTCGATGGCAAAGAAAAAAGTATTGCTGGTTAGTAATGGGGATGTGTTCAGAGATGTCGAGAAATCCCTTCTTTACCGAGATGAATACGAACTGTTGTTTGCCGGCAGCGGCGTGGCGGCTTACGAAATGGCTGCCGAGGAACGCCCCCATCTTATTTTTATGGATATTGTCCTGCCCGAACTAAGCGGCGATGAGTGCTGTCGACGCCTCAAAGCCCATCAGGAATTGCGAAATATTCCGGTTATCATGGTGGCCCCTGGCGATCGGGTGGAAGAAGTACAGCGTTGCGAACGGGCCGGCTGCGATGATATTTTGCTGAAGCCCTTAAACCGGCAGCTGTTCATGGAAGCCGGTCGCCGGCATCTACAGGTCAGTCAACGGGATGCACCACGGGTGGCACTGCGGCTCAATGTGCATTACGGCTTTGGTGATGAGGAACGGGAACTGCAAGAATATTCCATCAATGTCAGTACTGGCGGCTTGTTTATCGAAACCGTCGAACCGCTGCCGGTGGCAACTCCTTTGCGTCTGGAGTTTCTGCTGCCCGAGCAGGAGCGACCGATTCGCTGTGTCGGCCGAGTGGCCTGGCTTAATGCCGAAGACGGTCAGCAAAATCCGCGACTGCCAAAAGGCATGGGCGTTCAGTTTGTTGATATGAGCCTCGAAGACATGTGTCTGGTTCGCTCGTTTATCATGCAGGAACTAGTGGCTCCTTGTTGAACCGGCAGGGACTAACGACTAAAGGATTTTAACTGTGAGTACAATGTTACATGTCACCATGGGCGGGCTGTTGGAAGAGATAGCCAGCCGCTACCCTGACCACGATGCCCTGGTTTACCCCGATCGCGGGCTTCGCTACAGCTACCGACAACTCGATGATCACTGTGATCGTCTGGCCAAGGGCCTGTTGGCTCTTGGGATGGCAAAAGGTGATCACATTGCCATCTGGGCGACCAATGTGCCCGAATGGGTGCTGTTACAGTTTGCTACTGCCAAAATCGGAGCCATTCTGGTGACGATCAATACTAATTATCAGGCGGCCGAGCTGGAATATATTTTACGTCAGTCCGATGCACGCAGTCTATTTCTCGTGCAGGGTTTCAAGGGTACCGATTATCCCGAGACCCTCAGGTCGGTGATTCCCAGCCTAGCGGACACTGCCCCAGGAAAGTTGTGCAGCGATAAGTTGCCGGAACTGAAAAATGTGGTTTATATCGGTGATGGAGCCCCTGCCGGTATGCTGCCCTTTGCAGCACTGGACAAATTGGCCGAGCAGGTGACAGACGAAGCGCTGCAGACGGTTAAAGCCTCTCTGGATGAGCACGAGGTGATCAACATGCAGTACACCTCGGGAACCACTGGTTTTCCCAAGGGGGTGATGTTGACCCATCACAATATCATCAACAACGGTTTCCAAATCGGCGAATGTATGAAATTTTCCGCCGAGGACCGGTTGTGTATCCCGGTGCCCTTTTTCCATTGTTTCGGTTGCGTGCTCGGTGTGCTGGCCTGCGTTACCCACGGCAGCGCTATGGTGCCGGTGGAAATATTCAATCCGGAAACCGTATTGCAGACCGTCGAAAAGGAGCGCTGTACCGCCCTGCACGGGGTACCAACCATGTTCATCGCCGAGCTGGATCATCCCCGCTTTAGGGACTACGATCTGAGCAGTCTGCGTACCGGAATCATGGCTGGTTCGCCCTGTCCTGTAGAGGTCATGAAGCGGGTTATGAGCGATATGTACATGCAAGATATTACCATCGCCTACGGTCAGACCGAGGCTTCGCCTGTGATTACCCAGACTCGCACCGATGACACTCTGGAGTTACGGGTTGCCTCGGTCGGCAGGGTACTGCCCGAGGTGGAGGTGAAGATTGTCGATGTGGAGAGCGGTGCGACCCTGCCGCCAGACCAACAAGGGGAGCTTTGCACTCGCGGCTACTTGGTGATGCGCGGCTACTATCGTATGCCCGAAGAAACAGCTCAGGTCATCGATTCAGAGGGCTGGTTGCATACCGGAGATCTGGCGGTGATGGACGAGCAGGGTTATTGCCGTATTACCGGGCGGATTAAAAACATGATTATTCGTGGCGGTGAGAACATCTATCCCCGGGAGATCGAGGAGTTTCTGTACACACATCCTAAAGTGGCCGATGTTCAGGTCTACGGGGTTCCCGATGCCAAATACGGTGAGCAGGTTATGGCTGCCATTAAACTCAAAGAGGGCCTGGTTTGCGATGAAGAGGAAATTCGGGCCTTTTGCAGCGGCCAGATTGCCCATTACAAAGTTCCCCACTATGTTACCTTTGTTAGCGAATTTCCCATGACCGCCAGCGGCAAAATCCAGAAATTCAAACTTCGGGAATTGGCTATTGTTGAGCTGCGACTTCCTGTCGCAATCTCCAATGTTTCAGTTTGATAGGCTTTTGAAACGGACTTAAAATGATATGCATCCTTCTTTTTAAAAGGGGGATCCTGGGCCAGCGATGATTGCCCTACTTAAAAAGCACAACGGACTTTCCTCAAGGAAAGGCCGTTGTGCTTTTATGGGGTTTTGGCTACAGAAGGCGGGATGGTTACTTCGTCGATCATTTGCAGAAATGTTGAGCAAAGTTCCGGGTGCAATTCTTGGCCAGACAGATCGCTCAGCATTTGCCTGACCTTGCTGGCGTCCATGGCCTCGCGATAGGAGCGTTTGGTGCGCAGGGCGTCGAAGATGTCGGCTATGGTCGTCATGTGACTGCACAGATGCTGTTGCCAGTCCTTTTTGACTGCAGGGTAGCCGGTTAGATCGTATTTCATGTGGTGTTCGTAGGCTGTTACCACCGCTAATTGCGGTACCCCCGCTATGCCGACAAGATATTCTGCACCTCGCACCGGGTGCAGGCGGATCATCTGCCACTCCTCGTCGGTGGGCTTTCCTGGCTTGTTTATGATATCGACAGGCAAGAACAGCTTGCCCATATCATGCAGCAATGCTGCAATGCCGATGTCGTGTAGCAAGGGACCTTTAAGGCCGAGGCGGCGGGCGTGGGCCAGGGTGAGCAGACAGACGTTGGTCGAGTGGGTGAAAGAATACTTGTCCTGCTGATGCAAGGGGAAAATGGCCAGCAGGGGGTCAAGTTCCTGATCGAGAGCATGCAGAAAATGAGTAACGATTTCCTTCAGGCCGGCAACGCTGAGGGAGCGTTTCTTGCCGGCTCCAGAGCAAATTTCCGCCAGTCGGTCCCGTTCACAATGCAACAAGTCGCTCTCAGTGGACGCTTGCTTAACCCCGGCTGCACCTTTACCCTGACCGATCCGTGACATGTCGATGCTACCGAATCGTAAGTTGGTACTGTTCAGGGGCGATTGAGGGGGCTGCTGGCGCTTAGCCAACAACAGAATCAGTTGCAGAAGTTCCCCTTGGTTAATTTCCCCCCGCAGGCTGAGATGTTCGATGCCGCGGTTTTTCAGGGCTTCGACAAAACGGATGGTATGCAGGGTCGCAGGCAAAGGGCTCTTGCCAAGGATGATGTTCTGGTCGATGAGCATGATGTCGATTTTTGTATCGGTGCCCATCAGCGATCTGATCAGTTCAAGGGCTTTGCCGACCAAGCGGCTGACCTGCGGATGTTGCGGACTGTAAAGGTCGGTATTGGAAGCGGCCGTCACTAGCAGACGGAAAAAATCTTGCCAGGTAACAGACTGGTTTTGGCTCATGGTGCCCCCTTTAACAGCTCTGCTCGAGCCTGTCGAACCAGGCGCGCAACTGCTGGGCGTTTTATGTTTGAAAGTCTGGTGAGCAGGGTTTCGGTATCTTCAGACGAGAAATGCAGCAAGCTGCGCAGAATGCGTTGACGTAAACGCATTAGCCGATGGGGATGCCACAGGCTGAAAGCGCGAAACCGATCTTCAAGGTGGGGCAGTAAGTCCTTTCCGCCCTGCTCAACCAAAGAATCGAGAGCTGCAAATTTCAATTGCAACCCCTGCATAGAAAGGTTCCGGTCTCCAAATAGCCCCAATAGAAAGGATCTAATCGTGGGGTCTTGGCAGTGCCGGGCCATCTTTGTCGCAGTGAGGCGGCGTTGAAATTCGGGATGTGTGAATTCTTCAAGAAGATAGCCGCTGCCTTGCGGATCCTGGAAAACAAGAGCAGTTTTCAGCACCTCTTGACGGACTATTTCGTGAGGATGATGCCACAAATGGTCGAGATCAGCCATGGAGGCAGGGTCTTCCAAGCTGCGTAGAATGATGATCAGATTTCTCAGGTAGTACCAGCGGTCATCCTTGAGACGTGCCACGGTCTTCTCTTTGATCGCCATGCCCTGGTCGACAAGACAGTTCATGTAAAATTGACGCAGGGCGCGATTTGACTCTACAGCCAGGCGGTCGAGCAATGGGCCAATCACTGCTTGACCGATGCCCTTGAGCAGTCGGGATCCCTCTTCAAAGGCATTTTTTCCCCAGGCTTGCAAACTGTCCAAAATCTGCGAAATAAACACAGCTGATTCAAGTTCGGTGCGTAATTCGTGAAGCCAGGCAGGGTTCTCGGCCGCCCCTTGGATTGTGCAAGGGGCCAGTCGCAAAAAGATATCAGTCAGGGAGGCAAAATCTCCGGTATCGAGAAAATGGCCACACAGCAGCAACAGGGATTCTTTAAAGGTCTGTGATTTGCCCTCACCGCACCCGGTTCGGGTTAGCTCAAAAATGATATCGCTGACCTTGCTTTCCAGGGGTTGCTGGCTAAAGGATGATTGCCAAAAGTCTGCATCGGCTTGGATGGTAGGTTTAAGTTCGCCAGGGACTTCGATGAGACGCAGGGTTTCACTGTACTCGCCGGGAATAAAGCTTTCCGACTCGTCTGGTGCATAGAGAGGGCTCAATAATTGTTCGGAACCGATGGATGCGCTTCTTGCTGCGGTGTTCTTCTCGGTGGAGGGGTCGCTATTTTCACATCGGGTCAACCGGTCCAGCAGGGTAAAGATAATGGGCGGTATGGTTGCCTGCCGGGCATTGAGGGTTTCCACGGTCTCTATTAGCATGGTGCCCGGAAACTGAGACAGCACCTTCTCTGCAAGCTTTTCGTTGGGAGCCACAGCTCGGAAGGTGCTGTTCAGCAATTGTGTACGTAACTCCGGGTTGAGCTGGGAGGCCAGGCCCTGGAGTCTGGCGAGAGCCTGCGAACTGTCCATGTCGGATAGATGTTCCCGATCGAGTTCGCGCAGAAACTCGGTAATTGCCTGATCGTAGTGCCCCTCCTGGGGCAATTCATCATCAACCGCCTGATCGTTTAAGCGTTCGGCCACCGCTTGCGGTACAAATTCTTCGGCCATCGGGTGTGTCCCTTGATTTGGCACTGACTGGCCAACCAGCAACTGCTGGACGAATTGCTCCCAGATAGCGTTTTCCTTTTTTTTAACCGCGGCATGATTAAGGGGTTTTTCGCTGATCTGCTCAGATATGCCGAAAGCGCTGTAATCGACCAGTTTGATCTGGACGGTATCGATTGCGGCTGTTTTCATTAGCTGTAACATTCCGCCGCGGTCCTGAACTAGCTCTCTGCTTTGACCGATAATCTTCAGAAATCGTTGTAACTGCTCTTCGTCAAGGTTTTGCTGTAGGGTGACAACCGCAATGCCATGGCTAAAGAAGTGGGTGGCAAATTCCCTGAAAACTGGATTTTTCTCGTCTAGTACGGTCTGACCAATAAGCAGTTTGTCCTTGCTGATACCGAGGGACAGAATACCCTTTTCCGGTTGTAATTGTTCCAGGAAACTCAAGGCTAGGCGAACGCTTTGGCCGATAATCGGGTGTTCGGCGGGGTAGGTGAGGGTATGATGACGGGCGATGTTGAGCTCGTAGATAAATTTGCTCAGCAGCTTGAGATCAAGTCGTAATTGTATTTTTTGACTGGGATAGGGGGGCAACATGTACTCCGGATCAGAGGTTTGTCATGCTGTTTTTGCACACGGTGATGCAGAGACTTGGGCGATCAAGTGTGCGTCAGGCCTCAATTTTCAAGCGTTTGATTTTTTCGACTAGTGTGGTCCGTTTGATGTTGAGCAGATCCGCGGCTCTGGCCTTGACACCGTTGGTCAGAGCCAGTGCTGAATGAATCAGGGTGCGCTCAATGCCGGCCACAAACTGGGGCATGTCGATGCCCTGTTCGGTTATTTTTGGACAGGCGCCTGCAGACTCCCGGCTGTCTGAATCGGTTTGACCGAAGTCGGTAGGCAGATCGGCGATTTCGATAACGTTACCCTCGGAAAGGGTAATGGTCCGCTCGACCACGTTTTCTAGTTCGCGGACATTTCCGGGCCACGGGTAAGCCTCCATGGCGCGCATGGCTTCGCTGCTGAAGGTTGCCGGGGTACGGTCGGATTCCTGACAGATTTTCGCTACAAAATGACGGGCCAGCAGGGCGACATCTTCGGGTCTTTCCTTTAAGGCAGGCAGCTTTATGGGGATGACATTGAGGCGGTAGTAGAGGTCCTCGCGAAATTTTCCCTGCTTGACCGAATTTTCCAGGTTCGCGTTGGTGGCGGAAATAACACGCACGTCGAGCTTGATGATCTTGTTGTCGCCGACTTTTTCTACCTCCTGCTCCTGCAGGACCCGCAGCAGTTTCATCTGCAGATGGAGGGGCATGGTAGCGATTTCATCGAGGAATATCGTGCCGTGGTTGGCTTGTTCGAATTTACCTTTTTTGTCCGCGACCGCACCGGTAAAAGAACCCCTGATATGGCCGAAGAGTTCACTTTCGAGCAGCTCTGCCGGTATAGCGCCACAGTTGATGGCGACGAAGGGTTTGTCTTTACGATTGCCGTTGAAATGAATCGCCTTGGCAACCAGTTCCTTGCCGGTTCCCGAGTCGCCCAGAATCAAAATGGTTGAATCGGTGCCGACAATCTTTTCCATGCGCGAGAAGACCTGCTGCATGGCCAGGCTGTTGCCGATAATCTTGTCAAAACGGTATTTACCCCGTAGCTGTTGTCGCAGATAGAAATTTTCGCTCAGCAGCTGGGTTTTTTCCAGAGCCTTGGCGATAACCACCTTGAGCCTTTCAAAGTGCAGTGGTTTGGTCAGATAGTCAAAGGCGCCGCTCTTCATGGCTTCCACGGCCGTTTCCGCCGAGGCCTTGCCGGTGATCAGGATGACACTGCTGGAGGGGGCATCCTCTTTAACCTTTTTAAGGATGTCGATACCGCTGATTCCGGGCAAGAAGAGGTCGGTGAGAATCACTTCAAAACTGTTCTTCTGTAATAGCTCCAGGGCCTCTTCACCACTGGCAGCGGATTGGACCTGATAGCCGGAGCTGGTCAGCAGCAAGGATATCGCTTCACGGTTGCTCGGATCATCGTCAATGACAAGGATTTGAGAATACGGTTTCATTGTTACTTTCCCCACAGACAGAGAGACGTCAGTTATTTGACGCTTTTAACAGATAACACACTCAAACGCCTAGGGCAAGGAGTCCGTTGATTATATTCTGAACCGGTTGCGGGTAATTGACAGCTAAGTGCCTTCGGCTAAGCTTATTATGATGAAGATACATAGGTTTATCCTACTGATAGGCATTGCGCTGCTGTTGCCGGCCGGTGTTAGCGTTTTAAGGGGACGGGCGGAACAACCTGTTGTGCCGCGTATCGGTGCTGTGCGGGTCGCAGACGTCATAAATTCGACGGTGGCGGAGTTTGTCGTCACTCAACTGGACAAGGCCAACCGAGATGGTCTGAACGCCTTTTTGCTGGAACTCGATACCCCCGGTGGCCTCGACAGCGCCATGCGCACGATTATCCAGGGCCTACTCGGTTCTGATATCCCGGTGATCGTCTATGTCTATCCGGGTGGCGCTCGCGCGGCCTCGGCTGGCGCATTGATTACCTTGGCTGCCGATTTTGCCGCGATGGCCCCGGGGACCAATATTGGTGCCGCTCATCCGGTCGCGATTGGTATTGGGGGCGAACAGAACGAGGTGATGCTCAACAAGGTCACCGAGGATGCTGTGGCTTATGCCCGCAGCATTGCTCAGCAGCGCGGCAGAAATGCCGAACTGGCGGAACTCATGGTGCGAGATAGCCTGTCCTTGGCGGCGGAGGAAGCCGTGCGCCGGCAAGTGGTCGATCTCTTGGCGGCAGACGAAGCAGCCCTGCTTGATGCCCTGGACGGATCTGAGTACCGGCGCGGGGGCCAGAATCTCACTCTGCGTACCGCCGGCGTCGAATTAATGTTCGCCGAAATGAGCTGGCGACAAAAGATACTCAATGTTATCAGCCAGCCTAACATCGCTTACATGTTGTTGATGCTGGGTGTCCTCGGCATCTTTTTTGAAATATCCCAGCCCGGTGTCATTTTGCCCGGTGCCCTTGGCACCATAGCTCTATTGCTGGCCTTTTTCGCTTTTCAGACTCTGCCGATAAACTATGTTGGCGTATTGTTAATTTTTTTGGCCTTAGTGCTGTTTATCCTTGAGGTGAAAGTAGTTTCTTACGGCATGCTGACCATCGGCGGCATTGTTTCCATGACTCTGGGGTCCTTGATGCTGATAGAACATCCCGAACCATTTTTGCGCATCTCCTGGTTGGTTATCGCCGGAACAGTAGCGGTGATCAGCGGTTTGTTTCTGGTGATCCTTTATTGCGTTGTGCGAACTCAGCGCCGTCGTTTCTTTTCTGGTGCTGAGGGGATGGTTGGTGAGCTTGGTGAGGCAGTCACCGATATTCATCAAGAGGGTAAGGTCTTTGTCCATGGGGAGTACTGGCAGGCTTATGCGGTGGCTCCCATTGGTCGAGGCGAGAAGGTAGAGGTGATCTGCGTCGGCAGCAATATGCGCCTTGAGGTCAAAAGGGTTTCCTCTGCATAACAGGCTGCTATGAAAAGGTTGAGGTCGTCGCAAAAAGTCCGCCCTTGTATGTTAGTTCCAAAGCAAATCAGAGTAAGGATTTTTTATTCATGTCGATGTAGGATGTCGACAAAAAGTTGCCGGGGAAGCCGTTCCGCCCTGAAGCCT
>LGVE01033981.1_pt1 | contig 12782 bp, 14 predicted proteins | sample 469871 | NCBI WGS metagenome assembly LGVE01 (sample SAMN03893561, study PRJNA290197) | marine sediment metagenome | material: sediment; isolation source: combined push core samples #3730, #5133, and #5579 collected at Hydrate Ridge | place: Pacific Ocean: Hydrate Ridge | reverse complement strand
AAAGGTGATGCAGAGATGTTGAAGCAGGTATTTTTAAATCTTATACTGAATGCCTTACAGGCAATGCCCGAAGGGGGAAATCTTCACATCGAAACAAAAATTTCTGATAAAACAAAAGAAGAAAGAGAGCTTGATGATTCAAAAGTAGAAATTAAATTTATAGATACCGGTACTGGAATACCTCATGAATATATAAAGAAGATATTTGATCCTTTTTTTAGTACCAGGGAAGGCGGAACAGGTCTCGGTCTTGTTATTGTTCATAATATTGTCGATATTCATGGTGGTTCAATAGATGTGGAAAGCAATAACAGTAAAGGAACATTTTTTAATATTACATTTCCGTTAACAAAGGATTCAGAGGTTCAATGTTCAGAGGTTCACCGAAAATCTGAACTGTTGATTTGTGAGTTGTGAATGGAAAAGGCATGAGAATAGAACGAAAAAAAACCATGAACGGTGAACCCTGAACCCGTGAACGGTTACTAAAAGTATTATAAAAAAATGAAAAGAGAAACAATTTTAATTGTTGATGACGAACCATCTATGAGGCTAGCCCTTTCTGAGTCTCTAGAGAGTTGTGGGTATGAAATTTGTACTTCAGAGGATGGTGTAGATGCCCTGAAGAAATTTCATGATGATAGATTTAGTGTTGTTATAACTGACATGAGAATGCCGAAGATGAGCGGAATGGAGGTCCTGCGCGGCATTAANNATAGTTATAACCGCTTACGGCACAGTTAATACTGCAATTGAAGCAATGAAAGAAGGAGCTTCTGATTTTATTATGAAGCCCTTTTCATTAGAGCATCTGGAGTCAGTTATAAAAGGTGCGGTTGCCGAAAATGGAGAAAAGAAAGATGAGTTAGGATATGAGACAAAAAAATGCTCGATCACTGAAAAAAGCATTATTACAAAAGACAAAAAGATGCTTGATCTATTGGAATTATTGAGAAATGTATCCAAAAGCAAATCAACTATCTTAATGCAGGGAGAAAGTGGCACAGGGAAAGAATTACTTGCCCGCTATATACACAAGCATAGTAATAGAGCGAATATGCGTTTTGTCGCGGTAAATTCCGCAGCCATTCCTTACAATTTGCTTGAGAGCGAGATGTTTGGGTATGAAAAGGGCGCATTTACAGGTGCGTCCCAAAGGAAGTTGGGAAAATTTGAGTTGGCGAACGGCGGGACCTTGTTATTGGATGAAATCAGTGAAATGTCCCTCAATCTTCAAGCAAAATTCCTCAGGGTAATACAGGAATCTGAGATTGATAGATTGGGTGGGAAAGATTCTGTTCCTCTGGACATCAGGATAATTGCTACGACAAATAAAGATCTAAAAAAATGCGTTGCAGAGAAAAAATTTCGAGATGATCTTTATTACCGCCTTGGTGTTATCCCGATCAAGATACCCCCACTGAGGGAGAGAAGGACAGACATTACTCTTCTTGCCGAGCATTTCCTGGAAAACTACAGCCGGCTCAACAAGATAAGTAAGCCGACATTATCGAAAGAGGTTGCAGATATATTAGAAAGTCAGGAATGGCCGGGCAATGTAAGAGAGTTGGAAAATGTGATCGAAAGAGCAGTATTGATATCAGGTGGTAAGATAATTTTACCTGAGCATCTTTATCTTGAAGGCGACTATCTGGAAAATTTGAACAGTAGACAACCAGCGACAACAGTATCAAAAGCGTTTACTTCGCAAGATATTACGTTAAAGGAAATGGAAAAAGAGTTTATACTTGAAACATTAGAAAAAACAGGAGGAAACAAGACTAAAGCGTCAAAAATTTTGGGCATAAGTCTGCGAACAATCCGTAACAAAATTAATGAATATGAAAATAAGTGATAGCCATTGAACAGAATGAGATATTATTATGGATATATTATTTGACAAAACTATAGCGATGTTATCTACAATTCTGGATTTTCGATCGGAGAGAAATAAAGTGATAGCTTCAAATATCGCCAATATAGATACACCAGGCTATAAGCCAAGGGAACTCATTTTTGAAAAGGAGTTAGAAGGTTTCATCGATAATGGGAAAGAAATAACGATGACCAAAACTGATAAAAGACACTTATCCAAACAATCATCTCATATTAATGAAAGGGAATTTAAGGTAGTTAATTCTGGGAAAACAGTCAAGATTGATGATGAAATGGGAAAACTAGCCGAAAACACTCTTATATATAATCTTACTTTAGAGTTAATGGCAAGAAAATTCAAAAAATTGGATAGTATTTTAAGGGAGGCGAAATAAAATGGAATTTTTGGCAGCTCTTCGGATATGCGGATCAGGGCTTGCGGCTCAAAGGGCGAAGATGGATGTTATTGTATCAAATCTTGCCAATGTTAACACGACACGGACGCCGGAAGGAGGTCCATATAAAAGGAAAGCGATCGTTTTTTCCGCCAATCCCCTAAAAAGCAATTTTGACGACGATCTGGCAAATGCTTTGCGAATGGTAAAAGTGGAAGGTGTTGTGGAAGACAAAAAGAATATAAAAATGATCTTTGATCCAAATCATCCTGATGCGAATGAGAAAGGCTTTGTGGCTATGCCCGGTATAGACACAATCGTTGAAATGTCGGACATGATTATAACGAATAGGGCATACGAAGCTTGCGTTACAGCATTTGATGCAACGAAAAATATGGCACTTAGGGCTTTAGAACTAGGGAAATAATTCGTAAGCGTTCACAGGGCACCGCATCTGCTTTGTTGTCGGGCACTTGAAGTACAGGGAGNNCCCTCCGCCTCGCATCTGCAGCACCCTGTAAACGCTTACAGTTCGGTGGGTTGCAGTAAAACGGGCGTTGTAATCCCGTAAACGGTTACAATAATTCTTAGGGATCAGGTCTATGGAGGCTCCGGTATGAATAATATATTAATTCAGAGAAATTTGTTAACTCCAAGTCCTCAAAAGGAAAGTAATACGACTACTAAGGGCGATGTTTCTTTTGCTGATGTTTTAAAAAATAAAGCCCAAGAAATCAATACGCTTCAACTAGATGCCGATAATGCTATTTCAAAGGTGGAGTTGGAAGATTCTGGAAGTATTCATGAAGCAATGATTGCATTGGAAAAGGCAAACATTTCTTTCAGAACAATGATGCAAGTGAGAAATAAGATATTGGAGGCTTATCAGGAAGTTATGCGAATGCAGGTATAAAAGGATATGGATTCCTTGTTTCAATTTTTTTCTCGGTTATGGAAAGCTTTTCAGGCCTTAACTCCTTCGAAAAGATTGTCCATTATTATTATTGCTGCTGTCAGCTTGATCAGTATAGGGATATTTATCAGTTTTGTTAATCAGGATGAGTATAGGGTACTTTTTTCTAATCTTTCTGCTGAGGATACAGAAAAGATTGTAGGCAGACTACAGGAGAAAGGGATTTCCTACAAGGTAGGTTCTGCTGGCGATTCTATATTAGTTCCTTCTGAGCACGTTTCTGAATTAAGGCTCGATCTGGCATCTATGGGATTACCTCAAGGTGGAGGAGTGGGCTTTGAAATATTCGATAAAAAGAATTTTGGTGCTACGGAATTTGTACAGCGACTAAATTATCAAAGGGCACTTCAAGGAGAGTTGTCGCGCACTATCAATAGCTTGGACGAAGTTCAATACAGCAGGGTCCATATCGTGACGCCCAAGAAGTCTCTTTTTGTAAAGGAACAGGAGAAACCAACGGCCTCGGTTATTATAAAATTGAAACCACGTAGAAAACTACAAGCATCTCAGATAGAAGGAATAGCTCACCTTGTGGCCAGCAGTGTGGAAGGACTTCAACCGGAAGAAGTAACAATACTTGGTAGTCGTGGAAATATTTTATCAAAAGCACAGTCCGATTCCGAAGCCTCCAAGATGACAGATTCACAAAGAGAATATCAGAAAAGCATAGAAAAAGACATGGCTAACAGAATCCAAACCATATTGGAAAGAGTAGTAGGCCATGGAAATGCTGTTGCCAGGGTATCTGCAACCCTCGATTTTACATCTATAGAAAAAACAGAAGAAGTCTATGATGCTGAAGAACCAGTACCCAGAAGTTTACATCGCAAAACCAGAACATCATATGCCCCTATCGAAGCTGGTGAAAGTACCGTTAGTCCCATCAACATAGAAACTAATGATTCATATAATACAGAGCAGGAAGAAAAAGATGAAACAATTAATTATGAAATAAACCGAGTTGTCAGCAAGACAGTAATGCCGGTGGGTAAAATAGATAGCTTGTCTGTGGCTGTGTTGGTAGATGGTGTCTATCAAAAAAACAATGAAGGCATTGAGGAATTCCAGCCAAGATCGAAAAAGGAAATCCAATCTTTTGAAAATATTGTAAAAAATACAGTCGGTTTTAATGTGGACAGGGGCGATCAGATAGTAGTAACCAGCATTCCTTTCAACAGAATTGAACTTGAAACAGGATCTGATGAAGGAAGTTTTTGGAAGAATGGATTGTTTTTCTTGATGCCTCTTATGAAATATTTCATTTCTTTAATTGCTCTGATATTTATTGTATTTTTTATTTTACGTCCCTTGGTCAAGCTGCTCTTGAAAGGGGTGAAAGATCAAGAAGCCGGCGCGCCTGAATTACCATCTGCGGCCAATAATCAGTTAGAGAGCAGTCGTATTTTATTAGGTTCGGAAAGATCGATGCAAAAAGGCCTTAATGAAGTAGAAGTCGTAAAGAATCTAGCGAGCCGGGATGCTCAAAAATTTGCAGAATTATTGAGAAATTGGCTTAAGTAATGAGGTGCTTTAAAATATGACAAACGAAGAAAGGGCAGCGATATTGCTTTTATCGTTGGAAGAAGAACAGGCAGCAGAGGTAATGAAAAATTTCAGCTCATCTGAAATTAAGCAAGTCGGAAGATGTATGAGCCTCTTAAACGAAATATCTGATGAAGACATAGAGTGTGCTGCCGGAGATTTTTGCGCACTTGCCCAGCAAAAAGGAAAGAGGATTGTATCCGTTGATGATAATGCCATTAAAAATATAATCAAAAAGGCCTTAGGGGATGATAAAGCAAAAGATGTCTTAAAGATGATTGAAGAGGAAAAATTTAAAGCCCCTGACAACTCAGTTATTGAGAAGCTAAGGGATATTGACCCCAGGGTCTTGTTGGATTTTACAAAGACAGAGCATCCCCAGACAATAGCCCTTATGCTGGCAATTTTGAAATCGGAACAGGCCGCAGAGATTTTGGAAAATCTTCCTCCTGACAAACGAAATGAAATTGTAAATAGGATGGTTACTCTCAATAACGTTCCGTATGAGTTCATAGAAGAGATGGCCAGGACGCTTGATTCAGAGCTAAATTTTGAGGAGACGAGCGAGCAACAGGTCGGCGGGGTCTCTATGATGGCAGAAATTTTGAATAATATGAATCGGGCGAGTGAAAGTGAAATTCTTGATTCGGTTGAGGAAGCAAATTCGGATTTAGCATCTGAGATTAGGAATCTCATGTTTACTTTTGATGATGTCTTAAAATTAAGTGATAAAGATATTAGGGAGTTGATAAAGGAAATAAACAAAGAAGATTTGGTCCGTTCTCTAAAGGTAGCTGAGCAGGGATTGAAAGATAAGATTTTTAAGAATATGTCAAGTCGTGCGGCTGAAATGCTCAAGGAAGACATAGAACTTATGCCTCCCATAAGACTATCCGATGTTGAAAAAGCTCAAAAAAAGATTATCGAGACTGCAAAAAGATTAGAATCTGAAGGTAAAATAACAATTGCAAGGGACAATGAAAAAGATGAATTTGTCTAGGATTATTAAAGCACAAGACATTAAGCTGACAGATTCGAAAGAAAAACTGCAGCCGAAATTCATCAAGATAAATTTTCAGACGAAAGAGAAAGATGAGGATATCTATAAAAACAAGAGCAAGGTTAGAGCTGATATTGTACCCCAAAAAAAGGAGATAGAAGAAAAAATAGAGATTATAAAAAAAGAGGTGTATGACAAAGCATTCTCAGAAGGAGTGAGGGAAGGTAGAAATCAGGAAAAGAAAAAGTTATCTATAACAATAGAATCAGTTGCGAAACTTATTAAAGATTTAAAAATCTTAAAAGACGAATTTTTTGAAAATTCTGAAAAAGAGATAATCGACCTCATTTTTTTGATAGCTAAAAAAGTTATACATAGAGAAGTGAGTACCAGTAGAGAGATTATAGTATCTGTACTTAGAGATACAGTAAAAAATATAAGTGACAGAGAAGGTGTCAAGATCAGGCTGAATCCCAAAGATTATCATTATATAATGGAGGTGCGGCCTGATTTTCTTAGTAAATTTTGTGACATAAAAAACACACTCATTGAAGAGGATGAGGAAGTTAGACAAGGAGGGGCTGTGATAGAGACACATTCAGGAGGAATAGATGCCGGGTTAGATCACCAGTTTGATAAAATCAAAGAGACATTACTTGCAACTCGATAGATGGGAATTTCCTTTTTAGACACGGATTACACTGCCCTTTATTGCAAACAATATGTATGATTTTGAAGGGTATTACAGGACAATAGAGGGAGTAGATCCCATTAAGGTCTATGGGAAGGTAAGCGAGATTATCGGCCTTTTAGTGGAAGGCTATGATCCCGGAAGTTCCATAGGTAAAATGTGCCAAATTTATCCAAACGGTGATATCAGCCCGATTAGCGCGGAAGTTGTGGGGTTCAGGAAAGGTAAGGTCCTTTTAATGCCTCTCGAAGGTCTGGAGGATGTGGGCCCAGGGTGTAAAATTGTCTCCTCAGGTAAAAAGGCAGGTGTAAGAGTTGGCCGTGGTCTTCTAGGAAGAGTAATAGATGGTTTAGGCAATCCTATTGATGATAAAGGAGTTTTAGGATCAGAAGACGAATATCCGATTTATGCAGATCCCATCAACCCTCTTAAAAGAGGTAGAATAAGGAAACCGGTAGATTTGGGAATTAGAGCAATAAATGGATTATTCAGTTGTGGCAAAGGTCAGAGGATGGGGATATTTGCAGGTTCCGGAGTAGGTAAAAGCTCTCTCCTTGGTATGATTGCCAAAAATACAAAGGCTGATATTAATGTAATCGGACTCGTTGGTGAAAGAGGAAGAGAGGTTCGTGAGTTCATCGAAAACAATCTTGGTGAGGTGGGGCTGGCCAGATCCGTGCTCATAGTGGCAACGTCGGATAGCCATCCCTTGCTTAGGTTGAGGGCGGCCTATGTAGCAACATCTATATCAGAATTTTTTAGGGATCAGGGTATGGATGTCCTTCTTATGATCGATTCGCTGACCAGATTTGCCATGGCCCAAAGAGAAATCGGTCTTTTTCTTGGGGAACCCCCGACTACAAAGGGTTATACGCCTTCAGTCTTCAGTCTGATGCCGAAGCTGTTGGAGAGAGCAGGAAATATAGAAAACAAAGGCAGCATTACAGGTCTTTATACAGTATTGGTGGAAGGTGATGATTTTAATGAACCAATCGCAGATATGTCACGGGCGATTTTGGATGGCCACATAACCCTTTCTCGTGATCTGGCTGCAAAAAATCACTATCCTGCAATAGATGTCCTGAACTCTATTAGCAGGGTCATGGTTGATCTTGTAGATGAGGAGCATAAAAAAAAGGCGAATGATCTTTTAAATATTGTGGCAACCCATAGAAAGGCTGAGGATTTAATTAATATAGATGCTTATGTAGAAGGGAGTAATCCGGAAATAGATTACGCAATTAAAATGATAGATAAAATAAATCGTTTTTTAAAACAGGATATTAATGAAAAGATTGATTTTGAAGAGACCAAAGAAGAGCTGTTTGCTCTCTTCAATTAGCCCAACGAATTCAAAGATGTCTACGAGCAGGCTAGACGAACACGTGCTGCCGTGAACCTGACAACCTAATCAGGACAAGCCGGAGCAAACAGGTTTGAAGATAAAAAAATGATTGTGTTTCAGAATTTTCTGCCGGAAAAAACGCGAAAATAATTACTAAGGTACTAATTCATTTCTCTCCGTGTCATAAGTACTGCCTCGTGGTATATAACACNNCTCAAGGTTCAGAGGTTCAGGGTTATAAAGAGCATGAAAAGTACAAAGTAGCCAACCTTGAACCTGACAACCTGAGTAGTTAACAGCTATGTTTAATTTTAGATTGCAATCAGTTCTGAATTATAGAAAACAGTTAGAGGGGAAGGTTACCTCTGAATTTGCGGATACAAAGAGGCGATTTGATTGTGAAAAAGAAATATTGAAAAACTTGAAAAAAGAAAGGTTGGATTTGGTCTCCAGGTTGAACGGCATGGCAGGGACTAAATTGTGTGCCGCAAATATTTCAGCTTACTTTTTGTATATAAATTATATAAAGCATAAGGAAAAATATCATGAAGAGGCCATCTCTAGAATTGCAAAGGAATTGGAAGAGAAAAGATTGGCACTTGTTGATGCTATAAAAAAAAGGAAAATTCTAGAAATAGTCAAAGAAAAAAAGATGGAAGAATATAGAATAGAGTTAATTAGTACAGAACGAAAAGAATTGGATGAGTTGGGAACTTCCAAATACGCAAGGAATATGAAAATTGAAAAAATTGATAATTGCGTGTGAAATTCTTATATTATTTATTTTTTTTATGAAGATTGTTACGGTCGTGGGAACATTAAAAAACTCAGGGGCCGTTGATCATTTTCTGTCCGTAGAGCAGGCATCAGCGAATTCTCCAGCAGTGGATAATAAAAAAATTTCTAGTGGGGATGGAGACGGTTTAAAGGAAAAAGAGCTTATTTCTTCACTACTGGAGGAACAAAAAAAGCTCCAGGATCGGGAAATTCTTTTAAAGTCTGAAGAAAAAAGACTTAATTCACTGAAAAATGAAATACTGTCGAAATTTGCTGAACTGCGCATAGTGGAAGAAAAATTAAGTGGATTCCTTGAACAGATTAAAGAGATACATGATGCAAGATATAAAAATTTAGCAAAAGTTTATGAATCTACTCCTCCTGCCCGAGCAAGTGCTATGCTGGAAAGTTTGGACAAGAAAACAGCCGCAACTATAATCATGAATATGAAAACCAAGAAGGCAGGAGCGATATGGGGATATCTAGACCCAGAAAAAGGTGTAGAGATAACCAAAGAGATAACCCGTATCGATTGCTCTTCCAAAAAGAGTAAATAGACCTTCATCAATGAGATTTACGGTCAAAATACTTTCTTATTAGCCGCAGACCCACACAGACAATCAGATGTAATAGAGTTTCATGTCCGGGGGTGAGAAATCCCTAGGCAATATTTGCATCATCTTAATCCTCCCTCCCCCCATTATTATTTTCCTAACCTCCTGATATTAAATATACTTTTTATAGTCCAGAGGAGGGCACGCCTTTTGCTTTAACTACATTAAATATTACGCCAAAGGTAAAAATGTACATGTTTATTGGACCAATTTGCTTGTCAAAAAAACTGGTTATGGAATTGAGATGATACAGTCTAATTTGCTGAGTTTAAAATCCGGCACCGGCCTTTTGGGCATATCCGGCAATTTGCAAAAAGGCAACATCGAAGAAAAACAGTCTCTGTTTGGATTAATTGAAGGTCCATTGACGTTTTTAAATTTGCTAAAGGGAAATATGTCATTCATTGGAAGGCATAATGGAAAAGCCTTTGGTGAAAGTATTGCAGCTTTACAGAAGGGCTTATGTAGTAAGGAAGGTTGTAAAGATGGGAAAGAGGGTATCCATCAGTCTGATAGTGAGGTAATTGCACATTTTTTAAAGGGCTGTGGTTTTAATGAAAAAGAAATTGAAAAAATCGTATGTGCAATCAAGGATGATTCAGGGTCGCTAAATGTGAAAAACAAGGGACCCTTTGACAATGGAAAGGCCTTTGGAGAAGGTGTTGTAGCTTTACAGAAGGGTTTATGTAGTAAGGAAGGTTGTAAAAATGGGGGAGCGGGTATTCATCGGCCTGATAGGGAGATGATTGCACATTTTTTAAAGGGCTGTGGTTTTAANNACATTTTTTAAAGGGCTGTGGTCTTAATGAAAAAGAAATTGAAAAAATCGTATGTGCAATCAGGGATGATTCAGGGCTGTCAAATGTGAAAAATAAGGGGCCTCTTGCCAATGGAAAGGCCTTTGGGGAAGGTGTTGCAGCTTTACAGAAGGGTTTGTGTAGTAAGGAAGGTTGTAAAAATGGGGGAGCGGGTATTCATCGGCCTGATAGTGAGGTAATCGCACATTTTTTAAAGGGCTGTGGTCTTAATGAAAAAGAAATTGAAAAAATCGTATGTGCAATCAAGGATGGTTCAGGGTCGCTAAATGTAAAAAATACAGGGCCTGCTGTTATTGGAGAAAAGGGGATTATTGGCACGGAGTCACCAAGGTTGGGGCTACTAAATGGATTAAGTCTTGAGAAAAAGACTGCCGGCGAAAAATTGAGCGACACAGATATAAATAAAAAAGGCGCTACCTCTTCTATCTTTGCAAAAAGTCGATGTGACAAGAGGAATTCCCAATATACCCCGGAAGCTGTTGGGCATAATGAGAATAAAGCAGAGTTAGAGAAAAGTTTAATAGAAACCGGAACGAAAGAATTGAGTAATCGCAAAACAGAGGTTTTGCATAAAGGAATTCGACCATTAGATAGTTTAATTAATGAAAGTTTTTCTGGTGAGAAACATCAGAATAACATTTCTCATGTAAATAATGTATCAGCGAACGTGAATGAAGGCGATATTAAACCCCGGATCTTGATCAAACAGATCGTAGAGGGTGCAGAAAAAAAATTATCAAATGGGCTGGGAAGGGTGAAGATCGCATTAAATCCACCTCATTTAGGTAAACTACATATGGACATAGTCCTCAATAATAATAAAGTTCAGGTTATCCTACAGGTGGAAAATGATAAAGTCAGGAATGTGTTGCAACTGAATGTGGAACAACTAAAGAACTCTCTCCATAGCCAGGGACTGACTGTAGATAATGTTAATGTATTTCTTCAGGAAAAATCAGACAACACTAATTATGAATTCAGACCAAATGGGCATCTATTTAAAGAAGGCAAAAATCGTGGAGAGAATGGAGAGGATCAGGATGGCGAACAAGATTTTTTAAGTCATAATTCATCAATACTAGAGGAAAAGGAATCAGGTCTACAAACAGACGGACGTATTAGTCTATTTGCTTGATTTATAAATTTACAAGGGGGCGAATGAAATGACTGGTATAGAAGCAGTTGCTAGTAATCATAGTAATTCACAGAATGTTATTAAAGAAAGTATGCTAGGTAAAGACGATTTTTTTAAGATGTTGCTGGCCCAGATTCAGCATCAGGATCCTCTCAATCCTATGGATGGAACAGCTTTTTCAGCCCAGCTTGCTCAATTCTCCAGTCTTGAGCAACTGAGCAACATAAATGATCAGTTGGAAACCATGAATCTTTATCAGGCCTCGGCAAATAATGCCCAGTCGCTGAATCTCATTGGCAGAGAAGTTACTGCAAGAGGTAATGCCCTCAAAGTAGAAGGTGAATTTACTGATCTGATTTATGGTTTATCAGGGGATGCAGGGGAAGTCAGTATTAAGATTTATGATGAGGCTGGGAATCTGGTAGATACCCTTGAACTCGGGAATCAAAAAGAGGGAAGGAATTCAGTTATATGGGATTGCAATGATGTTCCAAGCGGCAATTACACCTTCGATGTGTCCGCAGTCGATGGTAACGGTGAGGAAATCAACGTTGATACGATGATAACAGGAGTAGTAGCGGGGATTGCCTTTAAGAATGGCTCCTCCTATCTCTCCATTAATGGACAGGATATCGCTTTTGGAGATGTGTTTTCCGTTAATGACCTGGAAGGTTAACAGGACAATAAAAATAATATGGGGGTAATGAAAAATGGCAGGTTCATTATGGTCAGGGATCTCGGGCTTGAATGCCAGTGGCAAACAAATGGATGTCATCGGGAATAATATAGCAAATGTCAATACAGTAGGTTTTAAGGCAGGGACCACGGTCTTTGGCGACATCTTAAGCCAGAGTATTTCCGGGGGCTCAATGCAGGTAGGACGTGGTGTAGGGGTAACAGCGGTTCCTACGCTATTCGGGCAGGGTTCCTTTGCAAGCACGCAGAGCGCTACCGATCTTGCAATAGATGGCGAGGGCTTTTTTATGGTTAATGATTCCGATGGCGCCACATATTATACCAGAGCGGGTATGTTTAATATGGGTGAAGGTGGATACCTGAGGGACGTAAATGGATACAAGGTTCAAGGATATATATATCAAGACGGTGTTAACACAAATGCAATTGGGGATATCGCTTTGAGTGGTCTTCAGTCAGACCCATCAGCCTCTACTGAGTTTTCCATAGGTGCGAATCTCGACTCGGAGGCCGCAGAGGACGACATATTTATTTCGGCACAGACAATCTACGATTCATTAGGGGGTGCTCATACGCTGAGAATGGAATTTACAAAGCTTGATCCAGCCACCAATCCGCGTGAATGGAACTATCGTGCCTACTTGGAGCAGGCTGGTGTGTACACAGAATCTGATACTACCCTTGCCACTCCCGGTACAATAACCTTTGACGCCAATGGAGAATTAACTGCTCCTGCTGCGGATGTGGTCTTGAATTTTAATACCTTTCAGGGCCTCCTTCCTAGCGGGGCGGAGATCGGTACTGGTGGAACTAATGATATAATATGGATTGTAGCTGGAAGTGCAACATCGTTGCTTAGTCCTGAGGTAATGACAGGCTATGCCAGCCCATCGGTTAACAGGTCCCTTGTCAGTGATGGTT
>LGVE01024693.1_pt1 | contig 12791 bp, 7 predicted proteins | sample 469871 | NCBI WGS metagenome assembly LGVE01 (sample SAMN03893561, study PRJNA290197) | marine sediment metagenome | material: sediment; isolation source: combined push core samples #3730, #5133, and #5579 collected at Hydrate Ridge | place: Pacific Ocean: Hydrate Ridge | reverse complement strand
GCGGACCTGGAGGTCTGAAACTGGTGCCTTGAATATGCTAAGCACGATCCTTTCTGCAAGGAAAAACCTGAGGAGGATCCGAAAACACTAGAAATTGACAGGGGCCGTTGGGTCAGCTTCGGCTACATTATTGCCAAAAATCCTGCTTGACCAGGACTAGTGTCGACATATTCAGAACATTTAAAGCTTCAACCTATCCGCGGGTTGAGGCTTGTTTTTTTTATTTGTACAAACTACAAATCCCTTTACTCCTTTGAATTACCAGCCCAGTTGCAGCTGTAGCTTGATCAATAAAAACCCCTGTGCAAAGTCTTGCGGACGAATTAACTGTATAAGGTTTTAATAATTCTTGGTCTTTTTTGATTTAACCATTAGTATAGGGCCATTCAATGTATTGCATTTGTTAGGATAGGTTAGGGGAGGGGTAGTTGAAGAAGTCGCTTTTGCTGGTGGTTTTACTGTTTTTGCCGAGTGTGGTTTTTGCTCAACAGAATATCCTGATTCTGCATTCCTATCACAGTGGTTATGAGTGGACTCGTACCGTCGAGTCTGGAATGACAGATTTCTTGACCAAGAAACTGCCTGCCGCTGAGTTATTCCTCGAAGAGATGGATACCAAGCGCCATGCCCCCGAACAGATATTTCCACAATTGCGCAGCTTCTATGCGCAGAAGTACGCCGATACCCGCTTCGACCTCATCCTTTGCTCCGACGATAACGCCCTCGATTTCCTCCTGGCCTACCGCGATACTCTGTTCCCCGGAGTCCCGGTGGTCTTCTGCGGTATCAATAACTTTACAGACGAACGGATAGCGGGACACCAAGGCTTTACCGGGGTGATTGAGGCCAAGGACTATGCTGGTACCCTCGATATTGCCCTGGAACTGCATCCAGATACCCGCCAGGTAGCTCTGGTCAGCGATCGTACTCCCTCCAGTCTGGCTAACTTGCAACGTCTGCGGAAGGTGATGCCCCTGTTTGCAAAACGGGTCGACTTTGTTGAGTTGCTGGGACTGAGTGTTCCCGATTTGCAAAAGGCCCTGAAACAGTTGCCGACTGAGGCCATTGTTTTACATCTCGATTATTTCCGTGATGCCGATGGCCGCTATTATACGGTTCCTGAAAGCAATGCCCTGCATAGTCAGCACAGTGATCGCCCAGTCTATGCCTGCACCGATTTCAAAATTCGAGCCGGGGTGGTCGGAGGGAGGGTGGTCAGCGGTCGTCAGCAGGGAGAGACTGCCGCCCACCTGGCCGTGCATATCTTGACGGGTAAGTCTCCCAAAATCCCTCCAGTAGTGCTCCAAAGTCCCAATATTTACATGTTTGACTATCAGGCCCTGCAACGGTTTGGTATCGGCTCGGACCGTCTGCCGGAAGGCAGTGTGATTCTCAATGATTCAGACCGCCGCACCCCAGAGCAGAAACAGCAATTGTGGTTGGCCATGGCTTCGACGGGAGCCTTTGCACTGCTGGCTCTGGCTCTTAGTGTCGTTCTCTGCGAGCGCAGGGTGACAACCAAAGCGTTGCGTAAAAGCGAGGATCGCTTTCGTTCTCTGGTGGAAACGGCCAGTGACTGGATATGGGAGGTGGATACCACCGGTCGCTATACCTATGCCAGTGCCCGGGTTCAGGATTTGCTCGGTTACGCGCCGGCGGAGGTGTTGGGAAAGACACCTTTCGAACTGATGCCGTTGGCAATAGCCAAGAAGAGTCAGGAAAAATTTCAATCTTTTGCCGACTCTGGACAGCCCTTCTATCTGATGGAAAATGTCAATCTTCACCAAGATGGCCGAGAGATTGTACTGGAAACCAGCGGTGTGCCGTTTTTTGATGAGCATGGCAAGCTGGCAGGCTATCGGGGAGTTGACCGGGATATCACCGACCGGAAGCGGATTCAGGAAGAACTGCATCTTGCGAAGTATGCTCTGGATTCATCCCTGGCCCCGACCATCATGAGCGATTTGCAGGGGCGAACGACCTATGTGAACAAAGCCTTCCTTGATATCGCTGGGCATAGCAGCGAGGAAGAAGTTTTAGGCAGTGACGCCTTCGCCTTTCATGTTAATTCAAACAAGGTTTCGCTCGTGCGTGAGGCTTTGAAAAACAAGGGAGAATGGCGCGGGGAATTGCTGGCCAAAACCAAAGAAGGTCTGGAGATTGATGTGGAGCTTTTGTCCAACATCGTCAAAAATCCCGCAGGAGAGCCTCTGGCCAGGATGGGATCTTTTCTCGATATCACCGAGAAAAAGAAGGCCGAGCAGGAAGTCAGGCGCTTGGCATATTTTGACGACCTCACCGGATTGCCCAACCGGACTCTGCTCATGGATCACATGGAGCTTGCCTTTGGCAGTGCCGTGCGAGCGAGTAATTCAGCAGCGGTGCTGCTTCTCGATTTGGATAACTTCAAACAGATCAATGACACTCTGGGACACGCCAAGGGTGATCTGCTGCTAAAGCAGGTCGCACAGCGCCTTCGCACTGAAATCCGCAAGGGTGAGACCGTGGCCCGCTGGGGCGGCGACGAATTTGTTCTGCTACTGCCCGATGTTAACAATGAGATGGCAGTAGCGAGTGTGGCTCGCAAGATTATGGAACTACTAACTGAACACACCTACGACCTGGATGGGAGCGAGGTGTATTCATCGGCCAGTATTGGCATCGCCCTTTATCCCCAGAACGGTTTGGATTCGGAGACGTTGCTAAAACATGCCGATACCGCCATGTATGAAGCCAAAAAAGATGGTCGCAACGATTACCATTTTTTCTCGGAACAGATGCATCAAAAAGCCATTGAGCGCCATACATTGGAGGGATGTCTGCACAGGGCGTTGGGGAGGGGGGAGTTTTTTCTGGTCTATCAGCCGCAGCTTGATCTGCTTACCGGCGAGACGGTGGGCATGGAAGCGCTGGTTCGTTGGCAGTCTCCTGATAGAGGACTGGTTTCACCGGCCGAATTTATTCCTGTGGCGGAGGATAGCGGTCTGATCCGACCCTTGGGGGAGTGGATTTTGCGTACGGCCTGTAGGGAGGCGGTAGCTTGGCAACGTTTGGATCGCGGGCCCTTACGGCTTGCAGTCAACTTGTCGGCCCAGCAATTCAGGCAGCCCGATTTTGTAGAGCGTATCGAAGAGGTGTTGCAGGAGACGGGTCTCGACCCTCAATTGCTGGAACTTGAGCTTACCGAAAGCGTCTTCATGGAAAACCGGGAGGCTGCCATCGAGGTGCTGGTCGATCTCAAGGCCCGTGGAATCCAGATCGCCATCGATGATTTTGGAACGGGTTATTCTTCTCTCAGCTATCTGAAGAACTTTCCCATTGACCGGATCAAGATTGCTCAAGAGTTTGTGCGGGATATTCCAGCGGATCCAAACGATATGGCGATTGTTTCGGCGACCATTGCCATGGCCGAAAGTCTCGGTTTGAAATTGATCGCTGAAGGGGTGGAAACTCTTGAACAGCTAGAATTCTTGCAGCAACAAGGCTGTCAAGAGATGCAGGGGTATTATTTTTCCCGGCCCCTACCGGCAGATCAGGTGGCTGACTTTTGTAGACAACAACCGTGTTTGGTCATGGTGCCAAAAGCTGATTAATCTTGGAAGAGCGGCAGTACATGGCCATGCTTTAGTCGCGCAACGACTTGTCGATCCTAGTAAATGCCCAGTAAAAATGTTCGGGGCTTTCTTCGTCTGTTGTCCTCGACCGTTCCCGCCAACAAAGGGATAAATTCCCCAGAGAATTCTTTCCCTTCGACTAATCCAACAAAACTTAAAGATCGATCCATCTCCAGGAACCGTTGCGTTCTGGTACTGCTCAGGTTGGAGCCAAGTGCCTTTCGAACAGGGCGCGAATTTGTTCGGTGGTCTGTTGATAGTCTGCCCGTAGCTGTTCTTCAGGCTGGTTTCCCCGGTAGCCGAGCCGTTGGGCCAGTTTGGCCAAGTAGCCTTTGTCGCTGGGCAGTTGGTTGATCGATTGATCGTGCACCAGACGCAGCTTGTTTTCCAAACGGCGCAGAAACACATAACCCTCGGTCAGCAGACGAGTTTCCTGATCATCGAGATGCTTGGTCTGTTGTAGGTCCTGCAACGCGTCGAGGGTATTGGGCGAGCGTAAGCTGGAATCGTTGCCACCATGGAGCAATTGCAGGTACTGAACCAGAAATTCCACATCCACCAGGCCGCCGCGGCCGGTTTTGATGTTGTAATGAGTACGGTTTTCCTTGGCCAGTTCACTCTCCATGCGCTGTCGCAGGTGGTAAATTTCCTGCCGGGAATTCTCTGGGAGCGGTTGTCCAAAAACAATTTCTTGCTGAAGCTGATTGATGTTTTTGGCGAAGCTGGTTGGGCCAACCACCACCCGGGCCTTGATCAGGGCCTGGCGTTCCCACAGCTGAGCCGACTGCTGATGGTAGCCGCGAAAGGCTGGCAGGCTGCTGACCAGGGGCCCCTGCTGGCCTGAGGGGCGCAACCTGGTGTCGATCTGGTAGACGCTGCCTTCGCTGGTAAACAACGAGAGCACCGAGATGATCCGCTGTGCCAGGCGGGAAAAGTATTCCTGGTTGCTGCGAACTTTAAACAGAGCCGGGTCGCTGTCTTCAGCCGCTTGAGTCTGGCCCTGATCCTCATAGATGAAGATGATGTCCAGGTCCGAATGGTAATTAATTTCGCGGCCACCGAGTTTGCCCAGGGCCACTATGGCGAAAGCGGCTTCTTGTTCGTTGCCGTTGGCGTCCTGGCAGGTTGGCAGGCCGTACCGGGCCAGCAGCTCTTGGCGGGCCATATCCGTGGCCTGCTGCAAGCAGATCTCGGCCAGCAGGGAGAGCTGCCCGGGACTCTGCTGTACCGAAAGGTCTCCGCGAAGGTCGCAAAGGGCCACGCGCAACAGTTCCTCATTATGAAAGTGGCGCAAGGCATCGAGCTTCTCTTCGTAGTCACTGGCCCGCTCAAGGTGTTTGTCCAGGTCGGATTCCAGCCGGTCGCGGGCTTTTTCCGGGTCGCTATCCTGGATGGCAACCAAAAAGTCGAGGGTGCCGGGGTGCTGAATGAGGATCCGGGACAGAAACTGGCTGGTGCCGAACAGGGAGACCAGCAGCTTGATCAGGGGACGATTTTCGGCCAACAGGGCGAAGAAGGTTGCTCGAGCGCGCAGGGCGCCGAGAAAGCGTTCCAGATTGCGGAAGGCCATGTCCGGTTCCGGCAGAGCAATGACCTCGCATAGCAGCAGCGGTGCAAGACGGTTGAAATGGCGACGGGCCTGCGGGGAAAGGGGGTGCCTGGGTGGGCCATCCCGTAGGGCGAGAAGGGTGTCATAGGCACCGACCGGATCATCGAACCCCTTGGTTTTTAGCAGTTCCTGCAGTTCGGCAGGCTCGGCCGCCGGATCGAACAGGTAGGTGACCTCTGCCGGCACGGCTTCCGCCTCCTCTTCGCTGGTGTAAAATAGGTCGTGGTAGATCGCCTCCACTTCTTGGCGGTAGCTCTCCAAGACCTGGCGGAACTCGGAGCTGTCGATATATCCGCAGCGTCGGCCGAGACGTTCGAATTCTATTTCATCGGTGGGCAGATTATGGGTTTGGCGCTCCTGCACCACCTGGATGCGATGCTCGACGGTGCGTAAAAAGGTGTACGCTTCGTTGAGAATTACTGTTGTATCGGCGTCGATCAGGCCGTGGCTTTGCAGCAAGCACAGGGCGCGCAGGGAGTTTTTTTCCCGCAGGGCTGGGTGCTTGCCGGCATGAATGATCTGTAGTGCCTGAATAAAGAATTCGATTTCACGAATTCCGCCTCGGCCGAGCTTGAGATTGAGTTCGCCTTCCCGCTCGCGGGTAAGATTGTGATCGATCTTCTGCTTCATTACCTTGAGATCGTCGATCATGGTGTAATCGAGATACCTGCGGTAGATAAAGGGTTCAAGGTTTTGTAAGAGCTGCCAGCCGAAATCGAGGCTGCCGGCTACCGGTCGGGCTTTAAGCATGGCCGAACGTTCCCAGCTTTGACCCCAGTGCTCGTAATAGGATTCGGTGGCGCGCAGGGAGCTGGCAATTTCACCGGAGCGTCCTTCGGGCCTCAGGCGCAGATCGACGCGAAACACGAAGCCGTCGGCTGTGACCTGGTGCATGGCCTGGTTGATCTTCTCTCCCAGCTTTACAAAGTACTGGTGCAGGTGGATGCGGTTGTGCACGGCGTCGCCATCGACGATGCCGGTCGTTTCGCCCTGGTCGCAGCTGTAGCAATAAATCAGATCGATATCCGAGGAAAAGTTAAGCTCGCAACCGCCGAATTTGCCCATGGCAAGGACGGTAAAGTCGGCTTCGGCGCCAGACTGGTCGCTATCAGGGCCGAGCAGGGGGGCGCCAAAACGTTCGCGCAGCAGTTCGTCGCAGATCTTATAGGAGCGTTGCAGGGTGGCAGAAGCCAGGTCTGAGAGCTCTGCGGTGGTAGCGGCCAGATCGGTCAGGCCCGTCAGGTCGCGGGTGGCGATTCGCAGGATTTCCTGCTGTTTAAAGTGGCGCAGGCCTTGCTGTAGGTCTTCGAAGGAAGACCCTTGGGGGATTCTTTGCTGTAGCTCAGCGAGCATGGCCGAATGGTCTTTGGCCTGGCGGTATCCCTCCTCGAGAAAAAGGCTGTCGAGCAGGGTGTTGTGCCGAAACAAAATAGTGGCCAGGAACTGGGAAGCACCGAGCACGGTGAGCAGCACCTCGCAACAGGTGGACTTTGCCAGCAGAGCGCAAAGATGCTCGCTGTTCAGACCGCTGGCGAGGCGTTCAAGGGCATTGAGGGCTTGGTCGGGGGCGGCGCTTGCCAGAGCGGTTCGGGTCAGCTCGGTCAGCTGTTTTTCGCTGAGACCGTGCTCCTGCAGCAGTAACAAGTTGGCGGCACTTTTATTTGACTCCTGATAGCCGCAGGTTGTGAGCAGGCTGGCTAAACCCTCCTGGTCCTGCTTGCGTAAGCCGTCAACCAGTTGGGACGTCGGCAAGTCTGGTTGCATAGGCATCAGTCCTGTTTTGCCAGCAATTCGGCCAGAGCATTCTGATAATCACCGTGAGCAACGCCCCGCTCGGTGATGATAGCGCTGATCAATCGAGCCGGGGTGACGTCGAAGGCCGGGTTGCGCACGGCTATACCTTCTGGCGCCAGCCGGGTGTTGGCACAGTGGGTAACTTCTCTCTCGTCCCGTTCTTCGATGGGGATCAGGCTGCCGTCGGCGAGGGTCGGGTCGATGGTTGAGATGGGCGCGGCGACGTAAAAGGGAAGGTTGTGCTCTTTAGCCAGCACCGCTACGGTGTAGGTACCGATCTTGTTGGCCACATCGCCGTTGGCGGCAATGCGGTCGGCGCCGACGATCACGCAGTCGATTTCTCCCTGGCTCATCAGTGCGCCAGCCATGTTATCGCAGATCAGGGTGACCGGAATGCCGTCCTGGTGTAGTTCCCAGGCGGTGAGCCGGGATCCCTGCAAAAAGGGCCGAGTCTCGTCGGCGTAGACCATGATCTTTTTGCCGGATTCGACGGCGGCGCGAATCACGCCGAGGGCGGTGCCGTAGCCGCCGGTGGCCAGCGCCCCGGCGTTGCAGTGGGTCAAGACCCGGCTGCCGTCACCGATCAGCGGCGCGCCGTGAGCGCCCATGGTGCGGTTGATCTGCTCATCCTCTGCGGCGACATCCAGTGCTTCCTGCAGCAGACGCTCCTTGAGCTGGGCCAGTGGCAGTTCATGATGTTCCTTAGCGATGCGCTGCATGCGGTCCAGTGCCCAGAACAGGTTGACGGCCGTTGGGCGAGTTGCGGCGAGGACGGCACAAACCTGCTCGAACTGGTCGGTGAAGGCGGCAAAATTATCGGCCAGGATATCCCGAGCGCCAAAGGCGGCACCGAAGGCCGCCGCCACGCCAATGGCCGGCGCGCCGCGCACCACCATGGTCTGAATCGCCTCGGCTACACCCTGGTAGTCGGTGTATTCGAGCCAGACTTCCTGGGTCGGCAGCAGGCGCTGATCGATCATGCGGCAGATGCCGTCGCGGTATTCTATCGGTTTGATGGACATGCAAGATCTCCCGGACGCTGAATCATGATGGCGTCGCAAAAAGTCTGCCCTACGGCGTTACGGCGTTTTTTCAGGACCTCGACATACGAGATGTATGCCTGGAACCCCTGAAAAAACACCAGGCCTTGTAGGACGAAATCTTTGCTTAGCCATCCTATATGTTTTTGCGAATGCATCAATGTGCTCAGAAGCCTGAATTAATCCCCCGCCAGCTTCTTTTTCAACAGTTCATTGAGAGCCCCCGGATTGGCCTTGCCCTTGCTGGCCTTCATGATCTGGCCGACGAAGAAGCCGAGCAGCTTTTCCTTGCCGCCGCGGTACTCGGCAACCTGGCCGGGATTGGCAGCAATCACTTCGTCAACTAGGGGTTCGATGGCACTCAGATCAGAAACCTGCGTGAGCCCCTGCTCCTCGATAATGGTATCGGCATCCTTGCCCGATTGCCACATGGCGTCGAAGACCTTTTTGGCGATCTTGCCAGATATGGTCTTGTCGTCGATGCGCTTCAGCATGCCGCCCAGCAGTTGCGGCGTCACCGGGCCGTCATCGATGGTTGAATTGTTGTCATTCAAGGCGCGCAGGACTTCGCCCATCACCCAGTTGGAGCAGAGCTTGCCGTTACCGTGCAGTTTGACCAGGGCATCGTAATAGTCGGCGTTGGCGCGCTCGGTGGCCAGCACCTCGGCGTCGTAACGGGGAATCTCGTACTCTTTGACAAACCGCTCGATCTTGGCGGCGGGCAGTTCCGGCAATTCGCGGCGGGCTTGTTCCACCCACTCTTCGGAGACTATCAAGGGCACCAGGTCGGGATCGGGAAAATAGCGATAGTCGTGGGCCTCTTCTTTGCTGCGCATGGAGCGAGAGGTGCCGCTGTCGGTGTCAAACAGGCGGGTTTCCTGAACGACTCGCCCGCCTTCTTCCAGAATGTCGGCCTGCCGTTCGACCTCGTAGTCGATGGCCTGCTTAATGAAGCGAAAGGAGTTGATGTTTTTTAGCTCGGCACGGGTACCTAATTCCTTCTGCCCCCAAGGGCGGATGGAGACGTTGGCATCGCAACGGAAGGAACCTTCTTCCAGGTTGCCGTCGCAGACCCCGAGATAGACTATGATCTGATGGAGCTTCTTCAAATAAGCGATGGCCTCGTCGGAAGAGCTCATGTCCGGCTCCGAGACGATCTCCAACAGCGGCGTGCAGGCCCGGTTGAGGTCGACCCGCGAGCCTGCATCGCTGTCGTGCAGCAATTTGCCGGCGTCCTCTTCCATGTGAATGCGGGTGATGCCGATGGTTTTCTTGCCATTCTCGGTCTCGATTTCGAGGCGGCCGTGCTCGCAAATTGGCAGCTCGAACTGGGAGATCTGGTAGCCCTTGGGCAGATCGGGATAAAAGTAGTTCTTACGGGCGAAGATCGACCGGGGGGCGATAGTGCATTCGGTGGCCAGTCCGGTTCGAACCGCGTATTCGACCACCTTTTTGTTTAGCACCGGCAGGGCGCCGGGCAGGCCCAGGCAGACCGGACAGGTCTGGGAGTTGGGCTGGTTGCCGAAGGTGGTAGAGCAGTTGCAAAAGATCTTGGTATTGGTGGTCAGCTGGGCATGGACTTCCAGCCCGATGACGACTTCATATTTGGAGAGCATGGTTCAATCCTTCCGATTCGGAAAGCCGTACCTTCCCAGCGGGAAGTGCATGGGGACAGATTAAATAGAATAATGGTCCCTGATAGTTTGCCTTACAGGGGCGCCTGTTGCTGATGCCAGTCGCTGGCCTGTTCAAAGGCGTAAGCGGTGCGCAGCAAGGTCTCTTCACCGAAGGGTCGGCCGATGAGCTGCAGGCCGATGGGCAGGCCTTTCTGGGACATGCCGCAGGGTAGGCTCATGCCGCAGGTGCCGGCCAGATTGACCGGAATAGTGAAAATGTCCGACAGGTACATCTGTAGCGGATCGGCGGTTTTCTCGCCGATGTGAAAGGCCGGAGTCGGTGCCACCGGGGTAAGAAGGACGTCGACTTGGTTGAAGGCGTCGAGAAAATCCTGACGGATCAGGGTGCGCACCTTCTGCGCCTTGAGATAGTAGGCGTCGTAGTAACCGGAGGAGAGGGCGTAGGTGCCGAGCATGATACGTCGCTTGACTTCGGGACCGAAGCCGGCGGCGCGGCTCTGCCTGTACATATCGATCAGGCCCTGCTCTCGGTCGACCCGCTGACCGTAGCGCACACCGTCGTAGCGGGCCAGGTTACTCGATGCTTCGGCGGTGGCGATGAGATAGTAGCAGGCCACGGCGTAATCGGTATGGGGCAGGGAGACTTCCACCGGCTCAGCACCGAGTTCGCGCAAGGTATCAACGGCCTTTTCAACTGCCTGTTTAACGTCAGGATCGAGACCTTCGATGAAGTATTCTTTCGGCAGGCCGACCTTCAGGCCCTTGACGCCGTCCTTGAGGGTCGCCCGGTAATCCGGTACCGGCAGGTCTACCGAGGTCGAGTCGGCAGGATCGTAGCCGGCCACAGCTCCGAGGAGCATGGCGCAGTCTTCCACGTCGCGGGTGATGGGCCCGACCTGGTCGAGGGACGAGGCGTAGGCGATCACTCCGTAGCGGGAGACCCGGCCATAGGTCGGCTTGAGACCGACCACGCCGCAATGGGAAGCCGGCTGACGAATCGAACCGCCGGTGTCGGTACCGAGGGTCGCCACCGCCTGGCGAGCGGCAACGCAGGCCGCCGAACCGCCGGAGGAACCGCCGGGCACGCAGTCGCCGTTCCAGGGATTGCGCACCGGGCCGAAGGCGCTGTTTTCGTTGGAGCTGCCCATGGCGAATTCATCCATATTGAGCTTGCCAAGGATGATCGCTCCCTGCTCCTTGAGTTTGGCGACAGCGGTGCCGTCGTAGGGTGGAACAAAGTTGTTGAGGATCTGCGAGGCACAGGTGGTGCGCAGTCCTTCGGTGACAAAAATATCCTTAAGGGCCAGCGGAATGCCGGTCAAAGGAGCGTCGTCACCGGCTTTGAGGCGGGCGTCGGCTGCCTCGGCCTGCTGCATAGCTTCCTGCGGGCAAACGGTGATAAAGGCGTTGACCCGCTCGTCGGTGGTGGCGATGCGGTCGAGAAAGGCCCGGGTCACGTCCTGTGCCGAGGTCTTACCCGCCCTGAGCAGATCGTGCAATTGGTGGATGGTCAGGTCGGTCAGTTGCATAATTCGATTCTCCAAAAAACAAAATCGCTTAAGTGGGGCAGCGATTATTCAATAATTTTGGGCACCAGAAAGCAGCCGTCACTGGCTGCCGGGGCGTTTTGCAGGGCCTTTTCGGTGCCGAGGGAGGGCTGCGCTGAATCGGCGCGAAAGGCGTTCTCCATCGGTACCGCATGGGCGGTGGGCACGATATGGTCGGTGTCCAGTTCGTTAAGTTTGTCAACGTAGCCGAGAATGGCGTCCATCTCGCTGGTCAGGGCATCAATTTCGTCCTTTGAGAGCGCCAGCCGCGCCAGCTGCGCAACGCGCTCAACCTGAGCTCGGGTTATCTTCATATATTCAACCTCCGTAAAAAGCTGGTCTGTTCACAATAAGAGCACAACCTACCACGGCGGAGGCCGTTTTTTCAAGGTTTAAGGCGGCGTCACCAGTTCTCTGGCAGGTATCCCTCCGGTTATTTCAGGTCCCCTAAACAGCTGCTCAGGCAGGGAGTATGTTAGGGCACGGTAATGCCGGCAGGTTGATTATGGGGAGTGAAAATTGCATGTGATTTATCCTACTGCCGGAATAAGTTGACTGGATTTGTAGTGTTTTGGGAGCTTGAGTGAATAAGATGAATGACCGCAAGAAAGTTTGGCGAAATATTGTTGGAAATGGGCGTGATAAGCGAGTCCGATCTGGATAATGCTCTTTCACGGCAAAGGCTGTCAAAAAAACTGCGCGGGCAAGTTTTTGAAGAACTGGGTGTGATTTGCGATGTAGATATACTGCGAATTCTGGCACAACAATTCAATTTGAAGAAGGTCGAGGAGATCGGCCGTCCTCCGGTGCCGAAAAAAGTGCTGGAACTCATCGATGCCGAGATGGCCCTGGAAAACCTTTTCTTCCCCCTGGGAATCAATAACGGAAAGTTGTTTCTTGCCACCAGTAACCCGCTGGATTTCTCCGCTATGGATAAATTAACCTTTCGTACCGGGTTGCAGGTCGTACCGTTTTTGGCGACTCCAACGGAAATTACCCGGGCCATCAGGAAGTATTATCTTAAGGAAGCCGCGGCGGATGATAATCAAAACCAGAGGTTGCTGGTGGTAGACGATCAACAGTCGTATCGCGTGACCCTATTCAATCATCTGCAAAAGGAGGGCTATGCGGTGCTGCAGGCTGACCAGGGTGCCGATGCTTTGAAACAGGTTTTAAGCCGTGCGCCGCAGTTGATCTTGCTGGAAACGGGCTTGCGGGGCATGGACGGCAAAGATGTGTTTCGTACCCTGCAGACCAACAGCTTGACTCGCCAGATTCCGGTGATTGCCCTCTCTACCCGAGCTTATCCGGAGGAAGAGGCGAAATTTCTCGATATGGGCTTTTTTGATTTTATCGCCAAACCCTACAATTTTATTCGACTTATGGCACGGGTTCGTCGCGCCCTGAGTTTTCACCGTGTCTGCCAAGCGGAGCAGCTTAATTGAAACACATTTTCGGGTCGAAATAAAATTGTCAGAAGAAGTAAACTTTACCTGATTAGTGTCGAGCTTCAGCCAGTGTGACATTTGCTGTCACAACAATGCGGTAGC
>LGVE01040123.1_pt2 | contig 12803 bp, 17 predicted proteins | sample 469871 | NCBI WGS metagenome assembly LGVE01 (sample SAMN03893561, study PRJNA290197) | marine sediment metagenome | material: sediment; isolation source: combined push core samples #3730, #5133, and #5579 collected at Hydrate Ridge | place: Pacific Ocean: Hydrate Ridge | reverse complement strand
TGCATATATAGTTCCTGGACTAGGTGATGCAGGAGATAGGTTGTTTGGTACTAAATAACATCCAGAAAAAGGTCTAGTATTTAGATCTTTTTTTGTTATTTAAATTATTACGAGATTGACATATTTATAACAATGTTGTAAATTGTTAATATGTATATTTTTTAATGACCATATATATTTGATTATTTGTATATTTGTATTATAATTGTTTAGAGGTGCTTTATGACACAAAAGAGAAAAGATAAAATTAATTATTATTTAGATATTGCCGAGATAGTTTTAAAGAGAGGAACATGTCTTAGAAGGAACTATGGAGCGATTATTGTAAATAACGATGAGATTATTGCAACTGGGTATACTGGGGCGCCAAGAGGTAGAGAAAATTGTATTGATTTGGGGTATTGTGTCAGACAAAAATTAGAGGTTCCAAGAGGAACCAAGTATGAACTTTGTCGAAGTGTACATGCTGAAGCAAATGCAATTATTTCAGCTTCAAGAAAAGATATGATTGGTGCAGATTTATTTCTAGTAGGAATTGAAAAGGATTCTTTAAATTACGTAGAGAATGCGAATAGTTGCTCTATGTGTAAAAGAATGATTATTAATGCAGGTATTGATAGAATTATTATTAGAGATAATTTAGAAAACTATCGAACTATAGATGTTTTAGAATGGATTGAACATGATGATTCGTTGGATAGTCAAATAGGATATTAATGAGGTGCTATTTTGTTTAAATATATCTTTGCTTTTATTGTTGCAGGGATTTCAAGTGCTATTTTAACTCCACTTGTTATTGCTTTGGCTTATAAAATAGGTGCAGTAGATGTGCCGGATGACGATAGAAGAGTACATACTGAGCCGACTCCTCGAATTGGTGGATTAGCCATTTTCTTAGCGTTTTTAATTTCAATAGCAATATTTTCAGATCTGAACAGTCAAAAAATGTTTGGCTTGATTTTTGGATCTTTTGTTATAGTTGCAGGTGGATTGGTAGATGATGTAAAAGGGTTGAATGCAAAGACAAAGCTGGTAGTTCAGATTATAGCAGCGATAATTCTTTACTATTATGGTTTTAGAGTAGAATTTTTTACCAACGTGTCGAATCTTAACATGATTGTGAACTTAGGTTTCTTAAGTTTTCCAATTACGGTATTTTGGATAGTGGGTATTACAAACACCATTAATCTTATAGATGGTTTAGATGGATTGGCGGTTGGAATTAGTACTATAGCCGCAATTACTCTAGCCTATGTATCTTTTACTTTTGGTAGAAATGAGACTTTACTTTTGAGTTTAATTATTATTGGAGCAAATTTAGGGTTTTTACCTTACAATTTCAATCCAGCTAAAATATTTATGGGAGATACAGGAGCATTGTTTTTAGGATTTGCTTTAGCGGCAATTTCTATTGAAGGAGTTATGAAAAGCGCAACTGTGATAGCTATATTTATTCCGTTATTAGCTTTAGGACTTCCAATATTCGATACAACTTTTGCAATAATGAGAAGAATTGTTAATAAAAAACCGTTGATGGAAGCTGACAAGGGTCATTTGCACCATAGACTATTATCTCTTGGAATGGACCAAAAAAAAGCTGTGCTGATGCTTTATCTTATTTCGATTTTATTGGGAATAGGTGTAGTTCTTTTAGTTAATAATCTTGTGCTTAATACCGTCATTGTTGTGGGAATTGTAGTATTTCTCGTCTATATACCAATTATTATTACAACAAGGAGAAAAGACGATGAACAAAATTAAAGTTATTTCAGTTTTTGGGACTAGACCAGAGGCGATTAAAATGGCGCCTTTGGTTAAAGAATTTATTGAGAATTCAGAATATTTTGATTCTAAGATTCTAGTAACTGGTCAACATAGAGAAATGCTTGATCAAGTTTTAGATATATTTAAAATTGTTCCCGACTATGATTTGAATATTATGAAACACAATCAAAGCATTGTGGATATTACAAGTGAGGTTATTAAGGGAATTGATGAAATTTTGAAAGATTTTTCTCCCGATGTTTTACTGGTGCATGGAGATACAACTACAAGTTTTGCTGCAGCATTAGCAGCTTTTTACAATCATGTGAAAGTTGGTCATGTCGAGGCAGGTCTAAGAAGTGGTAATAAGTATTCTCCATATCCGGAAGAAATGAATCGCAGTTTGACAGGACGTATTGCAGATTTTCATTTTGCACCTACAAAAGGAAATGAGGAAAATTTAATCAATGAAAATATTGATAGGGAACATATTTTTGTTACTGGGAATACAGTAATAGATGCCTTATTGAGTGTTGTTGATTCAAAATTCAGGTTTGAACATCCAGTTTTGAAGAAGATTGATTTTGAAAATCAAAGAATTCTACTATTGACGGCTCATCGTAGAGAGAATTTGGGTAAGCCAATGGAAGATATCTTTAAAGCTATAAAAAGAATTGTTCTTGAGTTTGATGATGTGGAGGTTATTTATCCGGTGCATCTCAATCCAATTGTTCAAAAAATAGCTAACCAAGTATTAGGCGAAGTCAAGAGAGTTCATTTAATAGAGCCTTTAGATTATTTGCCTTTTGCAAATCTAATTTCAAAATCGCATTTGATCTTAACGGATTCTGGAGGTATTCAAGAAGAAGCACCTGCGCTTGGGAAACCAGTTCTTGTTTTAAGAAAAGAGACTGAGCGCCCTGAAGCCGTGGAAGCTGGAACGGTAAAAATTGTAGGAACAAATGAAATGAATGTGTATGAAACAATCAAAATGTTGCTAACTAGTAATCATGAGTATAATAAAATGGCTAATGCTGTAAATCCATATGGTGATGGAAGCACATCAAAAAGAATAGTAAATATTATTAAAGAAGCCATTCATGTTTAAGTTAGCAAAGATTTAGGAGGGAAAAAAGTGAAAAAAATTAAAAGTGTGGAAGAAGCATTATCTTATATTAAACCAGGTATGACAATTATGGTCGGTGGTTTTTTAGGTGTAGGCTCACCAGAAAAATTAATTGATGGTATAATTGAAAAAAATATCGGCGATTTGACTCTAATTGCCAACGATACGAGTTTTCCAGGAGTTAATTATGGAAAATTAGTTGAACATAAACTTGTAAAAAAAGTGTATACGAGTCATATAGGTACTAATCCTGAATCTGGAATTCAAATGCACTCGGGTGAAATGGAGATTATATTGACTCCTCAAGGTACATTGGTTGAACAAATAAGAGCAGGAGGCGCTGGTCTTGGTGGAGTGATTACCCCAACTGGAATCGGTACTGTTGTTGAAGAAGGAAAACAAAAAATAGAAATCGATGGAAAATTATATATTGTTGAAAAACCTCTTAAAGCGGATGTAGCTTTATTAAGAGGAGCAAAAGTTGATAAAAAAGGAAACGTTTACTATGATCATGCTGCAAGAAACTTCAATCCTATTATGGCTATGGCTGCAGAATTAGTAATAGTAGAAGCTGATGAAATTGTTGAAATCGGCGATATCAATCCGAATGATGTTATGACACCTCATATTTTTGTTGATGTAATAGTACAGGGAGGTAAATAATATGAATATTAAATCGATTATTGCCAATAGGGTAGCAAAAGAGTTTAAAGATGGAAATTTAGTTAATTTAGGAATTGGATTACCAACTTTAGTGGCTAACTATATTCCTGAAGATATTGAAGTTACACTGCAATCGGAAAATGGATTTGTTGGAATCGGACCTGCTCCAGAACAAGGAAAAGAAGATCCCAATCTAGTGAATGCAGGGGCACAGCCTGTAACTATAAATTCTGGCGCTGCTTTCTTTGATAGTTCGATATCTTTTTCTATCATCAGAGGTGGACATTTAGACTTCACAGTACTAGGCGCTCTTCAAGTCGATGAAAAAGGAAACCTTGCCAACTGGATAATTCCCGGTAAAATGGTTCCCGGCATGGGCGGGGCTATGGATTTAGTTACAGGAGCTAAAAAGGTAATAATAGCTATGACTCATACAGCTAAAGGAAATGCAAAAATATTAAGAGAATGCACTCTTCCTTTAACAGCTAAGGGGCGAGTTAATATGATAGTTACTGAAATGGGTGTAATGGAAGTAACTGATAAAGGTTTGTTGCTGAAAGAAAAAAATCCGACGTTTACTATTGAAGAAATCCAGGCGCAAACTGAGGCGGAACTTATTATTTCTGAAGATTTAAAGGATATGGANNTTGATTTGAGAAAGCTAGATTTTAAGTCACTGCAAAATTTAACATTAATAACTCAAGTGGGCTTTATTATGATTATTCCCATTATTGGTGGTGTTTTTTTAGGACATTATTTAGATACCAGGTTTGGAACGGGAAGTCTATTTTTGTTTATTTTTATCATCATAGGAGTAATAACTGCCTTTATGAATCTTTTTAAATTAACAATTCGGAAATCAAAAAACAAAGATGGGAAATAATATGCAAGAAGTTAGAAAATTAGTTTTTAAAACAATTAAATTATCAATACTATCTGCTTTAGTATTGATAGTTATTTCATATTTTGTGTTTGCTGACAGTATGCCGATTATTAAGGGTATTACATTTGGCGCTTTATTGGGCATTTTAAATTTTTATGATTTGTCTTTGACTTTGATAAAATCTTCAAGGATGAATTCTGGAAAAGCAAGAAATTTTGTGACCGTTAAGTACATGCTTAGGTATGTAGTGGTTGGAATTGCACTTTTGGTTTCAATAAAAGCTGACTATATACATGTATTGGGAACAATCGTAGGATTGCTATTAATTAAATTTGTAATTATGTTTACAAATTTATTTAGTGATAAAAACTTCTTTATAAATATTATAAAGAGAAAGGAGGATAAATAGTGGAAGGTGGCTTTGGTCCTATAGTGGTGTTTGAGATTTTTGGAATACCAATTACTCAAACAGTAACGACGACTTGGTTTATAATGGCAGTTATGATTTTACTTTCATATCTTGCCACACGTAAACTTGAAAAGATTCCGAATAATGTTCAAAGCTCGGCTGAAATTATAGTAGATGCAATTAATGGTTTGACAATACAAACCATGGGAGAATCTAATATTGGATTTGCGCCGTATGCTGGTACATTGATAATTTTTCTAGCTATATCAAATATTGCTGGATTATTTGGTTTAAGACCACCGACTGCAGACGTAAATACTACTATGGGTCTTGCAATTATGACCTTCGTAATGATTCATTTTTTTGGTGCGAAATCAAAAGGTATATTATCCTATATGAAGGGTTTTCTAGAACCTTTTGCTGCTCTTTTACCTTTGAATATAATAGGTGAATTAGCTACACCGATATCACTTGCGTTTCGTTTGTTTGGAAATATCGTAGGTGGATTAATTATAATGAATTTATTATACGGAGCTTTAGCAGGACTCACTACTAAGTTAATAGGGATAAATATTCCTATCTTCCAAGTAGGCATCCCTGCATTATTACATGTTTATTTTGATTTGTTTGCAGGAATACTACAATCATTTATTTTCACAATGTTAACAATGGTATTTATTGCCATAGCTACAGAATAAGAAAATGAGGTGAACTTATGGAGTCAACCAATTTTATCATGACTTTTTTAGAGTGGTTGATGAGCTTTGATAGGAAGGTTCTAATATTATCTGCGTCTGCAATTGCTGCTGGTATTGCAATGATAGCCGGGATAGGTCCTGGCGTTGGACAAGGTTATGCAGCGGGGAAAGGTGCTGAGGCTGTATCAAAAAATCCTAAATCTTCAAAACAGTCAACAATGGTAATGCTTTTAGGAGCTGCTGTTGCTGAAACTTCAGGGATTTTAGCTTTAGTTGTTGCATTGATTTTACTATATGGTAATCCGCTTGTTAATGCTAGTGGTTCAGTATTGGTCATTATGGCATCAGCAATAGGTGCAGGTATATCAATGGTAGCAGGTATTGGACCTGGTATTGGTCAAGGTTATGCAGCGGGAAAGGGAACTGAAGCTGTTGGAGATAATCCAGAATTACAGCCTTCAATAGTTAGAACTATGTTTCTTGGTCAAGCTGTCGCTCAAACAACAGGGATTTATGCACTGATTGTTTCGCTAGTTTTAATGTTTGCAAATCCACTTTTAAATGTTGATGCACTTACAGGTGTTGTTACAAATCGTGCATTTATTATTGCAGCATCAGCAATAGGAGCCGGTATCGCTATGATAGCTGGTATTGGACCTGGAGTTGGTCAAGGATATGCAGCAGGAAAAGGTGCGGAAGCAGTGTCACTGAATCCTAACAGTTTAAAACAGTCAACAATGATAATGTTATTAGGAGCAGCTGTTGCTGAAACCTCAGGTATTTTAGCATTAGTTGTTGCATTGATATTACTTTATGGTAATCCGTTGATTACTTTAGAAGGATCTACACTAGTAATAATGGCATCAGCAATAGGTGCCGGCCTCGCTATGATAGCAGGCGTTGGACCGGGTATCGGTCAGGGTTATGCAGCGGGCAAAGGAACTGAAGCGGTCGGTAGAAGACCTAAACTTCAATCAGTTATTGTACGAACAATGTTTTTGGGGCAAGCAGTTGCGCAAACTACAGGAATTTATGCACTTATTATTGCATTGGTACTGATGTTTGCAAACCCACTATTAAATTTAATGTAACAAGTATAATTTGGTTATTAAGGAGGAAATTTTATGGAACCTATTACAGGAAAAGCATTAGTGTTGGCAGCTTCTGCAATTGGAGCTGGACTTGCAATGATTGCTGGTATTGGACCTGGAATTGGTCAGGGATACGCAGCTGGTAAAGGTGCTGAAGGTGTTGGTAGACAACCTGAAGCTCAAGGGGATATTGTTAGAACAATGTTATTAGGTGCTGCCGTTGCCGAGACAACTGGTATTTATGGTTTGATTATTGCATTAATCTTATTGTTTGCTAACCCGTTATTACAACTACTTTAATTAATATTGAGGAGGCAAAGAGATGTATTTATTCTCATTAGCTGCCTTGACGGGAACAAATGAAGCTGTGTCTCAAATAGGATTGAAGTTAGGATTGGTTCAACCAAGTTGGACATTTGTATTTCAGATTGCAAATACAATTATTCTATTTTTAGTATTAAAGAAATTGCTCTTTAAACCTGTTACAGAGTTTATGAAAAACCGTCAGGAAGGTATTGAAAATTCATTAAAGGAAGCAGATAATAAGAATTTAGATGCTGAGAAATTAATTGCTAAATATCAAGGTAAAATTGCCAACTCTAAAGATGAAGGGGTAGAAATTATCCGTCAAATGGTTAAAGAGGCTGAAGGTACTGCAGCATCTATTATAAAAGGTGCACAAAAAGAAGCTAAAAAAATCAAGGATAATGCTATTATTGAAATCGAAAGAGAAAAGGTAAAAGCAGTTAATTCACTTAAAGAAGAAGTTGCAGAAATGGCCTTAATGGCTGCATCTAAAGTAATTGAAAAAGACTTGGATGATGTTGGACATAGAAAATTAGTCAAGAAATTTATAGGTGAGGTTGGCGATTCGACATGGCAAAATTAGTGGCTAAGACATATTCTCAAGCGCTATTTGAATTTGCTTTAGAATCAGACAGTTTAGATAACATTAGTGAAGAATTTAAATTTGTTGTAAATTCATTTAACACTTATGGTGACTTCTTTGAGCTGTTCAAATCACCTAAAATATCTATCGATGAAAGAAAAAATATTATCAATGAAGTTTTTCAAGAAAAAATTTCTGCAGAAATGTTAAATTTTCTATTTGTTNNAAATGCTAAATTTTCTATTTGTTGTTCTAGACAAACGAAGGGCAAACGAGATTATTAATGTCAATAAAGAGTTTAATAAACTTGTGGATGAATATAAAGGTATTGCTCAGGCGTTTGTAAAATCGGCAATAGAATTGGATGAAGATGAAAAGAAAGAATTGATTAGTGAACTAAGCAAATTAACTGGAAAAGAAATTCGGTTAAAAACAGCTATTGACNNGCTATTGACCCTGATGTAATCGGCGGAGTGTATATTAAAATCGGAGATAAGGTTATTGATGGTTCGGTAAGAAATAAATTAAATGTGATAAAAGAAGAATTAAAGCAGATCATAGTTTAGTTAATAGGAGTGATTTTAGGAATGAATTTAAGACCTGAAGAAATCAGCTCAGTAATCAAAGAGCAGATAAAAAGGTATGAAAATAAGCTCCAAGTTGACGATGTGGGAACAGTTATTCAAGTTGGTGACGGTATTGCCAGAGTTCACGGTTTAGAGAGTTGTATGGCTGGTGAATTACTTGAATTCCCTAATGAAATATATGGCATGGCATTGAACTTGGAAGAGGACAGTGTCGGTGTTGTATTACTTGGAGTGGATACCAGCATCCGTGAGGGTGACGTTGTAAAAAGAACAAATCGTGTTGTTGAAGTGCCTGTTGGAGAAAACATGTTCGGCAGAGTAGTTAACGCACTTGGTCAGCCTATTGATGGTAAAGGACCTATTGAGACTAATAGTTTTAGACCAGTTGAAGCTGTAGCACCTGGTGTTATTGAGAGAAAGAGTGTTAATCAACCTCTTCAAACTGGTATTAAAGCTATCGACTCTATGATTCCTATTGGCCGTGGTCAAAGAGAGTTGATTATTGGTGATAGACAAACTGGTAAAACAGCAATTGCCATTGATACAATCATCAATCAAAAAGAAGAAAATGTATTATGTATATACGTTGCTATTGGACAAAAAAAATCTACAGTAGTACAAATTGTAAAGACTTTAGAAGAATATGACGCTATGAAATATACGACAATTGTTTCGGCATCGGCATCTGAGCCTGCAACACTTCAATATTTAGCACCATATGCCGGATGTGCCATCGGTGAAGAAATGATGTATCAAGGTAAAGATGTTTTGATAATATATGACGATTTATCTAAGCATGCGGTTTCTTATAGAGCAATATCGCTGTTACTTAGAAGACCTCCAGGTCGTGAAGCGTATCCTGGTGATGTATTCTATTTACACAGCAGATTACTTGAAAGAGCAGCAAAATTAAGTGATGAATTAGGTGGAGGTTCAATAACTGCCTTACCGATTATTGAAACACAAGCAGGGGATGTGTCTGCATATATTCCAACAAATGTAATTTCTATTACAGATGGGCAAATTTTCCTTGAATCAGAACTCTTTTTCTCAGGGCAAAGACCAGCTGTTAATGCGGGTATTTCTGTATCTCGTGTTGGTGGTAATGCTCAGATAAAGGCAATGAAAAAAGTATCAGGAAAAATAAAATTAGATTTAGCACAATACGGAGAGTTGGCTGCTTTTGCTCAATTCGGTTCTGAACTTGACGATACAACTCGTGAAGCATTGGAACATGGTGAAAGACTTATGGAAATCCTTAAGCAGGGTCAATATTCTCCAATGAAGGTAGAACAGCAAGTTATGTCAATTTATGCTGTAACAAACAAATTCTTAAAGAATATTCCTGTTGATAAGATTCAGGAATGTGAATCAAAGTTCTTTGAATATATGAATAAAAAATATCCAGCTATTGAAAAAGAAATCAAAGAACAAAAAGAATTATCTTCAGAATTAACTGCTAAATTAAATAGTGCAATAAAAGAATTTAATGAAGTTTTTTTAGCTTCTAAATAATTCGCCAAGGGGTGATGTTTTGGCAGGAATGGGTTCAAGAGATATAAAAAGAAAAATAAAGAGTGTTAATAGTACTATGCAGATAACAAAGGCGATGAAACTTGTTTCTACTGCAAAACTTAGGAAAAATCGTAATCGTGTGGATATTACAAAACCGTACTTCGAAACTGTATTTGATACTGTTACAGGAATTGTAGCCAGTAAAAAGAATATAAAACATGATTTTCTTGAGGAAAGAGATATTAGAAAAACACTCTATATTGTGATTACTTCTGATCGTGGATTATGTGGTGGTTATAATACTAATGCTCTAAAAAAAGCTGTAAGGGATATTGAAAATCCTGAGAAAGCGAGATTTATTACCGTTGGAAAAAAAGCATATGAATATTTAAAGAATCGTAATTATGATGTTTATAAGCATTATTTAGGGATATCTGAAAGCCCTGAGTTTTCAGATGCGCAAAGTATTGCTAAAGAAGCGTTAAGATTATTCGAACGTGAAAGAGCCGATGAGATAAAATTGGTTTATACAAGACTTATTAGCACAATTTCTCAAGAGGCAACTTTGCTCAAATTATTACCTATTGAGAAGAGAGAAGAGATTAAAACAAGTGATGAATTTGTTAATTATGAACCTTCTCCTGAAATTGTTTTAGATTACTTGATTCCTAAGTATATAGAAAGTACTATTTATGGTGCTTTAGTGGAATCATCTGCTTCAGAGCAAGCATCTAGAAGAATTGCTATGGAAAATGCAACAGATAACGCTCAAGAAATGATTGAGGATTTAACATTGACCTTTAACCAGGCAAGACAATCAGCAATTACTCAAGAGATTTCCGAAATTGTAAGTGGAGCGGAAGCTCTTAAGTAGATATTGGAGAAAGGGAGTGAACATTTTTAATGAAGCATGCAAAAGGAAAAGTTATTCAGATTATCGGACCTGTAGTTGATGTTAGATTTGAGGCTGAAGAACTTCCAAATATATACGAGGCTATTCATATCGAGCATAATGCTAAAACTTTAGTTTTAGAAGTAGCGCAGCATATTGGAGATAATACAGTTAGATGTATTTCCATGTCTTCTACTGATGGATTAGTAAGGGGCACAGATGCTGCTAGCACTGGCGCACCGATTTCGGTACCAGTTGGAAAGCCAACACTTGGAAGACTTATAAATGTAGTTGGTGATGTAATTGATAATAAAGAAGAAATTACTGGTGCAGAGATGTTACCGATTCATAGAGAAGCTCCTGCTTTTGAAGAACAAGAGACTTCTACTGAAGTGTTTGAAACAGGAATTAAAGTAGTAGACTTGATTGGACCTTATGTAAAAGGTGGTAAAGTAGGTTTGTTTGGTGGAGCCGGTGTAGGTAAAACCGTATTAATTCAGGAATTAATAAACAACATTGCAAAAGAGCACGGTGGTTTATCAGTGTTTGCTGGTGTTGGTGAAAGAACTAGAGAAGGTAACGACCTTTACTATGAAATGATTGATGCAGGAGTTATTGATAAAACCACTCTTGTATTTGGTCNNAGTACTTCAGGGATACTGAAGGAAAAGACGTACTGTTGTTTATTGATAACATTTTTAGATTTACACAAGCTGGTTCTGAGGTTTCTGCACTTCTTGGACGTATGCCATCTGCAGTTGGTTATCAACCGACTTTAGCTACTGACATGGGTGCATTGCAAGAGAGAATTACTTCAACTAAAAAGGGATCAATAACATCTGTTCAGGCTGTTTATGTTCCTGCAGATGACTTGACTGACCCTGCTCCAGCAACAACTTTCTCTCATCTCGATGCAACTACGGTTTTATCTAGAAAAATCTCGGCAATGGGTATTTATCCTGCTGTGGATCCACTAGATTCAACTTCTAGAATTCTTGCACCTGAGATAGTAGGAGAAGAACATTATAATGTAGCTCGACAAGTTCAACAGATTCTTCAAAGATATAAAGAACTTCAAGATATTATTGCAATTCTTGGTATGGATGAATTATCTGATGAAGATCGTCTTGTAGTTGATAGAGCTAGAAAGATTCAAAGATTTTTATCACAGCCTTTCCATGTAGCTGAACAATTTACTGGAATGAAAGGTACATATGTAACCATTAAAGAAACTGTTAGAGGTTTTAAAGAAATTCTTGAAGGTAAACATGATGATTTACCTGAGCAAGCTTTCTTGTATGTTGGAACTATCGATGAAGCTGTTGAAAAAGCTAGACAAATGCGAGAAGAGAAATAGTTTGGAGGTGTTTATATGGCATCAACATACATGTTAGAAATCGTTACACCTGATCGAAGTTTTTTCAGCGATGAAGTAGAAATGACAATAATCAGGACTTCGACAGGTGATATGGGGATTTTAAAAGACCATGAGCTAACTGTAGCCCCATTAAATATCGGTTCTATCAGAATTAAAAAAAATAATGATATAAAAATTGCAGCTTGTTCTAGTGGTTTTGTCAATATTGAAGAAGATGGAGTTACAATTATTACAGATTCTGCTGAATGGGCTGATGAGATCGACATCAAAAGAGCCAAAGCAGCTATGGATAGAGCTGAAAAAAGATTGGAAGAGAAAAAGCACGAAATTGATGTAGAAAGAGCAAAAATATCTATGACAAGAGCAATGAATCGTGTTAATATCGCTGAAAAAGGTATAGATCATTCAAATTTATAGAAAAGAAGCCCTCAGATGTTTAAATCTGAGGACTTTTTTTCTATATTGTACAATTTAAACATCAAATATGTTATAATGGGAATGCTGAATACAGGTAAAGAAAGTGGGTAGGATTTTGGATAAAATTATTGTAGAGAAAAGTAAACCTTTAAATGGTGAAATAGTTGTAAGTGGAGCAAAAAATGCAGTATTACCGATTATGGCTGCCGCTTTATTGGCAGAAGGAAAATGTACTATAGAGGATGTTCCGGATTTAAAAGATGTTTATGTTATGAATGAAGTTTTAAGAGAATTAGGATCAGAAGTTGTTCTAGATCTTGACAATAAGATTTTGAATATTGAAACCGTTGATATTGAAAAATGCGAAGCACCGTATGAGCTCACATCGAAAATGAGAGCGTCATTTTTAGTTATGGGTCCATTGCTTGCAAGAAAAGGTATCGCTAGAGTAGCCTTGCCCGGCGGATGCTCTATAGGAACAAGACCTATAG
>LGVE01016759.1_pt1 | contig 12834 bp, 11 predicted proteins | sample 469871 | NCBI WGS metagenome assembly LGVE01 (sample SAMN03893561, study PRJNA290197) | marine sediment metagenome | material: sediment; isolation source: combined push core samples #3730, #5133, and #5579 collected at Hydrate Ridge | place: Pacific Ocean: Hydrate Ridge | reverse complement strand
CTGATTTTTTTTGCGACGCCATCATTGTTCAAAGATCACCGGCAGAATCAACGGTCGCCGGTCCATATGGCGATTGAAAAAGCGGCGCAGAGTCTTGCGCACTTCCGCCTGCATCTCTTCCCCGTTCGACAGGACTTCCAGGCTGTGTTCCTGCAGCAACTGGCAAACCTGCTGCCGAGCCTCCTCCAGAAACCCGCCGTGTTCCTCCTCGACCAGAAACCCGCGGGTAACAAGTTCGGGACCGTACAGAAGGGTACCGTCGTTCCGATTAATCCCGAGCAGCACCATAACCAGACCGTGGTTGGCCAGATGGCGCCGGTCTCGCAGTTCCATCATGCCGACATCGCCGACCCCCTTACCATCGATAAAAACCCGGCCCGTGGCCACCCGTTCCTCCAACCGCAGGCCGTTGATGGACACCACCAGAGGTTGACCGTTTTCCAGAACCTGCACTCGTTCGGCGGCCACCCCCATGCTTTTGGCCAACTGAGCGTGCTTGACCAGGTGGCGGTATTCGCCATGAATCGGCACGAAACAGTGCGGCCGGGTCAGGGACAGCACCAGCTTCAGCTCCTCCTGACTGGCGTGACCGGAGACATGCACCTCGCTAGTCTTTTCGTAAAAGACCTCAGCGCCGCGCCGATAAAGAAAATTGATCAGGCGGCTGATGGCCTTTTCGTTGCCGGGAATGAACTTGGAGGACAGGATAACCGTATCGCCCGGTTCCAGAGGCAGCTTTCGATAGTCGTCCATGGCCATGCGTGACAGCACGCTCAGCGGTTCGCCTTGGCTACCGGTAGTTATCACCACCACCTCGCTGCGAGGCAGATCGCGCAACTCCCGCAGCCCGATAAGGGTATCCGGCGGAATCTGCAGGTAGCCAAGCTGCCGGGCAACGATGGTGTTGGCCACCATGCTGCGGCCATTGACCAGCACCTTGCGGCCACAGGCCACAGCGGCATTGATCACTTGCTGGATACGGTGGATGTTGGAAGAAAAAGAGGCCACCACAACCAGGCCGGTACAGGTTGGCAGGATCTCGGCGAAGGCCTCGCCGACCTCCCGCTCCGAAAGGGTATAGCCCTTGCGTTCAACATTGGTCGAGTCGGACAGCAGCAGCAGAACCCCTTCGTCACCATAAGCGGCAAGCCGGGCCAGGTCCGTCGGCTGGTTATCCACCGGAGTCTGGTCGATTTTGAAATCACCGGTATGCACGACCAGCCCGGCCGCCGTGCGAATAGCCAAGCCGACGCCGTCGACAATGGAATGGGCCGCACGGTAGAATTCGACTTCGAAGGGACCCAGGTTGACGCGCTGCCGCGGCCGCACCTCGTGCAAACAGGCGCTGCTCTTCAGATTGTGCTCTTCCAGTTTGTTGGCCAGCAGACCAAGGGTCAAGGCCGTACCAAAAATGGGAGGGTTGCCGAGCCGTTCGAGCAAAAAGGGCACCGCACCGATGTGGTCCTCGTGACCATGGGTCAGTATCAGACCGCGAATGTCGTCGATGCGCTCGTCGAGAACCGTTACGTCGGGGATCACCAGGTCGATGCCGAGCATGTACGCTTCGGGAAACATCAGTCCACAGTCGATGAGCAGCAGTTCTCCCTGATACTCCAGAGCCATCATATTGAGGCCGATCTCGCCCAGCCCGCCTAAAGGCAGCAGCCTCAAGGTATCGGCGGCGGACTCCGTCATGCCTGACCGGCCTGCTGCAAAGCTTCGACGATAGGCTGGCGCACCTCTTCCATCAACGCATTCCGCTCGACCACCGCCCGACCGCTTGTGGCCACCGGCGGCATGATCACCAAGCGTATATGGCCACCGCGAATCCAACGGCTGTGCTTGGGCAGCACCTCACCACTACCGATGATGGCCACCGGCACAACCGGCACCTGAGCCTGCAAGGCCAGGGTAAAGCTGCCGGTTTTGAAACCCTGCAAGGTGCCGTCCGGAGAGCGAGTCCCCTCAGGGAAGATCACTACCGAGGTACCGGCAGCGATACGCTTCACCGCCTCCCTCATACTAAGCACGCTGTTTCTACGGTTCGACCGGTCGACAGGAATGCAACCGACCCGGCGCATGGCCAGCCCGAACAGAGGAATGCGAAACAGTTCGATCTTGGCCATCCAGCGAAACTGGTCGGGCACCCCGGCCATCAGCGCCAGGATATCGAAGTTGCTGACATGGTTGGCCATATAAACCACCGGACCATGCTGAGCCAGATTCTCTAGGCCGGCAACCGTTAAGCGGACGCCCGCCAACCACAGGCTCACCCGGCCCCAGATACGGGCATAGGCATGCAGATAGTCGGAGCCGAACAGCGACAAAGGCACCCCGGTAAGAATAATGAACAGGGTCCAGGGAACAAAGGTAAGCAGAAAAAACAAAGTGCGAAACATNNATCTATTAATGGCGCCAGTTTAAGAGAGGGGCGCGGGGGAGTCAAACCTTTTTCGGCAAAGGGCTTTACAGGCTCGGCCAATTTCGCTAAACTCTTGCCAACTTAATCTACAGAGGAGGCTCACCGCTATGTCGGTTAACAAAGTAATTCTGGTCGGAAACCTCGGCAAAGACCCCGAGTTGCGCTATACTGCCAGCGGCACCGCCGTTTGCAATTTCTCCATCGCCACCACGGAAAGCTACAAAGACCGAGACGGCAACAAGCAGGAGAAAACGGAATGGCACAACATCGTCTGCTGGCGACAACTCGCTGAAATCTGCGGCAAGTACCTGGTTAAGGGCAAGCAGATCTATATCGAGGGCAAGTTGCAGACCAGAAAGTGGGAGGACCGCGACGGCAACACTCGCTACTCCACCGAAATCGTCGCCGACCAGATGCAGATGCTCGGTCGGGCCGGGGACGACAATAGTGCAGGTCCTCGCCGCGAAACCCGGCAGGAACCGCAGATGGACCAGAGCGCACCGCAGAACAATTACGACAACGTCCAGTTTAATCCTGACGACGACATTCCCTTTTAATTTCCGGTTTTTCAGAAGTGTAAACTTATAGCCGCCAGCCATTGTGCTGGCGGCTATCTTTGTTTCGATCTTTCTTTGGCACGGCCCAGACTGTCACCGAACCAGGGGTTGCCCGGTACGAAACAATACAAAAAGGGTCCCGCANNCCCCCGACCTGGGTTGCTTGAAACGAAACAATACAAAAAAGGCCCCGCATATTCGCGGGACCCTTTTCTCTCAACTAATACTATTTACCGACGCAAAGCTACTCGTCGATGTCGTCATCCATCTCATGCTTGGGACCACGGGGCAGAGCCAGCAGTTCTGCGCCGACCCCTTCGGCAATAGCCTCAAGCTCACACTTGCGCATATGCTTGCCGAACATCTTCAGGTTAACATCAGCAACGGCCATCACCATGTAACGGGCCTGATGTTTCCCTTCACCGGCTTTACGACGCTCACGATAGAAAATCTTTCCTGCCATAATCAAATCTCCTTTTCTGGGTGTACCGCTCTAAATAGCGGTAGATACAGTTAACTGTACCTTTACCACAAGGGATCTTTTGTCACCACTACCTAAAGCTACTTGCGCACCACGGTACCGACTTTTTCGCCGCGCATGACTTTTTCAATATTGCCGCGTTTATGCCCGTTGACGATGCGTACCTCCTGAACGTTGGCAGAATCGCGCAGCAGGTAGAGCAACTTAGATTCAAAAACCAGGTCTTCCATATCCAGGGCNNTCCATATCCAGGGCCAGTATTTCGTCTACAGTGATTTCCTCTATCAGGGTGGCCTTAGGATTGACATCAGGATTTTCCGTGAACAGGCCATCGACGTTCTTAACTAGGATACAGTTCTTGGCGCCGAGCACTTCTGCCATCAAAAAAGCGCCGGTATCGGTGCGGTGCGGCGGTATCAGGCCGACGCCGGGAGGATGCTCGAACAAGCCATAGGGTGGGGTGCCATGGGTAACAGGCAACATGCCAAGCCTGAGCATCGTCGGCAGTTGGAGCAATTCGTCGCCAGCGACACAAGTACCGCCCCACTTAGAAAGAAGCAGCGCCACCATTTCGGCATTTTGTTCGCTGATCTTGCTAGCCAGCTGAGCCAACACACCGGTCGGCATGCCGAGATCGATGCCAAGGTCGAGGATGTGCCGAACCCGGACCCCGCCACCGGTCACCACCAGCATCTGGTGGGACCTGGACAGCTCGCCGATCTCTTCCAGCAAAGGCAATACCACTTCCCGGCCGAAATCGATGGTGCCGTGGCCACCAATCTTGACTACGTGCAGTTCGGGCAGTAGTCGCAATTGTTGCACGTTCGCATGTTTCTTCATCAGCCCCTTGCGCCCCAAGGTTTCCCCCCGCAGCTTGTTGTCCAGCTCGCGCCTGCCTGCCATTCTTGAAGACTCCTTGTGATTTCACAAAAGATTCGCGCTTGACGAATCCTATTTTGAGACTATGTGCCTTAAAAAGACTATTAATAACATAAGATTATCACTCAGCACACCTCCTTTATTTGAAGCCTCGCCACAAGCAGCAGCTAGCGTATCTATAATGCTAAAGTCACAACTACTGGCATAGCGAAGCCCAGGGGGAGAGACCACAAGCTCTGCATGGCCCTCCGAGAAGGGTCCTCAAACCAGCTGTGCTTCCCTGAATCCCAATAACGGAAGCCCCAAGAGCGTGCCTTAAAAGGAATAAAAAAAAGCCGACCCCTTAGGGGCCGGCCAGGTGGTCGTAAGCAACGACCTAATCACAGTGAGGAGGAGGAGAAAGGCCACATATGAATAGTGGGGTGGCCAAGGCGGGTTATGACTTGCCGGTAGATATATCATCGTTACAGATTTTAGGTCAACAGCAAACTTCAAACGACTCAAAAAGAACCATAAATAACCATAAACAACAGCAAGAGGAATTGTCTCCGACTGAGAACACCACCTCTTTTCGAAACCGATTTCAGCGCCGGAACAAGGACCCGACAGTACAGAACGATATTCTAAAACGCAAACAACTTCACCAGCAAACCTCCAGAACCACATTAAACAGGGGGACTGGAGGCAATAACGCTGTTTACAAACATGCCCAAAAATCAAAAACTAATGGCTTATTTGCGTTGCAAAAAAAACTGTGTTATGCTCTATCAAACAAATAAATCATAAAAGGCGGCACACGCAATCTGCATCCCTTGAGGGCACCAGTAAAGGCCTCAACCTACAACGAACAGACTACGGGTTTCACCTTCATCGGCATACTAGAAACACCTCCCCGCTGGGCTCCAAGCATTAATTTGCCGCCAAAGCCAAATCGTTTTAACCAAAGGCCAGCCGAGCCAATCACCAGCCCAAGCTAAGGCAAACCTCTTCTCGACCAAGCTCGGGAGGCCAGGTATTGCTGTCCTGTTTTTTTTGATTAAAATAGGTAGGCAAGAAAGGAGCGAATCGTGACAAAAACCAAATATCTGAACAAGCTCAGCCAAGTCTCGCAACTGGCAGAAATTCCCGCTGGCGAGCTTCGCAAACTACAGGAAGTAGAACAACGCTATGCTTTTCGCGGCAATGAGTACTACCATTCCCTCATTGACTGGAACGACCCCAAAGACCCGATTCGCCGTATTGTTATACCCCACCAGGATGAACTGCAGCGCTGGGGGCAACTCGACGCTTCCGGGGAGCATAACTATGCCAAGACCCGCGGCCTTGAGCACAAGTACCCCGACACCGCCCTGCTGCTGACCAGCAACGTATGCGGCGGACTGTGTCGTTTCTGCTTTCGCAAACGACTCTTCATGGCCGACAATAACGAGGTCAACCGCGATGTTTCGGCCGGCCTTGAGTACATTCGCAATCACCCGGAAATCAACAATGTGCTGTTAACCGGTGGCGACCCGCTGCTGCTTTCGACCCGCCATCTGGAAGCAATCATTGCCGAAATTCGCTCTATCGACCATGTTAAAATTATCCGTATCGGCAGCAAACTTCCGGCCTTCAACCCCTTCCGCATACTGGACGACCCCGACCTGCTGCGCATGCTGAAACAATACAGCCTGCCCGAGAGTCGTATCTACCTGATGGCCCAATTCAACCATCCTCGGGAACTGACCCCCGAAGCGGTTCAAGCCCTGACCCAAGTCCAGGAAGCCGGAGTTGCCATCATGAACCAAACGCCGCTGATCCGTGGAGTGAATGACGATCCGGTGATTCTGGCTGAACTGCTCAACAAATTATCCTATATGGGCATCGCACCTTATTACGTCTTTCAGTGCCGCCCCACCGAGGGAAACAGCGCCTATACCGTCCCCATCGAGGAAAGCTACCAAATTTTTTCCGAAGCGATCAGCAACTGCTCCGGCCTAGCCCGGCGCTGTCGCTACAGCATGTCCCACGTCGCTGGAAAAATCGAGGTGGTTGGGATGACCGACGAGCAGATTTTCTTTCGCTATCATCGTCCCGCGGACCCGGCCCAGAACCCGGGCGAAATTATGGCCTTCCCACGGAACCCGGACAGCTATTGGCTCGACGACTATCTGGACGAAGGCCTCGCCGCCGTCGCCAATAGCCGCTGACCGGCCACCAACTGCACTTTTAAAGACACCAACACCCCGCACGTCTGACGACGGCGGGGTGTTTTTATATGCACAAAAAGAAGAGCTGTCAGGCCTGGGTAATGATATGAAATCGAACGTCGAAATGCCGCGCCAGCAGCGACCGCACCTGGCGCTAGTCAAGACCACCGCCGCCACAATCAGGGCGGGGCAACACCACTTGCTGCCAGCCCTGTTGATCCGCTAGGAGTCTGTCGGACAATACGGGCCGAAGCGAAAATTTGGATGTTTGAGAACAGATTTCAGTTCCTTTTCGGCCCATAGCTACAGCTATGAAAGGACAACATTGCAGAGATCGGGCCAGATAAAAAAAGGCGGAACAAACCATGGCCTGTTCCGCACATTTCAGCGTGGACAAACAAGACTACTCTTTCGTGGCATCCACCAGCGCATCGAACTGCCTCCTGAGGGCGGCCAGAGCCTGCTCAAGACCGTCCATCTGTGACTTGAGCTGGGAGGCCTCGTCGACGAATGAAACCGACGTAGCGCCGAAACCCGAGGCTTGCAGCCTGCCGCCCCGGCCGACACCGCAACGAAAAGCCATACCGCGCCCCCCTATGGCACGGCCTCGACCACGCCCCGAACCACAACCGAAAAATTCGCCTTGCATATAACCGGGAACATCGTAATCAGCACAATACCCCAACTGCCGACCGCTCAATTGGCCCCTACCCAACGGACCCGTCCTGTCTCCTCTTGGCATCTCTTGCTCCTTTCCACCATCCTGCGATGGTTGACGTCCTGCTCGAATGTGGAACACCTAAGTGTTTTAGATGTTACTTACACCTAGAGCATAAAACCACTGTGCAGTTCTGTCAAGAGCCTCCAGACCTTTTAACCCTGAGGCTTGAATAAAGTAAAAAAATAAGGCAGACCGCCCAAAGGGTGATCTGCCTTATACTTAAAAAGCGCTGTTATTAAATGGTGCGGGGGCTTCAGGCCTGTCCGGCGCTGCCGAGCACCGTTTCATTTTTGTGCTTGATGAGCCGTACCAACTCGCTGCGGGCGGCGCCGAGATATTTGCGGGGATCAAATTCGGCCGGATTCTGAGCCAGATATTCACGTACCTTAGCCGTTACCGCCAAGCGGCCGTCGGAATCGATATTGACCTTGCACACCGAACTGGCCGCCGCCTTGCGCAACTGCGCCTCCGAGACACCGACGGCCCCTTCCATCTTGCCACCATAACGGTTGATTAATTCGATATACTCGGGCACCACACTTGACGAACCGTGCAACACAATGGGAAATCCGGGGATGCGCCGTTCGACTTCATGCAGAATATCAAAACGCAGTGGCGGCGGTTCTTCTCCTGGCCCAACCTTGAACTTATAGGCGCCGTGACTGGTGCCAATGGAGATCGCCAGAGAGTCGACGCCGGTGCGGGAAACGAAATCCTCGACCTCTTCCGGTTTGGTATAGGTGGAATGGTCCGACTGAACCTCGTCCTCAATGCCTGCCAGCACCCCGAGCTCGCCCTCAACGGTCACGTCGTGCTCATGGGCGTACTCGACCACCTTACGAGTCAAAGCCACATTGTCGTCGTAGGCCAGGTGGGACCCGTCGATCATCACCGACGAAAAGCCCGATTCGATGCAGGCCTGGCACAGCTCAAAAGAATCACCGTGATCAAGGTGCAAAGCGATGGGAATCTGCGAACCCATTTCGCGGGCCATCTTCACCGCCCCCATGGCCATATATCGAAGCATGGTTTCGTTAGCGTAATTGCGGGCTCCTTTGCTGACCTGCACGATAACAGGCGAGGCCGTCTCCACACAGGCAACAACGATAGCCTGAAGCTGCTCTAAATTATTAAAATTGTAAGCCGGGATGGCATAGCCGCCGCTGACCGCCCTTTGGAACATCTCCCGAGTATTGGACAACCCCAGTTCCTGATAATTTACTCGCTTGCTCATATCTGTACCTCCGCTATAGTAAGGCAGCGCCAGCTCAACGCCACAATTGTATCGGCCGCCACCGGCCGGCAAAGCCGGCTCTTTCGGGCAGCAAAAAAGTCGCAACCGATTACCGGCCCGACATTGAACAATTAATAGCAGATTAACCAATTAAGTCCAGCCAAAAGTCATACCACCTTCGAGAGAATTGGCTTGAAAATTAGGGCCTGCTCGTATATTATTTAACGCCGTTTGGCCGGCCCGGACGGTCGATGACGGTCGATAAAAACAGCCACCGAAAGGGAGTAACCATGAGCATGGAAAAGTACCAGAAATACCTCAACGACTGGAACGGTCAGGACGAAGCGGCCCAAACGATGCTGCCCGTGATTGGCCAGCTCTATCGTAGCCGCGGGGTCAACACCAACGTCTACGGCCAGTCGTTGGTCAACAAAACGGTTATCGACATCCTTAACGCCCACGGCTTTGCCCAACAGGTTCTGGGCAGCGAGCTGTCGATTCTCGACACCTTTCCGATACTACAAGCCATCAGCAAACTCGATCTGTCTCCCTCACGGATCGACATCGGCAAACTGACGGTCAAGTATCGGTCCAAAAAAGACCAACAATCCCTCGACGAGTTTGTGGCCCGGGAACTGGCCGACGTCAATAACGGCCGGGGTTCCCTGCTCAGCGAACCCCGGGACGTGGTCCTGTACGGCTTTGGCCGTATCGGCCGCTTGCTGGCCCGCGTGCTGGTGGAAAAGACCGGCAGAGGAGACAAACTGCGTTTGCGAGCCATTGTGGTACGCAAGGGCACCGACGAGGACCTGATGAAACGCGCCAGCCTGCTGGAACGTGACTCGGTCCACGGCCCCTTTAATGGCGTGATTGACTTTGACGAAGAAGAAAACGCCCTTATCGTCAACGGAAACATGATCCGCCTGATCTATGCCAACGCCCCGGAGAGCGTCGACTACACGGCCTACGGCATCAATGACGCCATCGTCATCGACAACACCGGGCTGTGGCGCGACCGGGAAGGGCTCGGCAAGCACCTTCAGGCCAAAGGGGTATCTAAGGTCATTCTTACCGCCCCCGGCAAGGACGACATCCCCAACATCGTGTTCGGCATCAACGACAATCTGGTCAACGCCAAGGAAACCATCTTCTCCGCGGCCAGTTGCACCACCAATGCCGTGGTGCCGATACTCAAAGCCATCAACGACCGGTTCGGCATCAACAACGGCCACATCGAAACCTGTCACTCCTATACCAATGACCAGAACCTGATCGATAACTACCATAAAAAAGAGCGCCGCGGACGGGCTGCCGCCCTTAATATGGTTATCACCGAGACCGGCGCCGCCAAGGCATCGGCCAAAGCCCTGCCTGAACTGGCAGGTAAGCTGACGGGCAACGCTATCCGCGTGCCAGTGGCCAACGTTTCTCTGGCCGTTCTCAACCTGAGCCTTAAAAAGGAAACCAGCGTCGACGAAATAAACGGCTACCTGCGCGACCTGGCTCTTCATTCGCCACTGCAGAACCAGATAGCCTTCGCCAACTCGCCTGAGCTGGTTTCCAGTGACTTCATCGGCTCTCGTCATGCCAGCATATTCGATTCACTGGCAACCATCGTCAACGGCGACCGCTGCGTTCTGTACGTCTGGTACGACAACGAATTTGGCTATACCTGCCAAGTGGTACGCCTGCTGCAGAAAGTTGCCGGCATCGAACTGCCCGCCCTGCCGGCCTGATCGGCAACCAGCCAGATAGCATAAAAAAAGAGGACCGATCCTAAAGATCGGTCCTCTTTTTTTGTAGATCACTTTAAATAGCGAGGCTTTAGAACTTCTTCATAAGCCGCATTTTTTTACGTAGCCGGCGCTGGGCTTCTTTCTCTTTGCGCTTGCGCTTAACGCTCGGTTTTTCGTAGAACTTACGCTGCTTCATTTCCCGAAACAGCCCCTCCTGCTGCAACTTACGCTTGAGTACCCGAATGGCTTTTTCGACGTTGTTGTCGACCACTTGGATTTCCAAAGACAATCACCTCGCTTTCACTTTTCTATATACTTGAGCCCTCAGCATGTGAAGACATCAGAGGATATTAGGCAAATCGTACAGAAAGATCAAGAAAAAATAGCCCAACTGCTTATTTCACCGCAAACAGGCCGATACGAATCCCGCCATTCTGCAGACCGGCGATTTGTGCCAGGGACAAACCTGTGAGTTTAGCCAGACGCGGATCGGGGCACAGAAAGGCTCGTTGCCACTCAGACAGCACTCCGGCATATAATCCACCCAGAGCGCGATAGGTGCTGTCCAATTCGCCTCGGCCGAGGCGAGCCCCGTAGGGCGGATTGGATAGGGCCAGGCCCGGCAATGACGCAGGCTGAGACTGCTGGCTTAATTCCAACGGCTGCAATGATAAATACTCGGCCACCCCGGCCCGTGCAGCATTACGCCGCGCAGCTTCCAGCACTACCGCATCTCGGTCGGCTCCAGCCAACGACGGACATTGGTCTTTCCCTTGCTTAGCGGCCTCCAGCAACAGGGCTTGCCAAAGTCCCGACCGATAGTGCGGCCAGTCCATGAACGCAAATTTTCGTTGTGCACCGGGGGGCCACTGCAAAGCCAGCAAAGCCCCTTCGATAAGAAAGGTTCCCGAACCGCACATGGGATCGAACAGCGGTCGCTCACCATGCCAACCGAGGAGCATGAGGATCCCGGCGGCCAGGGTTTCGCGCAGGGGCGCAGCTCCGACATCCTGACGATAGCCACGACGGTGAAGCAACTCACCGGAGCTGTCCAGAGACAAGCGGCATAAATCGTCCTCCAGTGAAACTATCAACAGCTGTTTCGGGCCTGACTCCTCTGAGCTCGCTCCCCCCAGAGCCCGGATCATGGCTTTATTGAGAGTGTCGGCAATGCGATCGGTATGCTGCAGCCGAGAACGGCGACAAGTCGCCCGAACCTGTAATTGCGTACCTGGTTTGATATAACGCCCCCAGGGTAACTGCAGAGCCTTGCGATAGAGGGTGGGGAAATCCCGACAGCGCAGCTCACCGAAACGAACCACAACTCGGCTGGCGGTGCGCAACCAGAGGTTGGCTAGGTACAATTCCCGCAATCCGCCACAGAAATCGACTCCGCCCGCAACCGCCTTGACTCCGTCCATGCCGAGAGCGATCAGTTCGGCCGCACAGACTCCTTCCAGACCGGGCGCAGTTGCGGCAAACAATTGTTCAGTATGCTGCTTTTTCACTTTGATAATCCTTTACCGCGCATTGAAAGACCGCAAGGGGTCAGAACGGCGAATGTATGCACGAGACGCGGACCGTTAATCTAGAATCGATGGGCAGGACCCTTCTGGTGCTGAGCCAAAGGGGGAGTGATCCTAACATAGAGGCTACCTGATGGCAATCCAACTCCCGCAAGACGTGCAACAATAGAGGCTTCTGCTATCCTTTTTATACAGATGGTGCAGATGCGAAAGACTCTCGGAAAGGCTCCCTCATGGATATCGAACGGCTGGAGATCGATTGGGACTATGTTGTCGAACGCCTTGACCGAATCCTCGACCTCGGTGAAGAATATCTGACCCGCCTGCTTGCCGAATACGAGCTAGACCCGGCAATCTTTCGCGAATACATAGCCTTTCGTTGGGTTCAGCAGCAGGATCATGGCTACCTGGCTGAGGTGGCCTGCCCCGATCTGGCCGACCATGAGGACCTGTTCGGCATCGATCGAATCCTGGAAAGGCTGCAGCGCAACACAGCACAGTTCGTCCACAGCTATCCGGCCAACAACGTTCTGTTATGGGGCGAACGGGGTTGCGGCAAATCATCTGCAATCAAGGGCCTGCTTAAGCCCTTTTTCCAAGCGGGATTGCGCCTTATCGAGGTGCAGAAGGAAGATCTTTTTCAACTGCCGCAAATAACCAGCCTGTTGCGAGAACAACCTTATCATTTCATCCTGTTTTGTGACGACCTCTCCTTTGATGAACAGGAACCGGGCTACCGGGAACTCAAAGCCCTGCTGGATGGCGGCATCGAAGAGCCCGCCGACAACATCCTGCTCTACGCTACCAGCAATCGCCGCCACCTGCTTCCGGAGCGCTTGAGCGATAATTTAGACGGTCAAGAGATCCATCCCGAAGAGGCCCTGGCGGAAAAACTTTCCTTGGCCGACCGCTTCGGCATCAGCCTCGGGTTTTATCCCATGAGTCAGCAGGTCTATCTGCAGATCGTCGGCTACCAGGCTCGCCAGCGGCGCTTGATCATTAACGACGAAGAACTCAAAAGGGTCGCCCTGAACTGGGCGATGGAACGGGGCAGTCGCTCAGGCCGAGTGGCTCGGCAGTTCATCGACG
>LGVE01008989.1_pt1 | contig 12835 bp, 10 predicted proteins | sample 469871 | NCBI WGS metagenome assembly LGVE01 (sample SAMN03893561, study PRJNA290197) | marine sediment metagenome | material: sediment; isolation source: combined push core samples #3730, #5133, and #5579 collected at Hydrate Ridge | place: Pacific Ocean: Hydrate Ridge | reverse complement strand
ATCTGACAGGGATATTATTATGTTTCCTCTTAATCCGTTTCTATATTAACCGGCCTATAGAAGAGCTTGCCCAAGCCTCAAAGGAGCTTGCCTCGGGCAATTACACCTACAGGGCAGATATCCAAAGCCGTGACGAGCTCGGGGATCTGGCCAGGACATTCAACACCATGGGAGAGGCGATATCCAGTGCCAGGGAAAACCTCGAAGACCGGGTCGAGGAACGTACTAAGGCGCTCAGTCAGGCAAAGGAGACTCTTGAAATAAGCGAGAAACGGTTCCGGGGCATAAGCGCTTCAGCCCAGGATGCCATAACAGTCATGGATAACCATGGAAAAATTACATTCTGGAACAAGGCCGCAGAAAATACCTTCGGCTGGAGCGAAAATGAGATAATGGGCCGAGATCTTCACACAATTATCGTACCTGAGAGGTATCATGGGGATTTTTCCAGAGGATTTGTGAAATTCCTGAGTACCGGTCAAGGTCCTGTAGTGGGCAAAATAAATGAAGTGACTGCAATCAGAAAAGACGGGACCGCATTTCCGGTGGAGGTCTCTCTTTCCGCCATGCAGATTGATGGACAATGGAATGCGGTCGGATTGATAAGGGACATTACGGCCCGCAAGCAGGCCGAGGAGGAAATTGAATCTTCACGCAGGCAACTGATTGAAGCCAATGATGAGCTTGAACAGGCCATTGCCAAGACCAACCGACTAGTCGTTCAGGCCGAGTGTGCCAACATGGCCAAGAGCGAGTTTTTGGCCAACATGAGCCACGAGATACGCACGCCCATGAACGGGGTCCTCGGTTTTGCTGAAATGCTCCTTGATTCCGATCTGGATGAAGAACAGCTCGACCAGGTGAAAACCATTAAGAGGAGCGGGGACGCCCTGCTCTCCCTTATCAATGATATCCTTGATTTCTCCAAGATTGATGCCGGGCAGATGGATTTTGAGGAAATTGATTTTGATCCGGAACTCGTTGCCTATGATGTGTGTGAACTCGTCCGTCCCAGGATCGGATCAAAGCCTATTGAGATCCTGTGCCGTATCGGAGATAACGTGCCTTCACTGGTAAAGGGAGATCCCTTGCGGTTCCGGCAGGTCTTGATGAACCTGATGGGCAATTCCCCCAAGTTTACCGAGGCCGGAGAAATTGAACTCTCGCTAAATATCGAAGAGGAAGAGGAGACCAGGGTCAAGCTCCATGCTGCCATACGTGACACCGGGATAGGCATCCCGAAAAACAAGCTGGGCACTATTTTCGAGGCCTTCAAGCAGGCGGACGGTACCACCACCAGGAAATACGGCGGGACCGGTCTGGGTCTGTCCATATGCAAGAAGATATCAGAGATGATGAAAGGCCGGGTCTGGGCGGAAAGCCCGGCGGGTTCCGAGTTGCGGGTTCCGGGTTGCGGGTTGGAGAATGGAGAATCTGAAACCCGGGATGAAGAATCCGGCGTGGCGGGTCCGGGCAGCATCTTTCATTTTACTGCATGGTTTGCAAAGGCGGATGGCAAACAGGCCATAAGATTCACACCGGCATCTCTCTCCGGGAAAAAGGCCCTTATTGTGGATGACAACCCGACCAACCTGGATATCCTTACCTATGTCCTGGAGTCAGTGGGCATGAGCGCGGTTGCCCTTACCGAAGGCAAGGAAGTTGTGCCGGCCCTGAAAAAGGCCCTTGAGGCGGGAAAACCCTTTGACGTCTGTATCTCTGATATCCAGATGCCGAACATGAACGGGTATGAAACAGCACAGGAGATACGAAGATATGAAGGACAACCCGCAACCCGTAACTCGCAACCCGTAACTCGTCGTTTTCCCCTGATCGCCCTTTCATCCTCTACAAAGCGCGATTCCCGTGTGTGTGAAGAAGCGGGATTTGACGGTTTTCTGAACAAGCCGATTCGCAAAGAAAAACTCTATAAAATGATGGAAAAGCTGATGAGTAGTGAGTTGTCAGTTGTGAGTGAAGAGTCCAAAGCTCGAACTCCCATTGCAACGCAATACTCGGTCCGGGAGGACATGAAGCATTCCGTGCGCATCCTTCTGGCCGAAGACAACATCATCAATCAGAAACTGGCAAAGATGATGCTTACCAAGGCAGGATATCACGTGGAAGTGGCCAATAACGGCAGAGAGGCCCTTGAAAAATACACGCAGTCTCCTGATGATTTTGACCTGATCTTCATGGATGTCCAGATGCCTGAGATGGATGGACTGGAAGCAACAAGACAGATCCGCGAGTGGGAATCTCACAATCCGCAACCCGCAACCCGTAACTCGCAACCAGTAACTCGCCACTCCCCTATTGTTGCCATGACCGCCAATGCCATGAAAGGTGACAGAGAAAAGTGTCTTAAAGCAGGGATGGATGACTATGTCTCAAAACCCATTAAAAGAGAAGTGGTGTTTGAGGTCCTTGAGAGGCAGGTTTTGGGGAAAGGTGGAAGGTAGAAGGCTGAAGGCTGAAGGTGGAAGACACCGTTGCTTTTGTCTACCAACTAATGAACATCGAACGTCCAACATCGAATGTTGAATGGGAAAAAAGATGGGGCGGGGTTATACCCTCGTTCCCAGGCAAAGCCTGGGAACGAGAGAACCTTCAGCCTTCAGCCTTATACCTTCCACCTAACCACCTACCCATCAAAACACATCTTGTCGAGCATGGCGACCAGTTTGTTTGTCTCCGGCTTGGTCACGTAGCCGTCAGCACCTATGTTTTGGCACTTCATAACCATTTGTTCATTTATTAGGCTTGAAAACATGATGACCGGGATTTGTTTCAGGCCAAGATCTTCCTTTGCTTTTCTACACAGCGTCAAGCCATCCATCTCGGGCATCTCAATATCGCTGATTATTATGTCGGGCAGACGCATAGCATCTTTCTTTCCTGATTCAGCCTGATCACACATCACTGACAGCGTTTCATATGCTTTTTGGCCGTTATCGAATGCCCGGATATTGGTATAGCCTACGCCATGGAGGATGCGGACCAGGTTATTACGCATCATCCTGGAATCTTCTGCGAAAATAATTTGAATGTTTTCCCGCTTGGCCTTGTTTGTATTTTCCAGTAGTTCGCTCTTCACTTCCTCAAGGACCATGCTGGGGACGATTTTTGCGAGGATATTCTCCATGTCAACTACCATGACCTCACTGTCGTCCACATTAACCGAACCAACAATGCTATTAGCATTGGAGCTGCTGATAAAATCACCAACAGGGACAAAAGTATCCCAGGAGAGCCTGTGAATCCGATTCACACCGTCAACCCTAAAGCTGCTGACTGCGTTGTTGAACTGGGTCACAATTACGATCTGCCTCTCGCTGGTCAACCCGGTTTCCATGTCCAGTGCAACCGACAGGTCGATTAACGGTATGGTTCTCTCACGATAGAGCATCATGCCCAACATAGCAGAAGGAACATTAGGCATTTTTGTCACCAACGAAGGATCGAACTGTAAAATCGACTGAACCTTAGACACATTCACGCCAAAGTACTGGTCACCAAGAAGAAATGTCAGCAGTTCCATCTCGTTAGTGCCACTTTTAAGCAGTATTTCCTGTTTTCCCATGCCGGTTCTCCTCAATTGGTTAAGACCTAAATTGAGTGCTAAGTTGTTTTGAAAGATGAACGTCGAACATCTTTTGATTAGTTCCTCTTCCCTCATTCAACATTCGATGTTGGACGTTCGATGTTCGATGTTCATCTTTTTTCTTATTACTCACGTGCTCCTGTTGTCTCCAACCAGGTCCCTCAGCTCGCCAACCATCTGCTTCATCATTTCGGCCTGGGCGTTCAACTCCTCAGCGGCAGAAGCAGACTCCTCGGAATTGGCCGCATTTTGTTGTGTTACCTTGTCCATTTCAGCCACGCCCTTGCTTATTTGATCAATCCCCTGGGCCTGCTCTTTGGAGGCCTCGGCGATTTCGCTGACCAGCTCACCCACCTTCTTTGCCTCGACTGCGAGTGTGGAGAATGCCTGGTCACTTTTTGACACAAGATCCGAACCATCTTTTACTTTCCTGACCGTATCCTCTATGAGCACAGTAGTGTTCTTGGCCGCCTCAGCGGAACGTATGGCAAGATTCCGAACCTCTTCTGCCACAACGGCAAATCCCGCCCCAGCCTCCCCGGCCCGGGCCGCCTCTACGGCAGCATTCAGTGCGAGCAAATTGGTCTGAAAGGCAATTTCATCAATGGTCTTGACGATCTTGGATGTCTCTTCGCTTGCCTGTGCGATCTCTTCCATCGAACCGGTTAACTGGATCATGGAGGAATTGGCCCCATCGACCACCTTTGAACAATTTGCCATCAGGGTATTTGCCTCATGGGAATTATCCGCATTTTGCTTGATCATTGAGACCATCTCTTCCAGGGATGATGAACTCTCCTCCAGAGATGCCGCCTGCTCTGATGCGCCTTCGGCCAGAGACTGGCTGGAAGAGGATACCTCAGTAGAGGCTGAGGCCACCCGGTCGGATGTGTCCGTCAAGTGCTCCACAGTCCTGCCGATCACGCCGGCCAGTCCACGTGCCACAAAGAACCAGACCAGCACAGCACCCAGCAAGGCAGCAACAAAAACTGAGGTCAGGATAATATTGCCTTGGCGTCCCATCTCCGCCACTCGATTGCTCGCCTCAAAGACCTCACCCTCATATGCACCGGCCCCGATAACCCAGCCCCAGGGCCTAAAATATATGAGATGGGCGATTTTGTACCGAGCTGTCAATTCACCCGGGTTCTTCCAGGAATAGCGCTGTTCGACAATCTCCCCCGGACCCGAGGCCAAACTCTTATTGCACATCTCTTGAATGAACAAAGTACCGTCTGCGTCCTTTGCTTTCCAGATATTTTCGCCGTCACGCTTACCGCCTTTTGAAATGACATAGTGGCCTTTGCTATCGAGTACAAACACATATCCCGTCTTTCCGATCATGGTATCCATCATTGCCTGCCTTATGCCCTTATCACCCTCCTGGGAAAAACCCACGTAGAGCACTCCGACAACCTTATTGCCGACACCGTAAATCGGTTCGTAGGCGGTGATGTACCAGTCGTCTACCACAAAGGCACGGCCCTTGAATGTCTTACCACTCAGTATAGTCGAAATAACCGGATTGGATTTTCCATCAGGATTGACTGCCGGTATATATGTGCCGATAGCACGTGTGCCGTCTTTTTTCACAACGTTTGTAGAGACCCGCAGCATGTCACCTGCCTCATTCATGCGCTGAAAAATAGTGCATGTACCGCCGATATTGTCCTCGACCACATCTACAAGGGGAGAAGTTGTATTGATGTCCGCATTCTTACCCAGCCAGGTATCCCCCACCATCATCTTCGGGAGTGTCACAGATGAGGATGCCTTTGTATATTGGTTAACAGCATTCCATGTCACGGTTTCCCCTGAGAATAAGACCTTGCCCGTGTTTTTGACAAGATTGCGGGCTACATTAAGGCCTGCATTCACATGTTCCTGCACGGCATCATGGCGGGCCTGGCACATCCCATAGAACCCTTGCAACGTGTGGTCAAGATCAGTACCGGCCAATTTTTTAGTTCCCACAGAGGCGGTCTTGGCCATCCTGGAGTTTTGCTGAACCACTATTATCAGAAAAACAAACAACGGCACAGCCGTCAGTAAAATACCTATGCTCAACAATCTGGTCCTGAGTTTCATCCTGGCAAACATAGTCAAAATCTCCTTTTTCCCGTCGGCGGTTTGTAGATAGTCCTTGCTGTTCGCCGCATACTGTTTCTTGTCTCAGCCGGCATCCCGCATTTCGGCCGGGTTCGTTTCCGTAACGTTGTAATTGTCACCCTTGGTCTAAACCCATAATGAGGTATCGACCCTATTGAAAAAAAACGTGAACCGTCAACGCACCAGAGAGCAAAAATGGGAACGTCCGAACAAAATCTTGAGTTCTGTTAAGTTTTTCCCCCATCGTGCCGATCAGTAAATCAATACAATAGTTGTGCCGGATGAAATCGTTGCATTTGGTCCATTTTTTGCTTTGTAAAAGCAATTAACATATCGAAATTATTATATTTTATCTCAGAAGTGGCGAGAGACTATTCGATGTCAATCAGGTTACGATTTACCAGTGGGTAAAGGCAGGGGAGATCAATGTCTATAAAAAAGGAGGACATAGACAATGCAGGTTGAGTCAAAAGAAACAACAGGAGGCACAATGTCTCCGGCAAGCAGAGAGGGGAAGTATCTTACCTTTGAGCTTGATGCCGAAGAGTATGGCCTGGAGATCCTCAAGGTAAAAGAGATTATAGGTATCATGAACATTACCTCTGTGCCTCAGACACCGGACTATGTAAAGGGGGTTATAAATCTCAGGGGGAAGGTCATTCCTGTAATTGATCTCCGCTTGAAATTCACTATAGACCCACTCGAATACAATGATCGTACATGTATAATCATGGTTGATATTACAGGCACATCCGGGGAAAAAGTTATGGTGGGTATAGTGGTGGATTCTGTTTCTGAGGTCTTGAATATCAAAGGCGATGAGATAGAAGATGCCCCGACCTTTGGGGGCAAATTAAATACTGAGTATATCATGGGTATGGCCAAGGTAAAAAGAAGTGTCAAGATACTACTCGACATTGACCAGGTATTAAATGCTGAAGAACTTAACATTTTAGACAAAGCGGCTTGAAATTTGAAATTTCTAATTTCAACGTCCCGTGAAGGATTACAATAATTCTATGGGACAGATTGTAGTTGGAATCTCAGATCTGAAGGTAAGCGGGAATGTAGAGGATGTGCTGATTACTTATGCCCTTGGTTCATGTATTGGTGTTATGGTTTATGATTCCATCGTAAAGGTTGGAGGACTTTTACACTACATGCTTCCTGATTCATCGATTGACGGTAATAAGGCCCAAAAAAACCCGGCAATGTTTGCCGATACTGGAATACCTCTCCTGTTTAAATCCTGTTACAAGCTGGGGGCTGAAAAAAAGCAGATGATCATAAAGATTGCCGGCGGGGCCGGTATCCCGGATGACATGAACTACTTTCGGATCGGTCAAAAGAATATAACCGCTTTAAGGAAAATGTTCTGGACAAATAATGTCGTAATAGATGCCGAAGACATCGGCGAAAGTCACAACCGGACCGTTCAACTGCATATCTCTACCGGTCAGGTCCTTGTTAAGAATTCTGCTAATGTCTTTGAAGAATTATAGCTGCTGGGAGTTATTATGATCAACGACAAAATTCTAAAATCGATTGATAAGCTCCCTGCATTCCCTGCAACGGTCCATAGGGTTTCAGAACTGGTCGGTGACCCCGATTTTGCAATAGCTGATCTGGTCGATGTCATTAAATACGATCAGTCAATAACGGCAAATATCCTCAGAATGTGCAATTCGCCATATTTTGGTATTCGGTACGAGGTGAGTTCCCTGCGTGAGGCGGTTATCTACCTGGGACGGCAAAACATCCTCCATGTAGTCTATACGGCAGGGACCTCAAGATTCTATAAAAAGGTCAAGGGGTACTATTGGGGGGCAACCAAACTGTGGGAACATTCCGTGGGGGTGGCCCTGATGTCCCAGATCCTGGCCAAAAGGATCTATGATCGCGAAGACCCCAGACTTTTTACAGCAGGTCTGCTCCATGATATCGGAAAGGTTGTACTGGGGGAATTTGTCCATGATTCATTTCAGGAAATCATGGACCTTGTCTCGAATCAGGGATATTCCTTTCTTGAGGCGGAAAAAGAGGTAATCGGTATTAATCATGCGGAACTTGGCGGGGAAATAGCGTCTCTCTGGAACTTTCCCAAAGAGATAAAAGATGCCATTACCTATCACCATCGACCCGACTTGATGGAAGAAGGTGACGATAGCACTCCCTGGCTTATCTATCTTGCAGACCAGGCCTGCATGATGATGGGGATCGGCGGCGGCGCGGACGGCTTGGCCTATAGGGGATTGAAAGAGGTTATCAATAAATTCGGGCTTCGCCAGAGGAACTTCGAGGAAAGTATTGTCCTGCTGTTGAAAGACCTGGATAAGGCAAAGGAATTGCTCGACCTGGTGGAGAATGAAAAGGCAGGAAATTGATTTTAAGGAGCTACTATGTCTTTCAATGTACTGATTGTGGATGACTCAAGGTCAATGCGTGCCGTCATAAAGAAGACCATTTCAATGTCAGGCTTTAAGATGGATCAGTGTCTTGAGGCCGGAAACGGTAGAGAGGCCCTGGATGTACTGGCAAAGGATTGGGTGGATGTGATTGTATCGGACATAAATATGCCTGAGATGAATGGGTTAGAGTTTTTAGGGGAACTGAAGAAGGACGACCTCCTTAAAGCAATCCCAGCCATAGTAATAAGCACGGAAGGTAGTAAAAAACGTATTCAGGATGCCTTCGATCTGGGGGCAAGGGGCTTTATAAAAAAACCTTTTTTTCCTGAAGAGATAAAAAAGGTCCTTTATGAGGTCATGGGTGTGGGTGATGAGGGAAAATATGAAGAAGATGAGGGAGACGATGACGCCTTCGATTTTTGAGGTCTTTGAGAAGATGTTCTATATCTTTCTCGAACCTCTGGATGCCGGGAATGATGAATATGATATGGAGGCTGCCATAAGTTTTGAGGGTAGCATAAGTGGTGATGTCAGGATCTTGTTTTCCAGGAATATAGTAAAGGCCATGGTTCAAAACATGCTGGGGCTGAAGGGAGATGAGATTACCGGACAGGATATGGAAGACTGCTCAAAGGAAGCGGTCAATATGGTCTGCGGGAATTTCCTGAGCGGACTTGATAGTACAAGGGTATTTAATCTGTCCACGCCAACATTTAAAGAAGGCCGACCCAACGACCTTAAATCAAAGGAAGATATCTGCAGGATGGATTTTGATTCTGATAGTGGAAAAATCAGTGTGATACTTCACAGTGAACCGTTACAACAAAAATAAGGGAGTCTGTAACCTTGAAAAGGATAAAAGTACTCATCGTTGACGATTCCGCTATTGTGAGAAAGATATTTTCCGAGGAACTCTCAAAATTTCCCGATATTGAGGTAGTGGGAACGGCCCCTGACCCCTATGTCGCCAGAGATAAGATCGTAACGCTCAACCCTGATGTGATCACTCTGGATATCGAGATGCCGAAGATGGATGGCCTTACATTTCTCAAGAAGCTGATGAGGCATTATCCGTTGCCGGTAATCATGGTCAGCTCCTTGACACCAAAGGGGGGGAAATTGACATTAGAGGCCATGGATATCGGGGCAGTGGAAGTCATCGCAAAGCCTGGCGGTTCTTATACGGTCGGGGATATGAGTACGCAACTGGCAGAAAAGATCAGGGCCGCATCAAAGGTAAGAATAATACGCAAGGATTCAGGTAATCAACCGGCTTCCGCAAGGTCTGAGCCGATAAGGGCCCTTGCAAAGACCTCTAATAAGGTTATTGCAATTGGTGCCTCTACGGGTGGAACCGAGGCGCTTAAGAATGTCCTGTCCAGGATGCCTTCGAATTCACCGGGAATAGTTGTAGTGCAACACATGCCGGCCAAGTTTACAACGGCATTTGCAGAGAGGTTGGATGATACCTGCCAGATCACGGTGAGGGAGGCCCAGAATAACGATACTGTAAATCAGGGGACTGCATTGATTGCCCCGGGTAATTACCACATGATCCTGAGGAGAAGCGGTGCCAGGTATTACGTTGAGGTCAAAACCGGTCCGATGGTCCACCATCAGCGCCCGGCGGTTGACATACTGTTTAAGTCAACTGCCCAATATGCAGGCTCTAATTCGATCGGCGCCATACTCACCGGTATGGGGGCAGATGGGGCGGAAGGACTCTTAAAGATGCAGCAGGCCGGTGCAAAAACAATTGCCCAGGATGAGAAATCATGTGTTGTCTTTGGAATGCCGAAGGAGGCGATAAAAAGGGGTGCGGCAGACAAGGTGGTACCGTTGGATCAGGTCGCGGAAGAGATAGTGAGGATGGTGTGAATTATGGAATGTGATTCTTTGATGAATTTGATTGACGGCATGGCCTCTGAATTTTTATTCCTGGAGACCAGGGAAATCGATGTACCGACTGCGGGCAAGCTCCTTAATAATCTGGATAACTTAATAAAGGAGGCAGATGCCCTGGAGATAGGTCAGTTGAAAAAGGTGGCCGGTGGATTGAGCGGTCTTCTGGAAAAGATCGTCCTTGATAATATAGAGGATAAAGAGGCAGGGTTTAGTATCCTTGAAAAGGGCATCCCCCTGATGCAGGAAATCGGTGACAGTTTCAAAAATACCGGCAGTTATGAGGGTGATATCAATGATTTTATGGAATCGCTTGCCGCACTTACAGGGGATCATATAACAAAAGACGCGCCTGAGACCGAGGCATCTCAGGAGGAATCACAGCCGTCAGAAAAGGCCGAGGTGCAGGACGAGTCCTTGTTGAGGGATTTTATCATTGAGAGCCTGGAATACATCAATGAGATCGAAGTAAATACATTGAATCTGGAACAGGAGCCTGAGAACAAAGATCATATCAATGCCATCTTCAGGCCATTTCATTCTGTCAAGGGGGTAGCTGCCTTTCTCAATCTGGAACAGATCCGCGACGTTGCCCATGACTTGGAGACCCTTCTGGACAAGGCAAGAAATGACGAACTATCCGTGACCTCCCATGTTATAGATGTAGTCCTGGATGGAGCCGATGCCCTGAAGGCAATGATCATCAGGTTGAAAGACAACATGGAAGGCAAAACACCCAAACCCCTGGAGATAGATATTCCTGCCTTAAGGAAACGGATAAAGGCCGCTGAACAGGAAACACCCGATACAGAGAAGACAACAGGGAAACTGGGAGAGATACTGATTGAGGATGGCGCCATAACGCAGGAATCCATAGAAAAAAGCCTGGAAGCTGCGCAGGCAGACCCTCAGAAAAAGATAGGGGAGACCTTGATAGCTGAAGGTAAGGTCACCCCGAAACAGGTATCTCATGCCCTGAGAAAACAGTCAAAACAGGCCGTGGATACCGCTACAATAAGGGTGGATGTGAAGAAGCTGGACGATCTTATTGATATGGTCGGTGAGCTGGTGATTACCCAGTCAATGATCAGGCAGCATCAGATTATTCAAACGAATACGGACGGGAAGTTGGCTAAGGACGTTACCCAACTATCCAGTATTACATCGAAACTCCAAAGGACATCCACCAGCTTGAGGATGGTGCCGATCAAACAGAGCTTTCAGAGGATGTCCCGTCTGGTAAGAGACCTCTCCAGAGAAGTCGGGAAATCGATTGGCGTGGTCCTGGAGGGCGAAGATACGGACATGGACAAGAATATGGTGGACGAGATATATAACCCCCTTGTGCACATGGTACGGAATGCAGTGGATCATGGCATAGAGTCCAAGGAAGAACGGATAAAATCGGGTAAACCCGAGAAAGGTCTGGTTCAACTCAAGGCCTACCATAGGGGCGGCAGTATTGTAATTGAGATATCTGATGACGGAAAGGGGCTGGATAAGGACAAAATACTGAAAAAGGCCATTGACAATGGAGTTATTAACAGTTCGCAGGGTCTTTCAGATCAAGAAATCTACAAGTTGATTTTTCATCCCGGTCTTTCCACTGCCAAGAAGGTAACGGATGTCTCGGGCAGGGGAGTCGGGATGGATGTGGTGAAGCAGGCGGTGGAAAAATTGCGTGGGAAGATAGAAATTAATAGTGTTTATGGTAAGGGGAGCAGTATTAGGACGTTTTTCCCCCTTACCATGGCCATTATTGACGGTATAACTGTGAGGGTGGGTAAAGAGAAATACATTATCCCTACCGGCGCTATCAGACAACTGCTACGCCCCTTACAAGAATCTTACAACAATGTAGTTGGCAAGGGTGAAATGATAAATGTAATGGGCGACCTTATGCCGCTGGTGAGATTACACAAATTTTTCAAGATAGAGTGCGAGCATGAAAACCCATGGGAAGCCATAGTAGCGCTGGTTGAAAGTGAAGACAGATCTAAGTGCATCATGGTGGATGAAATTATTGGTGAAGAGGAAGTAGTGATCAAGAGCCTTGGTGAGAGTCTGAAAGATATCAAGGGGATCTCCAGCGGTGCTATCTTGGGAGATGGTAATGTAGGATTGATACTGGATCCGGAAAGTCTGTTTGAATTGAGTGAGATGTAATGCAAAAAAAGTGTAAAGGATATAGCCATGGATTCTGACAAGAATATGAAAATATTGATAGTTGATGATTTTGCCACGATGAGAAAGGTCATTAAAAACCTTTTGAGACAGACTGGCTATCAAAATGTCACTGAAGCCGAAGATGGTGTAGTTGCTCTGAAGGAATTGAAATCGCAAAAGATAGACTTTATCATCTCCGACTGGAATATGCCTAATATGACCGGCATTGAGCTTCTAAGGGCCGTAAGGGCGGATAGTGAATTAAGTAGCTTACCGTTTCTGATGGTTACGGCAGAGGCCCTTCAGCAGAATGTTGTGGAGGCGGTCAAGGCAGGTGTCAGCAACTATATTGTAAAGCCTTTTACCGCCGAAGTCCTGAGTGAAAAAATCGAACAGATTATAGAGAAACTGTAACTACTCAGGTTGTTTAGGCTAAACGCCTTCAGCCTAAATAAAGGAGTACAGAATATGGATGTCAGGTTTATCAATCCTTTTTTAGAGGCGACAATAGATGTCTTGAAAACCATGGCCTTTGTTGAACCGACGCCGGGCAAGCCTTATCTCAAAAAGGATGATTTGGCCAGGGGTGATGTCTCCGGGATAATAGGTTTTACAGGGGTGGCAACCGGTTCAATGGCCCTGAGCT
>LGVE01073039.1_pt2 | contig 12851 bp, 6 predicted proteins | sample 469871 | NCBI WGS metagenome assembly LGVE01 (sample SAMN03893561, study PRJNA290197) | marine sediment metagenome | material: sediment; isolation source: combined push core samples #3730, #5133, and #5579 collected at Hydrate Ridge | place: Pacific Ocean: Hydrate Ridge | reverse complement strand
CGGCCAGCCGCTTTAGAGTAGCCCGATCGACGGCCAGAATCCCCTCCCGCAGGGCTTGCCGGTTCTCGGCACTGAGGCCCTGCAAGCGATAACCGAAGCCACGCTGGCCTTTGCCCGATGGCGAAACCGGTCGATCAAGATTGCCGAACACCGCCAGGATTGCCTCGCGGATATCCTCGTCGCTAAAGGAACCTGCCGCCACCCACTCCGTAGCATCGCGATAAACCTGCAGGGTTCGCAGCAGATGGGGGTCGCGATAGGAAAGCATGGAGAAAAGTCCCAACTGGGCATCGTAGGTGGCCATGCCGCCATAGGCTCCACCCTTTTCCCGCACTTCGCGATGCAAGTAGCAGGCGCGCAGCAACTTAGCCAGCACAAGCAAACCAGCGGCATCGGCATGAATCAAGGGCACCGTCGGGAAAACTCGGGCCACATACGAAACAGGTACTGCCGCCACCCAGCCCACCGCTGCTTCGCCAACAACCAGTTCCGCGGGTGTTCCCGTCGGCTCATTGCCGGCGGGAATCGCAGCTAGAAAAGCCTGCAAGGGGGAGTCGATAGCAGCGAAGGCCTGTTGCTCGGCGGTCACCGAGCAGCGCAGCCGCGAACGACACAGCACCAGTTCGGCAAGACGTTGCATACGACCGGCGAATTCAACCAACTGTTCCGGCTGTTGAGCCGCCAATTCCTTAACTGCACGCACCAGATGCAGGCCACCCCACTCCTCCCGCAAACGGCCACAGGACGACAACGCCGCTCCCGCGCTACGGGCCGCGTAACTGTGACCAGAGCTGGACACGCCATTCTCCAGTGAAACGCTCACTTGATTGATCACTGTGTGCAATCGCTGAAGATCGCTGAAATCGGGCGCAGTAAAAATATCGGTCAGGATCTCGAACATCGCCTGCTGATTCCGCAGCAAAGCCTTGCTCCTCACCTCAAAAGCCAACTGGAAATCTTCGAGAGAGTTAGGATCGCAGATCACTGTGCCACTGGCCGAAATCCCGCCGGTAGAGGCGGAGATGCGTTCCGCCATCTGCAGATAGCTGTGGCCGGCGGCACCAATTTTAGGCAGCAGAGTACCAAACAGCGGCACCAGGGGAAGCAGATCAGCCGGCAGATCATTCATTGCCAGGCTGGTAGTGAAATAGCCAATACCGTTGGTCGGCTGGGGAAAGCGATACAGGGGGCAGCCAGCCAGTTGCTCCTCCTGGCAGGACACGGTGCGCTCCGTCGCCGGGATATCACTCAGTTCCAGAGTCGGCAGGCAGGACAGGTCCTCTTCTTCTTCCTGGGCCTGCTGCAGCTCTTCGGCCAACCGAACCAGCTCCTGACGATCGGCATCGCTGAGCTGCGCGGACCGATCCTGCAGACGCTTGCTCAGGGCCTCTTCCTGCTGTTCCTGCAGCTGCTCATCGGGCTGTAGCAGCAGGGTCACCCTATGGGGGTTATCCAGCAGTTGGCTTCGAATTAGTTTCTGAAAAAAGGGCCCTGCAGCCAGTTCCTGCCGCAGTCGGGTCAAGTTTGCGTCGAGCAGCAAAGGCGAAACAGGATCATCGTTATGCAACCAGGGGCCGAACATGCGCATGAGCAACAACAGGGCATAGGGATACTGGTCGCCAACCACTTCGCGGTGGGAGAATTCCAGTTGATGAATCGCCGCCTCGATCTGCTCGTCACTGAAGCCCGTTTCAGCCGCCTGCTGCAGAGTTTTCAGAACCAACCCCTCAATGGCATCGAGCTGCTCCGGATCGGTACCCTGCAGGCCAGCCGCCAGATAAGTCTCCCGCTGGTCGTCATAATAGCCGGTGCCGGGCGCTAGGTTCTGACCAAGGCCCGACTCAATCAAAGCCTTGTACAAGGGCGCAGCCGGGTTGCCAAGCAACAACTGGGAGAGCAGACTCAGAGCGAGATTTTCAAAACTGTCGGCAAGGGGACAGGTCAGCCAGGCCACCTGGACCATGGAACGTTGACTCACCGATTCGCCGGCCGCAATGGGAAAACCTTCGGTGACGCGCTGCGGCGCGCTAAAGCGCACCTCGTCGGGCACTGCCGTATCGACCGCCAGGGGCTCGAAACGCTGCAGGGCCTGTTCCTCGATCATCGCCAGGTGATCGTCCAGAGGCAAATCGCCATAGCTAAAGAAATAAGCGTTAGCGGGATGGTAGTAGGTACGATGGAAATCGACCAGTTGCTCATGGGTCAGATCGAGAATCGCTTCCGGTTCTCCCCCCGAGTTACAGCCGTAGGTGGTGGTCGGAAACAGGGCCTTGGTCAGACGCCGGTGCAGCAGCGAGCCGGGATCGGCCATAGCTCCCTTCATCTCGTTGTAGACCACTCCCTTGAAAGTCAGCGCCGAATTGGCGTCGGCCGCTTCGGCGAATTCCAGGCGATGGCCTTCCTGGCGGAAGTCCCGCTCCCGCAGCAGAGGGAAGAAGGTGGCATCGAGATAGATACCCATCAGGTTGTAAAAATCTTTACGATTCTGCGAAGAGAAGGGGTAGAGGGTCCAGTCGCTGGAGGTCAGGGCATTCATGAAGGTGTTGAGGCTGCGCTTGAGCATGGTGAAGAAGGGATCCCGCACCGGATAGCGCTGCGAGCCGCACAACACGGTATGCTCCAGAATATGAGCCACCCCCGATGAATCGTCCGGCGTAGTACGAAAGCCGACCCCGAACAGATTGTTGTCATCCTCGCAGGCCAAATGGACCATACGGGAGCCAAGTCGCTCGTGGCGCAACTCGATGAGGGTCAGATTCAGTTCCGGTAGCGGGGTTACACCGGTAACCACAAAACCGTGCTTCTGCTGACCGACTTGCCAATCGCTATCCATCATGGGCCGTAGCCTCCTTATTTACAAACTCAGTGGTTGAAGGTGGGTGCTCCACCGGTTCCATCGAAAACAGAACCCGAATGACCTTTTCCCGAAACGGGAAAGCTCTCCGTTTAACACAGCACAGGGTCAAAGACAACTCCGTTCAGCCGGCGTGAGGGGTTACATCTGCAGGTTGCGCTGCGGCCAGCTACTGACCGTGAAGGTCGATAACAATGGCTGTACAGTCATCATCAGGCGAGTCAGGAGCGCCGAACTCATGCAGAGAGGCGAAGAGCCGATCGAGAAATTCCAGGTGCGGGTCGGGATGCTGCAGCAGAAGCTGTTCGATACGTTCGCTGCCAAAAGACTGTCCGCTGGCATTGAAGCTGTCGCTGAGGCCGTCAGTATAAAGCAGCAGACGGTCATCGGCCTCGAATTGAAAGGTCGCCACCTCCAGTTCCGGATCACTGAAGTAGCCAAGAGGCGAAGCGGTCGATTGCAGGGCGAAGATCTCATCGCCCCGTTTCACCAGGGGAGCCACATGACCAGCATTGACATAAATCATCATCAAGCTGGCAGGGTCAATGATGCTGTAAAACAGAGTCGCTGAAAAATAGTGATCAAACTTGCGCGAGCGCTTGGCGAAAAACTGCAGAAAAGCATTAGCATCGGCCACGGTCTGCTTCGGCAGACAGCCGCTGGTCGAAGCCCGGTGCAGATAGCCGTAGAGCAGGGACATCACCACCGAGGCCTGCAGGCCATGACCGGTAACATCACCGAGAAAGACCACCTGACAACCGTCCGGCAGAGCAATGAACTCAAAAAAGTCGCCGCCCAGACCGAGGGCCATGCGATTTTTAACTCCCATGCAGCACCAGTCGCAGGACGGTGAACTCTTGGGAAACAGCAATCGCTGAACCTTGCTGGCCAGATCGAGGTCAAGATCGATGGTCGTTGAGTTCCCCATGGGCCTCCTCGGCTTTCATCTTGAATATGACTGACAGATATCTGCCGCGCTGGCTAAAACTTATTAAATCGCTTGTCGAGCAGGTGTCGAGGTTGAATATTGCCCAAGGCGCCGAGCAGGCTGCTTCGCAAGTGAGGCATGTCGCCACTCAGCTCCTTGATTAGTCGCTTCATCCGTCGGCGGTTGCGATCGCCCTCACTGCCTGCCGGGCAGGCGCAAGCGATGGTCGGAAAATCGTTGGCATAACTGAATTCAGCGACCAGACGTTCCTCGACATAGACCAACGGCCGAATCACCGTATGCCGGCCGTTGTCGGCCAGCAGCTTGGGACTCATGGCCTTAAGGGTGCCGGAGAAAAACTGATTGAGCAGCAGAGTCTCGATAAAATCATCGGCATGATGGCCGAGGGCGAGTTTGTTACAGCCAAGCTCATCGGCCACCGCATAGAGCACTCCCCGTCGCAGTCGGGCGCAGAAGGAACAGTAGGAAGAGTCGAGCCGGCGCTTGGTCTCGATAATCTGGTAGCAGTGGGTCCGCTCCATGCAACAGGCAAAATCATACTGTTTCAGATGCTGTTCCAACGGTTCCGTACGGTAGCCGGGAAAACCGGGATGCACNNTGTCGAGGATGTGCAACAGGGTATAGCTATCCTTACCGCCAGAGACGGCCACCGCAATGCGATCCCCCTCCTCGATAAGATTAAAATCGGCGATAGCCTTGCCGACCTCTTTGCGAATTTTACGAAAGAGGCGATCTTCGATGATGGCCAAACGGTTCCTCCCCTTGTCTGCCGTGGAGAATGTTGTAAGCCATTTCAGCAGATTTTGCAAGGTCCGGCCCGAGGTTACAGAAGACTATCTACTCCGTGATTGGCGTGTTCCGGGCTCAATCCGAGCAGACCACGGATATCTTCCAGCACCAGATAGAGAGCCGGAATTAACAGCAAGGTGATGCCGGTGGCGAAGAGAATACCGAAACCCAGGGAGATAGCCATAGGAATAAGGAACTTAGCCTGCATGCTGGTTTCGAGGATCATCGGAGCCAGCCCGAAAAAGGTGGTCAGCGAAGTCAGTAAAATCGGCCGGAAACGACGTCGACCGGCCTGCAACAAGGCCTCTACCAATCCATCACCAGCCCGTCGGCGGGTATTGACATAATCGATAAGCAGCAGAGAATCGTTGACCACCACACCGGACAGGGCGACGATACCGAATACGCTCATGATGCTCAGACTATAGCCCATAAGCAAATGACCGAGCGCTGCACCGACTACCCCAAAGGGGATGGCCACCATGATCAGCAACGGCTGGCTATAGCTGCGAAAGGGAATGGCCAGCAGGGCAAAGACACCGAACATGGCGAGCATGTAACCGCGCTTCATGCTCGTCATCACGTCCCTGAATTCTTTGGCCTCTCCTTCCATATTGAAACTCAAACCGGGGTAGTCCGCAGCCAAATCAACCAGCAGGGTGCTTTTCAGTTCGGCCAGAATCTCCTCGGCGTTAGCCTGCCGGTCATCAACATTGGCCGTAATATTGATCACCCGCTTACGATCGGTGCGTTTGATACTGTCGAAACCACGTCCCGGCTCCACCGTGGCCGCCCGGGCCAGCGGCAATTCTCCACCGTTGGCCAGCCGTACCCGTAACGACTCCAGGTTCCACAGATGGCGCCGGTCCTGTTCAGGATAGCGCACCATAACCCGCACCTCGTTGCGCCCCCGTTGCAGCCGCACCGCCTCGGCGCCATAAAAGGCGCCTCGCAGCTGACGGCCAAGGTCTTCCTCGGTGATGCCCAGGGTGCGGGCTTCACTGCTGAGCCGAAATTTGAGTTCCTTCTTGCCTCGCGAGTAACTGCTGGCGATATCATCAACTCCGGGATAGTCGCCAATGGCGGTCTTAAGCCGATCCGCGGCTGGGGCGAGCACGGCAAAGTCCTCATGGGCCAACTGAATATCGATATTGGCTCCCATCTGTACCAGGTCGGTGGCAAAGGTCAGGGAATCAACACCGGGAAGTTCCCCGACCAGGGTGCGCCAGCGGCTAGCGACCTGGGAAGCGCTTATTTCCCGCTCTTCACTGGGAGTCAGGAACACAGCGATGGTCGATAGATTAGAGCCGCTGGTGGTGGTAACCCCTCCCGGCCCGCCCCCCTTAATGCTGCTGCCAATCAGGGAATATATGTTGCGCAGGATAGTGCTGCTGGCGGCATCCTGCCCATCGAACTCGGCGATCGCCACCCGACCCTGATCCTCAATGAATTGCTGTACCTTTTGGGTCTCGGCAACGGGAGTCCCGGGCAACATCACCAGGTCAACCAGAATCAGCTCGCCATCGACCTTAGGCATGAATCGGAACTTGAGGATGCCACCACCCACCAGACCAGCACACAGCAGCAAGATACTGATAGCCACCGCTACCGTCACATAGCGCCAAGCCAAAACCAGTCTCAGCAAGCGCAGGTAAGGGCCCTCGATAAATGCCCGCAGCTTGCGGCCAAAACCGAGCCGCACCCGTTCAATGGCACCCAGAAAGCCATGCGCTCCCACCGGGCGCGGATTGCCCATAGCCAGATGGGCCGGCAAGACGAACAAGGACTCAATAAGTGAGATGGACAGTAGAATAATCACCACCACCGGAATGGTCTTGATGAATTTACCCATGGTGCCGGAGATAAAGAGCAAAGGGCAGAAAGCCACCACCGAAGTCAGAATGGCGAAGACCACCGGCGGTGCCACCTCGATAGTCCCGTCAATCGCTGCCTTTAAATAAGGCTTGCCCTGCTGCCGATGTTCAAAAATATTCTCGCCGACCACGATGGCATCGTCCACCAAAATCCCCAAAGCCATGATAAAGGCAAACATGGAGATCATATTGATGGAGGCATCGAAGGTCGGCAGTAAAACCAGGGCACCTAAAAACGAAATGGGAATACCGAGCATCACCCATAGAGCTAGGCGTATTTCCAGAAACAGCCCGAGAATCAACAGTACCAACAACAGACCGAGTACTGCATTTTTGGTCAGCAGATTCATGCGGCTGGCAAAAATTTCCGAGGTATCGTTCCACACCGTCAGCTTGACCGACGTCGGCAGCCGCTGGCGCTTTTTCGCCACATAGCCCTTGACCGTTTCCGAAATCTCCGTCGGTTTCTGGTCACCGACCCGAAAAACCTTGACCATGGCCGCCGGCTGACCATCGAAACGAGCGAATTCATCCGTTTCACGAAAGGAATCTTTAACTGCTGCGATCTCCCCCAACCGCACTTCGGTACCGTCCGTATCGTTAATCACCACGATCGACTCGTATTCGCGGCCGAGATAGCGACGCTCCTTGGTGCGCACCAGAATCTCGCCACCGATGGTTTTGATCGTGCCGCCGGGCATATCGAGGGAAGCCTGGCGGATGCGGCGGGCGATCTGCTCCAGAGTCAAGCGGTAGCGGCGCAGGTTGGCTTCGGACACTTCGATGGAGATCTCGTAGGGACGCACCCCGGACAGGTCAACCTGTGTAATGCCCGGCAGGGTGAGCAGTTCCTCGCGCATGGTTTCGGCCTGCTCCCGCAAGCTGCGCTCGGCCAGATCACCGTAGACCACTACTGAGACCACCTCGCTGCGATTCAACAGCTTGGTAATAACCGGTTTTTCTGCCTCTTCGGGAAAGGTGATGATCCGGTCAACCTCGGTCTTGATGTCCTGCAGCACCACATTGGGATCGGCGCCACCCATCAGCTCAGCAGTCACCGTACCGTAGCCTTCCACAGCCAGAGCCTTAAGCCGGCGGATACCATCGACTCCTGTGAGGTTTTCTTCGATTTTGAGCAGAATGCCATCTTCGACCTCTTCAGGCCCGGCCCCCGGATAAGACACGGCCACCTGCACCTTGTCCAGAGCAACCTCTGGGAAGACCTCCTGCTTTACCGACATGCCGATGATCAGACCGCCAACCACGAAGGCCAGCATCAGCAGGTTGGCCGCCACATGATTTTGAGTCATCCAACGAATGGCACCGTTCATGGTCCAACTTCCTCTTCGCGAACCCGCACCTTAAGACCATCCGCCGCACCGGCCAGAGCGGTGACGATAACCCGCTCGCCATCCTGCAGACCTTCACCGATGAGAACCGACTCGCGCTCACGGCGCAGCACCTGCACCNNTCCACCACCCAGACCGTATCAGCATCCCGTAAGGCGCGGCGCGCCAGGATACTCACCGCAGGCAGAATTTTGCCCTGCAACTCCAAGTCGACAAAGCTGCCAACAGCCAGTGGCGGACGTTCATCCGTTGCCGGCTGTTGCAGTAGATAAGGATCATTGACAGCTACCACGACTCGAGCCATGCGGCCCAGAGGATCTACCTCACCCAAGGTCCGTACCAGCGTCCCCGGCCAATCGTAATGGATCGCCCCGGCAGTAAAACGCACCGTCGCCGCCGTCCCCTTACCGCCGCGGGGTATATTCAACCAAGGCAATGCATCCAGAGGGAGTGGCACCACAATTTCTGCAGTATCGGTACCGAGAAGGGTTCCCACGGTGGCGCCCCCACGGACGTACTGGCCAAGATCAATGCCCTCACTGAGCACCAGGCAATTGAAAGGGGCACGCACTTCGGTTCGTTGCAGGTTGATGCCGGCCTGTTTCAAGGCGGCGCTGGCAGCAGTCACCCGTCCCTCTGCGTTCCTTAACTGCGGCTCGTAAAGCACCAGGGGGTTAGGATCCCCCCGCCCTACTTGAAGACGTTGCCACTCGTCACGGGCCACTCGCGCCCGCCCCTTTACCATGGCCAATTCCAGCTCCGCAGCAGCCAAGTCCGCCTCAGCACGTTGAATAGCCAGTTGATAGTCGATATCTTCAAGTTGGAAGAGAGTATCGCCCTTTTTAAACATGCCCCCGGCAATGAATTCATCGGCCAGCATGATCACCCGGCCACTCACTTGGGCCACGATTTCTGACTGCTGGCGGGCCTGCACGGTCCCGGTGGCGGCCACCGTCACGGTGTGCTCACGGTGCTGCACCGTCACCGTTTCCACCAACACTCCGGCAAATTCCTGAATTTCCTTGACCGGGGCCTGGCGGCTTAAAATAAGTACTGCCAAAATGGCCCCACCGACCAACAGCACCAGAAACGGTAAGACGATCTTCAGCACAGTAGTTCGATTCATGGTTATAATCCTTTGTCCTGCCTACTTTGACAGACGTTGTTCAACAAACGAATCCATCCAATTGCCACCTAGCGCCCTGGCCAGGGAAATGCGGGCCACGATGCGCTGTCGCCGGGCCTGGAGCAGAACGCTTTGAGCTTCGGCATGGGAAATCTGGGCGGTCAGCACCGGTAAATATTCTGAAAGACCCTGCAAATAGCGCTCGGTGGAAAGACGTAACGAACCTGCTGTGGCGACCACCCGCTCTTCCAGCAGTTCGATGCGCTGAGTCCCGGTTCTCTCCTGCACCAGAGCATCTTCGACCTCTTGAAAAGCTTGCAGCACCGCCTGGTGATAGAACCCCAGGTTCTCGCGAAACAGAGCACGAGTTCGATCGACTTCGGCTTTACGCCGGCCGCCGTCGATCAGCGGCTGCGTCAGATTAACCAGCAGATTCCAGAAAATATTGGGTGAATCGAGCAGGCTGCCAAGTTCGCTGCCGGCGCCGCCGTAATCGGCTACCAAATTGAAGGAAGGAAACCGTTCGGCAATAGCCGCAGCGACTCGGGCATCTGTCGCCTGCAAACGAGTCAGCGCCCCGGCGATATCGGGCCGGCGCTGTAGCATGGTCGCCGGCAACCCCACAGGAAAAGCCCCATCCAGGGCCGGCAATTCCGCGAGACTTCCGGCGGCCGAACGATCGGGAAGTCGGCCCAGCAGCACCGCAAGGGCATGCTCTGCAGACGCCAAGCTGGCTTCAAAAGCCGGCCGCGTGGCCTTGGCCGCTGCCAAATTCTGCCGAGACTGATAGACATCCAGAGCCGGCACCAACCCTTCACGATACCGATTTTCCACCCGCTGCAGAGTGTCTGCAAAAGAGGCAATCGTGCGGTCGACCAACTCAAGCTGCGAACGTTGCTCCACGGCAAGATAATAGAGATCTGCCAGCCGGGCTGACAGGGAAAGATAGAGTGCCGCTAAATCCTGACGAGCGGCTACGGTATCAAGACGAGCCGCTTCGGAGCGCGAGGCAAGTTTGCGCCAGACATCCAGTTCAAAGCCGGCAGCCACCGAAAGTCGATAGCTATTGTCGGTCTGGGCTCCAAACAACCCCGGCTGGCGAACTCTTCCCGCCGCCCCCTGCAGGCCGACCGTTGGGCGACGTGCAGCGCCGGCAATACGAGCCTGCGCTTCAAACTGCCCGAGACGGGCATGAGCCTGTTCTAAATTAAGATTATGCTCAAAAGCTTCGGCCATTAAACTGTCGAGAAGGGGATCCTGAAACTGTTCCCACCAGCGTTCCAGGGGCCTTTCGGCATTCAGGCCACCGTCAGCCGTATAATTCTCAGGCAACGCTCCGGGCAACGTCGCCTTTTGTGCTCGGTGTGGCGAACAGGCGAACCCAAACAGAGCCAGCAGAACCAGTCCACATAAATTCAGCCGCATACTCATGACGCCTCCATTCCGGCGACCAGAAACCCAACCAGCATATCGATCTGAAGGTCGGGACTAGGTTCTAGCTCGACTCCGGGTGGCACCACAGGTAGCTTTTCCGGCAGAAAGGTACAACGACTGATGGCGCCAATTGCGAAATTCAGGCGCCAGAACACCTGGTTGCGGCTGAGGTTCGGCAGGGTTTCGCACAGAACTTCAAACAACAGGGCGAACAGCGGGCCGATCATGCGAAAGAAAATTGACCGCACCGCATCATCGGGTTCGGTCAAAGCCCGACCGATGAGATGCAAAAAATAACGGGCGTCGGGGGCCGAATCACGAAAGCGCAAGGTCGGTTCAATAAATGCGCGTAAGGCCTCCTCCGCGGTAGGCTTTCGCCCAGCAGCAGAGGCATCGGCACGAACAGCTTCCAGTCGACCCAGACGCTCCTCGTTGAGCGGTCGCAAGCGGCGTTCAAAAATAGCCTCGACCAACGCCTCTTTGGACCCAAAGTGATAGCTCACCGAGGCGAGGTTCACCCCGGCCTCGGCGGTAATTTTACGTAAAGAAGTACAGTGGTAACCGCTATCGGCAAAGAGCTTTTCCGCCACATCGAGTAGGCGCTGCTTGGTCGTCGACTTGTCCATTCCACCCCGTCTTCTGTTCAATGATTCCCGGCCAAATGATTTTCACTCTTCGGCAATTTAAACAAACGTTTGACTTATTTGTCAAGAATATACCCCTTGGCCGGCCATGACTGCGCTTTTATCCTATAGATAAATGATGGCCAGTTCTTGCAATAAGAGCCCGGCAGGTAATAATCAAACAAGGCTTTCGGCGCGGGAAGAGATCACGATTTTTACGGAAAAAACTCACTTCATGTCCACCTTCCCAAAATGATGATCATTTAACGAGAGGAGACAGCATGCTTCAGTGGCCTAAAACAAANNCCAGTAATCGGGGCGTGCCCTGTGAGTCCGGACTCTGCACTCTATGTACCGCCGACTGCAAAGGTAAATGCGAAACCTGGTTATCCTGCCTGGTCGGCCGCAAACTGTTATATCCACGAAATTTCGGCAGGACCACTGCCGGCTCAGGAAATGTCACTTCCGTTGGCGTCGGCTATCATGCCTTACGCATTCAGGGCTACGCCTACGGCGCTAAGGGAATCCCGGCAGGATTGTCCAACAATGCTGATGATTGTATTTTCCCCAACGTCAGCATCGAGACGGAGTTCGGCGCAGAAGTCAAAACAAAATGCCGCATACCCATTATGACCGGCGCCCTTGGATCGACCTTCATCGCTGCCGATTACTGGGATTCATTTGCCGCTGGTGCCGCCCTCTGCGGGTTTCCTATTGTAGTTGGAGAAAACGTGGTGGGAGTTGACAGGGAATCCCGGATCGATAAGGGAAAGGTGGTTTCTTCTCCGGAGTTGGACCGCCGCATAAACTCTTTTTTCCGCTATTACAATGGCTATGGAGCCATTATCGTCCAGGTCAATGTCGAAGACACTCGCAATGGCGTCGCCGAGTACCTAATCGATAAATACGGCGACAAAGTCATCATCGAACTCAAGTGGGGCCAGGGCGCCAAAGATATCGGCGGTGAAATCCAGGTAAACACATTGGAATACGCCAAATTTTTGCAAAAACGGGGTTACGTTGTCGACCCGGACCCCAGTGACCCGGTGGTTCAGGAAGCCTTTAACAACCACGCCATTACCTCCTTTGCCCGTCACAGCCGTCTGGGAGCCACCAACCTGGACACTGCCGCCCAGGTCAGGGACGACTTCCTGCAAACCGTATCCTACTTTCGCAAGCTAGGATTTAAACGCATTTCCCTGAAGACAGGGGCTTACGGCATGGAAGCGCTGGCGATGGCCATCCGTCTAGCGGCCGAGGCAGGTCTAGATCTACTGACCGTTGACGGAGCCGGCGGCGGAACCGGCATGAGCCCCTGGAATATGATGGAACACTGGGGGGTACCCTCACTGACCTTGCATGCCAAAGCCTATGAATACTGTAAACTGCTCGAGAAATCAGGACAGAGGGTCCCCGATCTCTCGCTGGCAGGGGGACTGGCCCGGGAGGATCACCTTTTCAAGGCACTGGCGCTAGGAGCCCCATTCACCAAACTGGCTTGCATGGGACGCGCACCGATGATTGCCGGTTTCCTTGGCAGCAACATTCAGGGTGTGTTTCAGCCGGAAAACAAGGCTCGACTTAACGGCTTCTGGGATGAACTGCCCACCAGTGTCACCGCAGTGGGAACCTATCCCGAAGAGATCTTTGCCGGATGGGAGGCCGTAAAGAAGCTGGTCGGCGCAAAAGAGATGAAAAACATCCCCTTTGGCGCGGTGGCCATGTATGGCTACGCCGACAAATTGGCCTGCGGTCTACAACAATTTCTGGCTGGGGCCCGCAAGTTCAAACTGGCCGAACTCTGCAGAGAGGATCTAATGGCTGCCAACCGGGAAACAGCAGCTGAAACGGGA
>LGVE01163166.1_pt1 | contig 12880 bp, 9 predicted proteins | sample 469871 | NCBI WGS metagenome assembly LGVE01 (sample SAMN03893561, study PRJNA290197) | marine sediment metagenome | material: sediment; isolation source: combined push core samples #3730, #5133, and #5579 collected at Hydrate Ridge | place: Pacific Ocean: Hydrate Ridge | reverse complement strand
CCCGGATTCAAGTTGTAAGTGCAACTCTAAACATTTGGTTTGAAGGATAAGCTGCGGTAGGCTCACGGCTTCTTTCACCGACCAAAGTTAGAGGAGCATGATGAAGCACTACGCGCAGCTTACCCGAGAAGAAAGATATCAGATTTACGCCTTAAAAACAGCAGGACAATCTAAGGCGCAAATAGCTAAAGTCATCGGCCGGCATAAATCCACCATTGGCCGAGAAATGACGCGAAATAGTGGATTGAGAGGCTATCGACCCAAGCAGGCAGACAGTCTTGCGGCAAATCGCCGCCAAGAAAAGTCTGCTTGCCGTCTCTCTTGTGAATCCTGGGCGCGCGTTGAGTTGCTGCTCCACGAATATTGGAGCCCAGAACAGATTAGCAACTGGTTGCGGCAAGAAGAAAAGACCCATATCAGTCCAGAGTGGATCTATCAATACATCCTCAGGGACAAGCAAGCTGGTGGCGACCTCTACCAGTACCTTCGCTGCCAGAAGCAACGGAAGAAGCGCTATGGCAGTCCAGATCGTCGTGGCCAGATCAAGGGACGCATTTCGATCGACGAACGCCCAGAAGTGGTCAACGAACGTAGTCGTATCGGTGACTGGGAGGCCGATACAGTCATTGGCAAACAAGGTGGCGACGTTCTGGTCACCCTCGTGGAACGCAAAACCCGCTGGAGCATAATCGGTAAGGCACCTAACCGGACGGCAAAGGAGGTTCGAGCCGTTATAGTGAAGCGACTGTTACCACTGGCTTCACATGTCCAAACGTTGACTTACGACAACGGGAAAGAGTTTGCATTGCACCAAGACATTGATAAAGAGCTTCAGTCCAATGGTTATTTTGCACATCCCTATCATTCGTGGGAGCGCGGACTGAACGAGAACACCAACGGCCTTATTCGCCAATTCTTCCCCAAAGGTAAGGATCTCTCTGAAGTAACTGACGAAGAAATCCAGAGAGTCATGGACAAACTCAACAACCGCCCCAGAAAATGCCTTGGATTTAAAACCCCAAATCAGGTATTTTTCGGAATGAATCCACCCGTTGCACTTGCGAGTTGAATCCGCGCCTTACAAAAGTACATGGTTCGTCAGATAGCTCTCTTTACCTGCAGCAGGCTCGATTAAGATAAGCTGTAGCCATCGCTGGATGGGTCCTTTTGCTTTCGCGACTCGCCGGCGGAGGTAACCCGAATGGCGCTGTGGCCGGGCAAGGGGCACTTGTTTTCGCAGATGCCGCAACCGATGCATAGGTCATCGATCACATAGGGTTGTTTGACTTGGACCGTTTGGCCCTGGTCGTTTTTAACGGATACAAGACGAAAGCTGATTGCTTTTTGCGGAGTAGGGCAGAGTTCTTCACAGACGATGCAGGGTACCCCTTTGGCAAAGGGCAGGCAGCGGTCGCGGTCGATGAAGGCCCTGCCGATGACGGTGGCTTGTTTTGCGGCAGCAGGTAAGCGTTGTATGGCTCCGGTGGGGCAGACTTGGCCGCATAAGGTGCATTGGTATTCGCAATAGCCGATACGGGGGATCAACCTTGGTGTAAATAGTCCTTCGACCCCAGCTTCGATTAGGGCCGGGTGCAGGGCGTTGCCGATGCAGACCTGCATACATTCGCCGCAGCGGACACAGCGGCCAAGAAACGACTCCTCCTCCAGAGCTCCCGGTGGTCGAATCAAACCGGGTTCGGGTTGGCGCTTGAAAGGGCGCACAGCTAATAGGAAGGGCAGGCTGATGCCTGCCAGGCTGGTGCCCACAAAAGCACGTCGGCTGAGCCCTTCGGCTAGAGGCAGCGGTTTTTTTGCGCTGCGGCCAAAGGTGAAATGCTGGTTGGGACAGCGGGACAGGCAGTCCAGGCAGAGAACGCAGCGTTCCCTGTTGACCTGACTCTGCGTATCTATGGCGCCCGTCCGGCACAGGCTGCCGCACTGCCCGCAGGTATGACAAGAAGTCTGGCGGTTAGTGATGCGCCAGGGGGCCAACCGTGCCGCCAGACCGAGCAAAGCGCCGAGAGGGCAGAGATAGCGGCAGAAAAAGCGCCGTTGCAGAAACTCCAGAGCAAAGACGGCCAGCAGCATCAGCAGGGCCGGCAAGGCCAGGGTAAAGAGTTTTTGCTCAAAGGGCAGTACCGTGCCTCTTAAAAGTTGATATACAGGCTCGGTCAGCAGGTTTAACCATGCGGGGCCGTGCTGATAGGTAAAACTGAAAAGACTTTCAATGGCCATGGCGAAGGCAGGATAGATGGCCATGGTCAGGCCGCGCACCAGGATGGCAAAGGGATCAAAGAAGCCGACCAGGGGCAAACCGAATAGAGCGCCGACCAGGATCAGCAGTAATAGGACGTAGCGCATTCTGGGCAGCGTAGCCGGCAGGCTAACCGCTTTGCCACTGGTCAGGGGCCGGGCAGCATCGAGGAGGGTGCCCATGGGACAGGCCCAGCCACAAAACCAACGCCCCAGCAGCAGGCAGCTGAGCAGCAAAAAGAACGCTGGCAAAACCAGCAGGATCAAGCTGCCGGTGGCGAGGGAAGCGGCCAGGGCTACCAGCGGGTCGATACGAAACAGCAGGTTGACGACCCCGGAGAGTTGGTCCTGGCCCTGGTAGTCGGTATGCAGAAACAGAATCAGAAAAACGATGAGAAACAGCAGTTGACTCAAACGCCGCCACAGGTTCGGCTGGGGATGGTTTTTCATCGGACTTCGATTCTGTTGATACGGTTCAATTGCATGGTGCCCAGGCCCATGTTCGCTGCCATTACGGTACTGCCGATTTCCTCAGGGGCACGGTCGAAAAGCAGGCTGGCGCAGGCATCGGCCGCTACCGGGTCGGATGAAGCGAGGATGGTGTCGTTGATTTTTACATCCCGCAGCTTGCCACCTTGAGGGCCATTGCGCAACAGCATGCGGGTGGCATCGATTACGGTCAAGGTGGGGCGCAGGATGGTGGCCAAGTCGGCCAGGTTTTGATCCAGTTGTCGGTGCCAGTGACCGCGATTTCCGCCTATTACTCCCATGCTGTTTTTTAAGCCGAGGGATAACCCGGCGCTACCGTGTTGCTTGGCAACGGGTACATTGATGTAACAATCGGCTTCCAGGGCATCGCGATAAATATCCCAGCTTTTCAATACCCGGCCTCTAGGAATATTTGTGGTGACGAATTTCCGCCGATCGATATAGTCACAGCGCACTTTGCTGTTGTCCAGGGCCTTTATCGCCGGCAGGATGCCGCTGTTGTAATAGCAGCGACGAGCCTCATTGCAGGGTCGGTCAAAGATACGCACCTGGCTGGCGCCGGCCTCCAGCGCCATCTCTGCTAAGGTCCGAACTACCAGCGGGTGAGTGGTGGCCGCCATTTCCGGCGGCCGGTCAAAGCCGATGTTGGGTTTGATCACCACTCGGGCGCCCGGTTTGACAAAGCTGCCCATGCCACCGACCAGGGCCACTACCTGTCGTACCAGCCGTGGGTAATCCTGGCCTTTGCCCATGCCGACAGAGGCCAGGAAAAGATTCCTAGGTGCGGCCTGGGCGACGGAGTGGCTTGCAAGGGGCGAGAGAGGCCAGTTGAGGGTCAAGGTCCAGGACAGGGACCAGCATGCTGCATTCTGCAAAAAGCTGCGACGGTCCATAGGGCCTCCTTGTTTGTGGTGGCAAGGTCGGGCTTTTGTTCCTGCGAGTTGTTGCCTCAAGGTAGGAGTATAGCAAAAACTATCAGCGACTCCCCCTGGGCAGCAGGAATTTATCCGGTGGGGCAGCATTGTTTGGGTGCGCGTGGTGTCTTCCTTTGCGGGGTCGGTTTGAACGGTTTTCAAGTATATTCGCGATAGTCTTTTGCCCCTTGAGGCAGATATAATTAATAAAACAGGTTTATGGGACGATATGAAATGGGTATACTGGCCTGTCCTGGGGCTTTTTCAGGGACCAATCGATAGGGGAGACAAATATGGTCGGCAGATTCTATTGGCTTTGTTGCAGCCTGGTTCTACTTTCACTGGCGATGGCCTGGCCTTGCCAGGCTGAAATCAAGGTGCTGGCTCTGAAACACGTTGTTGCAGAAGAGATTGTGCCGATGGTGCGTGATGTGCTCGAAGGGCAGGGCAAGGTTAGTGTTTGGGATAATCGTCTGATCATTAATGCCTCGGTGGAAGATATTGCCACTATTGAGGAGGTGTTGCAGCAGATCGATCTGCCACCGACCATGCTGCGCATCAGCGTGCGTCAGGAAAAACGTCAAGGTCAATCTGGTACTCGGGCGATTCTGAGCAATCCACCGGCGCCCGGTATGGCTGGCGCCGGCGTCTCGGAGCCTACCGTTGCTGCACCAGGGGCGCGTCTGCTCGGCAATACTGCCGAGCAAACGACGCAGACTCTTCGGCTACGGGATGGCAGCGAGGGCTTTATTCTGATGGGGGAGAAGGTGCCCTATGTGCGGGAGATGCTGCTGCTGGCCCGTCGCTATGCCGGTTATGGCCAGACCATCGAATTTCAGGCCGTCAATACCGGTTTCTGGGTACGACCGATTCTCGAGCGAGGATATGCCACGCTGGAGATACGACCCCATCTGGAGGGTTTTCAGCGCAGCAGTTCCCGCATGATGGGCATGCCCTCGGCAGTACAATTACAGGAGCTGATCAGTACGGTTCGGGTGCCACTCGGCCAATGGGTCGATCTCGGGCATCATCTGCGGGAAGGGGACGAGGTCTCCCGCGCCATTCTAACCTGGCGTACTAGTAATCTTCGTCAGGAACGTACCGTCTGGGTCAAGGTCGATCGCTGAGACCCCACCGCTTCATATTAGTGAACTGTTATTTGGGTTGCTATTGCGTTCTGCTTTTGATACAAAACGGGTGCTGGCGCTAGCAAAGATGGGCACAGCATTAACCGGTATTTTAGCCCAATGATTGACTGGCATTGCCACATTCTGCCCGCGATAGACGATGGCCCCGAGACCCTGACCGAATCCTTGGAGATGGCACGGCTGCTTGTGGCCGTCGGTTTTCGTAGGGTGCATTGCACGCCACACTGTATGCTCGGCCGGTTTGATAACCGGCCGTCGCAGGTTCAGCGGGCCACTGCCGCGCTGCAAAGAGCGCTGCGTCGTGAGGGAATTCCCCTGTTACTGAGCCCCGGAATGGAGTATTCTCTGGACGAATATTTCCCGGTGTTGCTTGAACAACCACAGACCCTCGGAGACAGTCGATTGTTGCTGGTCGAGGTCCCCTGGCAGGCTTCGGTTGAACTGGTTCTGGAGAATGTCCGGCTGATCATCCAGCGCGGACTGATCCCTCTCTTGGCTCACCCTGAGCGCAGTGATCTTCTGCACATGGATACCTTGTTCCCGCAGCGTCGGTCTTTTAAGGGCTTGGTCGGGCGATGGCTGGCCCGTAGAGGTGCTGCCGCGGCGACCGACGATTGCGTTTCCGGTTTATTGCTGCAGGATCAGTTGCAGGATATGGGTTGTCTGTTGCAGGGTAACCTTCTTAGTTTTTCCGGCTGTTATGGCGGGCAGGTGCAGCAACGGGTAGTGGCTAATCTCGAAAAGGGTTGCTATAATTGTTTCGGCAGCGACGGACATGGCGCCGAGTCTCTCGCAGCAGGTCTGTTGCCTGCGCTGCAGGCGTTGAGCAACTACCCGCAGGGTACTGATATTCTTAAAAGGGCTGAGTTGCGCCCTGGCAGTTTTCTGAGCAATTAACTTCTCTTCTTCAGGATGGATGATCGATGAATTTGACCGTTATTGGAACCGGCTATGTGGGCCTGGTTACCGGTACCTGTTTTGCTGAGATGGGCAATCAGGTTACCTGTGTTGATGCAGACCCGAACAAAGTCGCCGCGCTGAAAGAGGGCAAGATACCCATTTATGAGCCGGGCCTGGAAGTGTTGGTCGGTAGCAATAGCCGGGAAGGCCGGTTGCAGTTTACCACCTCCCTCGCAGAGGCCATGGCCGATTCCAGCCTCTACTTAATCGGTGTCGGCACCCCGGCCAATGATGATGGCTCGGCGGACCTCAGCCAAGTGCTGTCGGTAGCCAAAGAGATCGGTCAGCATTTGAATAGTTATGCCGTTGTGGTCGATAAATCGACGGTGCCTGTAGGAACCGCTGATCGGGTGCGAGCGGTGATCGAGGCCGAACTGCAAAAGAGGGATGTGCAGATCGATTTCGATGTGGTCAGCAATCCCGAATTCCTCAAGGAGGGGGCGGCTATCGATGATTTTATGCGGCCCGATCGTATTATTATAGGTGCCGACAGCGACCGAGCCCGAGAAATTATGGGTCAACTTTACACTCCGTTTAACATGAACCGTGACCGCACCGTTTATATGGGGGTGCGTGATGCGGAAATGACCAAATATGCTGCCAATGCTATGCTGGCGACCAAGATCTCTTTCATTAATGAAATAGCCAACCTCTGCGATCGTCTCGATGTCGATGTGGAAAATGTGCGGCGTGGTATTGGCTCCGATAGTCGCATCGGTTATTCGTTTATCTACCCTGGCTGTGGCTATGGCGGTTCCTGCTTTCCCAAGGATGTCAAAGCCCTGATTCACCTGGCGGAAAGTTGCCAGTACGATTCTACGGTATTGCGCAGCGTCGATGAACGCAACAAGCGCCAGCAGCGAGTGTTGTTTGAAAAAACCTGTCAGCGCTTCGGTTCTGATCTGAGCGGCATGACCATCGGCGTCTGGGGCCTGGCTTTCAAGCCGGGAACGGACGATTTGCGCGAAGCCTCCTCGCTGGTGTTGCTTCACGACCTGATCGGGGCCGGTGCGCGGGTCAAGGCCTACGATCCCATCGCAATGGAGGCGGCCCGCAAGCTGCTGCCCAAAGCCTGGTTCGATAACTGCGACTTGGTGCTGGCCGACCACCAGTATGACGCCCTCAAAGCGGCTGATGCCATGATTCTGGTTACTGAATGGAAGCCCTTCCGTACGCCGGATTTTATGGCCATGAAAAAGATTATGAAGCAGCCGGTGATTATCGATGGTCGCAACCAGTACGATCCGCAGCAGATGCGGGAGGCTGGTTTCGAATACCTGGGCATCGGCCGTAGGGGTTGACGGGGGCATCGTTTCGACAAGCACCCTTGTTCTTTAGTATTACATTGTATGGGTCGGCCGGTTAAATGCGGCCCGGCGTGGAGGAAGACTGTGGCAAAAATTTTAGTGACCGGCGCAGCCGGTTTTATCGGTTCTCATCTGTCTAAGAGGCTGCTAGAGCGGGGCGATGAGGTCGTCGGTCTCGATAATCTCAACGATTATTATGACGTTTCCCTCAAAGAGGCGCGGCTGGCGCAACTACAGGAAAAGGCAGGCTTCCGTTTCGTGAAGCTCGATCTGGCCGACCGCGAAGGAATGGCCGCCCTGTTTGCTGCAGAGCGCTTTGAGCGAGTAGTGAATCTGGCTGCCCAGGCCGGGGTACGCTATTCGTTGATCAACCCCCATGCCTACGTTGACAGCAACTTGACCGGATTCATGAACATCCTGGAAGGTTGCCGGCACAATGAGGTGGAGCATCTGGTCTACGCCTCCTCCTCATCCGTCTACGGTGCCAACACCAACATGCCCTTTTCGGTACACGACAACGTTGATCATCCGGTCTCCCTGTATGCGGCCTCCAAAAAGGCCAATGAGCTGATGGCTCACACCTATGCCCATCTCTACCGACTGCCGGTGACTGGGTTGCGCTTTTTTACCGTCTACGGACCCTGGGGCCGGCCGGACATGGCGCTGTTCCTGTTCACCAAAGCCATTCTGGCTGGGGAACCGATCAATGTCTTCAACTACGGTAAAATGCGCCGCGATTTTACCTATGTCGATGATATTGTCGAAGGAGTTTTGCGCACTCTCGATAACACAGCGACCCCCAATCCAGACTGGGACGGAGCTCATCCTGACCCCGGCACTAGCAGCGCCCCCAGCCGTTTGTACAATATTGGCAACAACAACCCAGTTGAGCTCATGGATCTGATCGAAATCTTGGAGCAGGCTCTCGGTCGTTCCGCCGAGAAGATTTTACTGCCCATTCAACCCGGTGACGTGCCGGCGACTTACGCTGATGTGGACGATTTAATGCGGGATGTCGGCTTCAAACCGGCTACCCCCATTGCCGAAGGGGTGCAGCGGTTCGTGTCTTGGTATCGGGATTATTACCAGGTCTAGGGGGCTTGCAGGGAACACACCCCCAGAGGTCTGCTCCTCTCCCTTTTTGAGAGCGTTCTTAGGCTGACAAAGGATGATGTGGGGCAACATTCATATTTAATTTAAATTAGATGTAATGGCGTTTTAAGGAGCCAAGCGTGATCACTTGTGAAGACATACAAAATAAAAAGGCGAAAATCGCCGTAGTCGGGCTCGGTTATGTCGGTCTACCCCTGGCGGCCGCTTTTGGTCGTAAGGTTGAAGTTATTGGCTTTGACACCAGTAAGGAAAAGATCAGCCAATTGCGAGATGGCTACGATGCTACTGGGGAACTAAACAGTGAGGATCTGTCCTCTACTCATATCAAATATGCTGATGATGCGGCATGCCTGGCCGGTGCCTCCTTTCTCATCGTTACTGTTCCGACGCCCATAGACGCCCATAAAAAGCCCGATCTGCGCCCTATCAAATCGGCCTCCCGCTCCATCGGTCGCTATTTAACCTCCGGTTCTATCGTCGTCTACGAATCGACTGTTTATCCTGGCGTGACCGAGGATATTTGCGTACCGATTCTAGAGCAGGAGTCGGGATTGCGTTGTGGCATCGATTTCAAAGTCGGTTATTCGCCGGAAAGGATCAATCCCGGCGACAAGGTGCATACCGTTGATAAAATTATTAAAGTGGTTTCCGGGCAAGATGCGGAGACGCTGGAAACTGTGGCCAGGGTCTATGAATTGGTGGTGACTGCCGGGGTTCATCGTGCGGCGTCCATCAAGGTAGCCGAAGCGGCTAAAGTTATTGAAAATACTCAACGTGATCTTAATATCGCCCTGATGAACGAACTGGCCATTATCTTCAATCGGCTCGACATTCCAACTCAGGCTGTGCTCGAAGCGGCCGGCACCAAGTGGAACTTTCTCAAATTCACCCCCGGTCTGGTCGGCGGTCACTGCATCGGCGTCGATCCCTTTTATCTTACCTACAAGGCAGAAGAGGTCGGTTACCACCCTCAGGTCATTCTGGCGGGTCGGCGCATCAACGATGGCATGGGCAAGTACATTGCCGAGACCACCGTCAAACAGTTGATACGGGCCGACAAGGCGGTCAAGGGTGCCCGGGTATTGGTTCTCGGTCTAACCTTTAAGGAAAACGTGCCGGACATTCGCAATACCAAGGTCGTAGATATTATTGCTGAATTACAGGATTTCCAGGTCGAGGTGTTGGTCCACGATCCGGTTGCCGACGCTGCTGGGGCGCGCAAAGAATATGGCATCGAACTTAAGAGTCTTGAGGAAGTCGGACCGGTCGACGGCGTCGTACTGGCGGTCGCCCATGATGCCTTCGTGGGCATGACTGGCGAGCAATTCAAGAAACTCTGCTCCAACGGCAACGGCTGCGGTGTGGTGATCGACGTTAAGGAGGTTTTGAAGCGAGATGAGATTTCTGCTTGCGGCATGTCTTATTGGGCTTTGTAAAAAGGTTTGTTCTGGTATAAAAGTAGGGGTTTAGTGCCCGTTCAGTTTCCTGTCTCGGTTAATGTTTTGGACCGGAAACGCTATGCCTGTTGTGGCCAATATCGATAGCCATCGGTTTTTTGCGTTCTGGTCGGATCGAAAGGATTCCGGTGGCATTTGCAGGTGCTGGCAGCTGTTGATGGGCCGAAGGGGTAGAGGCTTGACGAGCTCCAGCTTATGGATAACCCTCGATAAGAACTTTTTTGTTGCATTCAAATAACCGTTTTGTTATAAATTGCTTCGCTTCAAGCCGAAGTGGTGGAATTGGTAGACACGCATGTTTCAGGGACATGTGTCCGAAAGGACGTGGGAGTTCGAGTCTCCCCTTCGGCACCATAAAAATTAGGAGGTTAGCGATGCAATCGCTAACCTCTTTTTTTATTCAATCCTTAAGACTAACAACGACTTTGTGGGGGATGGTTCAGGATAATTCGATCCCTTGGAGAAAGTGCTGGCATTGCTGTTGGAAATAAGGTATGTTTGGGAGTTTTCAATACAACCCCTTCAGAAGGTCAGGGGGGAGACACTCCATATATCGTCCTCACATAGCTCGCTTTCCTCCGGCCTTCCGAGCTTTTTCCGAACAGGTTATTCATGACTGAAGAAACACTTACAATTACAAGCTTTGCTGATCTATCCCTCGCACCGGAAGTAGTCCGGGTGATCGATGAGGTCGGTTACGAAACTCCTTCACCCATTCAGGCTCAAAGTATTCCACCGTTACTTGCTGGTCGTGACTTGCTTGGTCAGGCGCAGACGGGTACCGGTAAAACCGCTGCCTTTGCTCTTCCTTTACTTAGCCGTCTTGATCTTGCCGCAAAATATCCCCAGGTGCTGGTGTTGACACCTACTCGGGAATTGGCGCTGCAGGTGGCTGAAGCGGTGCAGACCTATGCACGCCACCTGAAGGGATTTCATGTGTTGCCGGTCTATGGTGGCCAAAATATGGGTCAGCAGCTGCGTCAATTGCAGCGCGGGGCCCATGTGGTGGTCGGCACCCCGGGGCGTATTCAGGATCACCTGCGCCGTGGAACTTTGAAGTTAGATCGTCTGTCCTGTGTGGTGGTGGATGAGGCGGACGAAATGCTCAAAATGGGCTTTATCGACGATGTCGAGCAGATTCTCCAGCACACGCCGCAGGAGCGCCAGACGGCTCTGTTCTCTGCTACCATGCCCAATGGCGTATTGAAGATAGCCCGCAGGTATCTACGGGATCCCGTAGAAGTGCGGATTAAGAGCAAAACTTCGACTGTTTCCACCATCAAGCAGCGATACTGGATGGTCAAGGGATTAGCCAAGCTCGATGCTCTAACCCGGATTCTGGAAGCCGAAGAGATCGACGCGATGCTGATCTTTGTTCGGACCAAAATCGCGACGGTGGAATTAGCTGAAAAGCTCGAGGCTCGGGGATTTTCCAGTGCGGCTCTTAATGGCGACATGACACAGGCTCTGCGGGAGAAAGCCGTCGAGCGGCTCAAGAATGGCAGTCTCGATATTGTCGTTGCCACCGATGTGGCGGCGCGGGGTCTTGATGTGCAGCGTGTCAGCCATGTGGTCAACTATGACATTCCCTACGATACCGAGTCGTACGTTCATCGCATCGGTCGTACCGGGCGGGCGGGGCGCGAGGGATCAGCGATTTTGTTCGTAGCACCAAGAGAACGGCGTATGCTGGCTGCTATCGAGCAGGCGACCCGGCAAAAGATCGCCCCTATGAATCTTCCGACTCGTAAGGATATCACCGAGCGTCGGGTTGGTCTGTTCAAGGAGCAGGTTCATAATGCCATGCAGGGTGAGGATTTGACGTTCTTTGAAGAGTTGGTCGATCGATGCCAGCAGGAATATGAGGTCGAGCCGCGCAGAATAGCTGCCGCTATGGCCTATCTGCTGCAACAGGATCGTCCGCTTCTGCCCGAGGAAAAGACCTTTGTTGAGACAGCGCCAGCATCTCGCTCACGGTTTTCTGATTCTGAGCGTAGCAAGGGTGATGAAGGCTTGCGACGCTACCGCGTCGAAGTTGGCAAGGTCCATGGAGTCGTGCCGGGGCATCTCGTCGGCGCTATCGCCAACGAGGCGAATATCAGTAATCGCGATATCGGCCAGATAAAAATCTTTCACGATTTCAGCCTGATCGATCTGCCGGGAAATATGCCAGAGGCCAAGTTCAATCACCTGCAGCAGGTGTGGGTCTGTGGCCAGCATTTGCAGCTTAGTCTTGACACCGGTGGAGACAGCTCGCCTCGCCAGGGGAAGCCGCCCAAGCGGCGTCCGGCAGGCAAGCCTGGCGGCTACAAGGGTAACCCGGTTAAGAAACATCCCGCTGCTGCCAAGCGCGCTTCGAAAAAGGCCCACAAGCCTTAGGTGTCAGCACTAGGCGCAGTGAGGTTATTGCACCTCTTTGTTTTGTAGAGGAAAAAGCCCGTCCATATATTGGATGGGCTTTTTTTCTGCTAGAAGGCTGTCGAGCTTACCCTGAACCGACAGCAAGTCGGCTGACCGGCCCATATTCCTGATAACTATCGCCAAAGAGTTCTGCTATTTATTTAGCGATAATTCTTGTTCCTAGTTCTGGCAACCCTGCAGGGTTTAAGCAGAAACATTGCTTTATGACGGCCAAACTGCCGAAGCTTGATGGCGTCGCAAAAAGTCCGACCTACTGTGTTGCGGCGTTTTTTCAGGACCTCGAAACGCTATATATATGCCATCACCCCTAAAAAACATCAGGCCTTGTAGTGCGAAATTTGTGCTTAGTCATCCTGTAAGTTTTTGCAAATGCATCAAGATTTTGTCCCGGCCTTTTCGGAAGCAGAGTTAAGTGCTATTGTTGGAAATGAACAAAAACTTACTTCAACGGTAGTTTACCCTTTGTATAACGAGGTAGAGCCATGCTGAAAAGACTGTTTATTTGTTTGCTTTTGGTCGCTGCCGTTTTGTCCGGTTGTGCGGTCAATCCGGTCACCGGAAAAACGGAGCTGAGTCTGGTGCCTGAGAGTACTGAGCTTAGTATAGGCAGGGAGCAGTATCTGCCCAGTCGCCAGATCCAAGGTGGCGACTATACCACGGAGCCGGCGATCAATGCCTATGTCAGGGGTGTCGGTCAGCGCTTGGCGGCTGTCAGCGACCGCAAGCTGCCTTATGAATTCAGCGTTATCAACGATTCCACTCCCAACGCCTGGGCTTTGCCCGGTGGCAAGATAGCCATCAACCGCGGTCTGCTGACC
>LGVE01183880.1_pt1 | contig 12912 bp, 16 predicted proteins | sample 469871 | NCBI WGS metagenome assembly LGVE01 (sample SAMN03893561, study PRJNA290197) | marine sediment metagenome | material: sediment; isolation source: combined push core samples #3730, #5133, and #5579 collected at Hydrate Ridge | place: Pacific Ocean: Hydrate Ridge | reverse complement strand
CGGTCGTCGTACTCGCGCTATTGATGGCGGTGGTGCCTCCGCTGGTCTCAACGATGGCGTGGTCAGAATCCATTTATCGTGCTCTGGCACTGCTATTAATTGCTTGTCCCTGCGCATTAGTCATCTCAACTCCCGCCGCGATTGCAGCGGGTCTATCGGTGGGCGCTCGACGCGGTCTGCTGATCAAAGGTGGCGCCGTGCTTGAGCAGTTAGGCAAGCTCCGCCTGATCGCTTTGGATAAGACCGGCACACTCACTGCGGGCACGCCCAGGGTCACCGACGTGGAAGACTGGGCCACCGGACAGAACGAAAACGAAGTATTGAGGCTGGCAGCCGCCATGGAACGTGATTCCAGTCACCCCATCGCCACAGCCATATTCTCTCATGCGCAGCAGTTGGGTCTTGTCATCCCCCAAGGCGTTGCCAACCGAGCGCTTCCAGGGCGAGGCGTCGCAGGTCAGGTAGAGGGGCGTGAACTGAGTTTGATTACGCCTCGTCACTTGGCGGAACAGGTCGTTCTTGATGAAGCGGTTAGCGCACGACTATCTGAGTTGGAGGGCGCTGGCAAGAGCCTTGCCGTACTCGTTGAAGGTGATCGACCAATTGGCCTAATCGCTGTACGCGATGAGCCGCGTGAGGATGCTATAGAGGGACTTGCCGCTCTGTCACGCTTGGGGGTCGAAGCCGTCATGCTCAGTGGCGACAATGCGCGTACGGCCAGTGCCATTGGTGAGTCTTTGGGCATCGAAGCCTATGGCGAATTGATGCCTGAGGACAAGGCTCAACGCGTCCGTACCTGGCAAGCCGCTGGTCGTGGCCCCATCGGTAAAGTGGGGGATGGTATCAATGATGCCCCAGCACTGGCTGCAGCAGACGTAGGTATCGCTATGGGTGGCGGTACGGATGTGGCATTGGAAACGGCGGATGCAGCCCTGTTGAAGAACCGGGTTACCGGTATCGCCGAGATGATCGACCTATCTCGTGCCACGCTGCGCAATGTTAAGACCAATGTGGCTCTCGCCCTTGGTCTCAAGGCCATTTTCCTGGTCACCACGGCAATGGGTATCACCGGCATGTGGATCGCGGTGATGGCGGATACCGGTGCCACCGTACTGGTCACCTTAAATGCCATGCGTCTATTGGGCTATCGCTTTTCGTCCAGTACTGCGCTGACTGAAAAGCAACAAAGGGAAGTCACGTCATGAGTGATGTACAACAAGGCCGTCTTTCAAGTTGCTGGCCTTGGTTTTCCCTAGCGGTATTGGTGGCACTGGCCGATCAAATCATCAAAGAAGTTGTGCACGCCCTGATGCCCTTTGGCCAAGTCATTCCGTTAACGCCGTTCTTTAACTGGGTTTACACCGGTAACACAGGGGCCGCCTTTAGTCTTCTTGCTGATGCTGGTGGCTGGCAGCGCTATGTCTTTGTTGGTTTGGCTTTAATCGTCGCTGTAGTGTTGATGGTACAACTATGCAAACCCATAACCCGCCTGGAAGCGCTTGGATACAGTTTAATATTGGGGGGAGCTATAGGTAATACGGTTGACCGTTTAGCGCGAGGCTATGTAGTGGACTACCTGGATGTCTACTGGGGGCAATGGCACTGGCCAGCGTTTAACCTAGCCGATATCGCGCTATTTGTAGGGGTGTTCATGTATGCATTGACGCTTTGGCGTGAGCGACCCTCTTTTAAGCAATTTGAGTAACCGTATGGATTCGGTCAAGCAAACAGAAAAAAGCGCAATTTTTCCTGAGCGGGTCTCACTGATATTCGGTTGTTTGGTAGCGCTAGCGGCGGGAGTGTTAACTACCTTAAGTGCCGCGCCCTTCTCCCTATGGTGGCTTGGCCCGGTGGCTGTTGGACTGGTCTATTGGAAGATACATTCGCTGACGCCTGCGATGGCTGCTCTGCGTGGGTGGTGCTATGGCGTGGGCCTTTTTGGTTCCGGCTCATCCTGGGTTTTTGTCGCTATCCACGATTACAGTAATACCGGGGCGCCGTTGGCGTTACTCCTCACCATTCTCTTCGTTACTGTTCTGGCGCTATTCTTTGCTGTTCCCTTTGGGCTCTATCGCCGCATCACAGGGCCACGGCTTGCATTTCTTAGCTTTGCTGGTGTGTGGGTCGTTAGCGAATGGCTGCGCACCTGGTTGTTCACTGGCTTTCCTTGGCTCTTGCTAGGCACCTCACAGATAGATTCTCCCTTGGCACCGTGGGCGCCTATTGGTGGGGTATACCTGCTTTCGTTGATTACCGCGCTTACCGGCACATTGGGAGTAGAACTGTTACGCCGTCGCTGGTGGTTCTCAGTCCCTATCGCCGTCTTGTGGCTAGTGCCGTTTGTCTTGCCTAATCAATGGACGACGCCTGCTGGTGAGCCTATCCACGTTGCGTTGTTACAAGGGAATCTTGACCAGAACATTAAGTGGAGCGCCCAAGGCCAGCGCGAATCGATCAATATCTACACGTCGATGACACGGGAGCAGCCGAGCGATATCGATCTAATCGTTTGGCCCGAGGTGGCACTACCCCTCTTCGAGCAGGAAGCGCAGTTGACCCTTGAACGGGTAGCGTCTGATCTCAGCCCTGGCACTAATCTACTCACTGGTATCTTGCAACGCGACGGTGAGGGGCTCTATTACAACAGCGTTATCGGCTTGGGTGACGTGCAAGGCCAGTATCGCAAAGCACATCTGGTACCTTTCGGCGAGTACCTGCCACTGAAAAGTCTCCTCGCTGGCACCATCGCCTTTTTTGATCTGCCCACACCGAGCATGACCCCAGGGCCAGACGAACAGCCCCCAATACACGTCGCGGGTACGTCCATTGGCAACGCCATCTGCTATGAGATCATTTTCGCTGACCGCGTGGCCCAGCAGGCACGCAATGCCGAGCTGTTACTAACGGTTTCCAACGATACTTGGTTTGGACGCTCCATAGGCCCGCACCAACATTTGCAAATGGCGCGCCTACGAGCCTTGGAAAATGGCCGTAGTTTAATCCGTGCCACGAGTAATGGCGTAACCGCCCTTATTGATTCCCAGGGCCGCATCACTGCCAGCGCCCCCCAGTTTGAAAAGACCAGTTTAACCGGCGAGGTAACCCCCATGCAGGGCCTCACTCCCTTTACCCGTACCGGTAGCGGGCCCGCCTGGTTATTGGCAGCTCTGCTGACATTACTCGGTTTACAACTGAACGTGTCCCGATCACAAGACAACACATTAGACGAAAAGGAATAAAGCGATGCTCTTATCAATACGTAAATCAGTGGTACCCAAGAAAACATATCGATGGCCGCTACGGTTGAGTGCATTGTTGAGTGTGATGGTAACTTGGCTGGCGATGTCCAGTGCCGTCTTAGCCGAGCAAAACTTGGCTGGGCAGAATCAGGAATGGCCCAAAGGGCACTATCCATTACCTGATGAAGGCAATGTCATAGGCGAGGCTTACACCGTCACCGTGAAGGATGACGAGGATACGCTGATCGATATTGCCAGACGCCACAACCTTGGCTATCTGGAGATTGTACGTGCCAACCCGGATGTCAGCATTTGGGTTCCCGGAGTGGGTACTGAAGTAACCATTCCAGAACGCTTTATTCTGCCGAATGTCGAGCGTACCGGTGTAGTCATCAATATCGCAGAGCTGCGGCTTTACTACTACCCCGATGTCAGTAACGATGAGTCGCCCCGCGTTGAGACCTATCCTATCGGCATTGGCCGTGAGGGGTTTGATACACCTCTTGGTGTGACCAAAACGACCATGAACATTAAAAACCCCGCATGGTACCCGCCTGAGTCGGTGCAACGCGAAGCGGCAGAGCGCGGCGAGAAAGCGCCCAGTGTGGTGCCGCCTGGCCCCGACAATCCACTGGGCGATCACGCCATTATTTTAGGCTTCGACGGCTATTTGATTCATGGCACCAACCAGCCCGATGGTATTGGCATGCGCGCAAGCCGTGGCTGTATACGCATGTTGCCTAACGATATTGAATCAATTTTTGATCGCATCCCGGCGGGCACCCAGGTCAACATCATCAACCAACCTATTAAAATCGGTTGGGACAACGGGCAGCCGCTGGTGCAGGCATTCCCTCCTTTAGGGGAGGAGGATCACACCATGACCGCTCTGTCAGACGCCATTACACGCCTTGAACAACGCAATGCTGATGGTGTTCGCTTCGATTACGAACAGCTTAGCGATTTACTGGCATCATCCAACGGGCTCCTCGAACCTCTGGATCCCAAGCTGGAACCGAGTAACAAAGAAGAAGACGACGATATCAACAGTGTTTATGAAGAACTGGCACTTCATACATCGTAAATGTTGTTAAAGACAAGGCAGCGCGACTTGTCAGCCCTTAAGAGAACAACGGCTATGCTACCGTCAAGCCCTTAATATTCGTCTTGTGTTGTCGGATGGAGCTGTTTCATTGCTAGCGTAGAAAGAGCTAATGCGATCATCACAACGTTGGTAGCAGCGACTTGCCGCATGGTGCAGTCGCTGTCTAAGCTGTCTCAATGTGCTTAATCTGAGGGAGAAGAGTAATTGACGTTGCGCTGGGCTACTTAAAACCTTGGGAGTTCTCACTGACGTGGGCGACCGCCTGTGTGCTGGCTATCGTTCTCTACTTGCGTGGCCTCCGACAGCGCCAACAGCTTGGCGAGTCTACAAGCATAGCCCGTATACTCGCTTACCTGCTGGGGGTTGCGGCGATCTATGGCGTCACCCTGACCCATTACGACTATCTCGCTCAGTACATGTTCTTTGCCCATCGTGCCCAACACTTGGTATTGCATCACGCGGCCCCCTTCTTGATCGCTTTGGCAGCCCCCCTGCCAGTATTGATCGAAGGTTTGCCAACGCGAATTAGACAACTCTTTAGGGGGAGGTTAGTTGCACGTGTAATGCACCCCACCTATGAAATCCTTCAGCATCCGTTAATCGCCCCTGTTCTATTCGTTGGACTTATCTATTTTTGGCTGATCCCCGAGATCCACTTCGATGCCATGCTGAGCGCTGACCTATATCAGGTGATGAACTGGAGCATGGCACTGGATGGGCTGCTGTTTTGGTGGCTGATTTTTGATAATCGCTCACCGCGACAAGGTGGACTCGGCTATGGAAAGCGAATTGTTATTCTAGTGGCGGTGATCCCGCCGCAGATTCTCCTGGGCGCTTATATCGCCTTCAGTCAGGAAGTGATTTTTGATGTCTATGAGGTTTGCGGACGTGCGTGGCCGCTGGATCCCCTAGATGATCAACGTATTGGCGGCTTACTGACCTGGGTTCCAGCCACCATGATGAGTGCTCTTGGCGTGCTTATCGTACTTAGCTTTATGTTCCGTGACGCTCGTAATGAGGATACCGTTTATGCTTCCCACCCCGCCCGCTAATTTACCGCGCTCAATGCGCATCTGGTGTTTGACCTTGTTGCTGTTTTCCGCCATGCCCAGCGCACTGTTCGCCGCAGATTTGCAGATCAGTGATGCTCGCATACGACTACTGCCGGGCGATATTCCGGCAGCGGGCTATGTCACCCTAACGAACATCGGTGAGAATGACACCACGCTGATAGGAGCAGAGAGCTCCGCTTTTGATAACGTTTCGATCCATCAAAGTGTTAGTCAAGATGGCGTCGCCAGCATGCAACACGTGGATCAGTTAACAGTGGCGGCGGGTGAGCAAGTGAAACTTGCTCCAGGGGGCTATCACCTCATGCTGATGAAGCGGAAGCACCCCATCGACGTCGGCGATGAAATCGAAATAACCCTATTGTTACGCAACGGGCAGCAGCAGAACGCCAAGTTCCGTGCAGGAGCACCCACAACACAGTAGGAGCAAGAAGAATGCGTCAACTTCTCATGCCTGTATTCGTATCGCTGTCGCTGATGGGATGCGCTGATCAAACGTGGCAGACGAAAGATATCTCAGGCCTTATGCCTCCATTGGCATTTGATCTTGTCGATGAAAACGGAAATGGCGTGACCGCCGATCAATTCCTTGGCAAGAGCACACTGCTGTTTTTTGGTTTCACTCATTGCCCTGATATCTGTCCTACCACGCTTGCGCGCCTCGACGCTGTCACTCAGCGGCTAGAGGAGGCTTATCGCGATGATATTCAGGTACTTTTTGTATCCGTGGATCCCAGTCGCGATGACCCAGCGACACTGAGTGCCTACACAAACGCTTTCGGCCCCCAGTTCATTGGGCTCACGGGGGACAAAGCAGCGCTTGATGCGCTTACACGCCGCTATCGTGTTACCTACGGGTATGGTGAAGAAGATAGCAGCGGTAATTATGATGTATCGCACTCCAGCGCGGTATTCGCCTTCAATGAGCAGGGAGAGGCCCGTGTGCTTATTCGCGATAGCGATCCTATGGATGCGGTGGCGGCCGATATTAAAAGGCTTGTCGATGATGGCTAGAAGATGCACTTTGCATCTTAGCGATATTGGAGCCATCCCTGTTGGGCAAAGTTTGCCAAACAGGCGAGAGACTTTGCTCTCTTTAACCTAGTCATAGAGAGCAAATTGTGAGGCTGCGGCTTAGTTAATGTATGAGCAAGGGATATAGCGCATAGTGCGTGTATAACCTCATGAACTATTGTGATGCATTAAAAGACACTTCGACCTGCCTAGTTCAAAATAACCGAGCAAACTCATATCGCTGTTATGGCTGGGTACTGCTTGCTCATCACCAGAGCGAAAATTTCTTCTTTCCCATCATTAGCGCAAAGTGTTTTTCTGCGCGCCAATATCGTGATTCAGGTCTTTTATCGCTCCCAAGTGGCCACAGTTGGGTTATAAAAAGTTTTATCGTATTTGTCTTTATTATCTCAGCTCCAGTGCTCGCTTTTGCTTTTGATGAAGTAACGACGTGACCCCATTACTGAATAGCGCTATACCCTAAAATGCGATCTTGCGTAGGGAGATTGGACATTTATGAAGCGTGTTTAAAATGTGCTTAGTCCTGAAATAAATTGGCACTTTTTTAATTCTCTAACATGTAGCGGTTGAATGCTTTTAGTGTTTAAGGTGTCAGTGGTAGAACTCTTTTCCTGCTGATTATAAAGAAGTGCCTCTACCTCGCCTTAAGCAAAAGAATACAGCTCACCCTGTCCTGAGCCCGTCCCCATAGTCATTTTCATATTCTCCTAAGCCTTGAGTTGCGCCAGCAAAGTGACAGGCGCAATAAAAATTACACCTCCCCCAATTAAGTGTCAGTGGATGCCCTATCTACCTGCTAAGCCCCTGTAGGGGCACCTATGAGAGAGCACCGCTGGGAGGCGGAATGGAGATGATGGCGATGCGAGGCAGCACGCTTATTGGCGTAGCTATATTAGTTTGGGTTGCATGGATTGTTCTTGCGACCGATTCATCAGCTCGTATTGAGCGTACATGTCAGCCGGTTCTGTGGTTTGGCAATGTGGCAACCTCATTGACGCAGCTGACCTTTCCTAAACAACAGGAGTCGGTTCACAAGGCGTTTGAATCAGCCGACTACGCTTGTCGCTTTACCGTGTGGCGTTTGCTGCACGAGGACGCCTGGATCGAAACCCACCAAGGGAACGAATCTAGTGATGACTCCGGGGAGCGCGAGCAATGATCTCCCCCACCCGCTTGCTAAACCCTATTCGCAAAATTCTCGGTGTCACCGTGACCACCTTGGGCCTCGCTTCTGGAGCGTATGCCGCAAATGATCGACCTGTGGCGCTGGTTGAGTTTGCCAGCTTCGATTGCCCGCATTGCCAGGCCATGGAGCAACACCACCCTTCCATTCAGGCAGCCGTCGAAGCGGCAGGCCTGGAGTACCGCTACGCCCCCCTGCCTTCCCATACCGGCCTTGAACGAGCATGGAGAGAGCGCGCTTTCTACGCATCACGCTCCATTCCTGGGGTCGCCAATGAAGTTCGTAAGGCTTTTCTCGCTGCTGGCGAAACAGGCGTTCCCCTCAAGGACTATAACGATGTGCTGGCGCACCTCCAGCTGTATGTGCCCCAAGTTCGATGGAACGAGTTTGCGGACGACCATATAAGCGATCCCAGCTCTGTCGAAGCGATTGAGCGAGCGGCGAGGCTTGCCGGTCGGGCAGGTCTTCGTGAGTACCCCGCCTTTGTCGCCGTGTCCCTCTCTGACGTGAAGCTATTGAGCCTGTCGGGAGACGTTTCCGAGAAGGCAGAGGCCGTAATTAAGTACCTGGAGAACCTTTAATGACCCCGCGAAATCCTGTCCTTGCTGTCGCGCTGACAGCCGTTCTTGCTGGCTGTGCAGTTCAACCTCCGGCGCAAGAGCACGCACGCACTACGACGCTACCTGATTCGTACAACACCATGACGAGCCGGTTTGTGGTGATCCCGGCCTATGAGCTTCAAGGGGTCAACGCAACCCGTACCACCAACTGGTATTACGGGGCTGGCCAGGGGCTTGATCGGTACGCTTTTGGCGGCACCGCCTACGACGAGGCTTATTGGCAGCAGCGCTATGCCTCGATGCCGGATGACTACAAGGACGCCATGAATTCGGTTCCTCTGGCGCGCTTCCACTTCGAGTTCGACTCCACAAAGCTGACGCCTACCTCGCAGCGTGAAATGTCTTCCTTCCTGGAAGGGGAGGACCTGGCCGGCCGAATCCTCGTTGTTGGTTACACCGACCACCTAGGCACCGAGTCTTACAACATTCCTCTCTCGCAGCGCCGCGCTGACGCGATCGCAGGACAGCTCGATGTGGCTTGGCCAAATGCCCGGTTCCTGACGGAGGGGCATGGCATCTATCCCAAGCTGATTGACGACACGACTGATGAGGCGCGGGCGGCAAACCGTCGCGCCGAGATTTTTTACCTGGAGGCAGATCAATGAACGTCTTTATCGCCCACGCCCAGATTCTACGAAAAGAGACGCCAAAAGAGCCCGGTCGCTCCGGCCTGATGGTACTCAAGGTTGGAAAGAGCAAGCGAAGCACAGAAGCCCTGATTCAATCAGTGAATCAGATCATTGTCCGTATCCCGAGCCATCTGTCGGATCGCGCCGCCAAGCTGGAAGTTGATTCCTACATCGAGATATTCGGCCATGTGGGTGGCATCGTGCGTCGTGCCCACCACACAGGCGAGCAGCACCTGAGCGCAGAGCTGGTAGCCAATAACATCCAGCCTGCCGCGCCGATGATTGAGGGCAACATCGAGAAGCACCTCTTCAATCGCTTCATTGCGATTGGCTTGCTTAGGGGTGTGAAAACCCCCGAAAAGGATGGGCCACCCTCCACAGCTTACCTTCAGATTGGTCCTGACCGGCCTGACTTGGGCCGCTCATTTCAGCATACCGGCGTGGTGGGCATGGCCGCTTTCGGGCGCGTTGTAGATCGTCTGGTCGAGTACGAAGCCGGCACCGCCCTTCATGTCGAGGGGCGAGTCACAGGGCTGTTGCGGAAGATCCCCAAGCCAGGGGCAGAAGGCGGCTTTGAGGAGAGCCTTGAGGTCGGACTGGTGATGGATCGGGTCAGTCCAACTGCCATGGTCGCTGAGCGGATGATGACGCCGTTTGATGTGGCCAAGCCGGAAGCTAAGAGCGCCCCAGAGGAAGCTAGCGACGATGCTGGCGCTGGGGATGAGGAAATCGCGGACGTTGCTGAAGAAAAACGCTAGGAGGTGGTCAGTGTTTGCCCTACCTGATTGTGCCCCTGAAATCGCTGATTACTACCAAGTACCCATCGAGATTGTCGCTGCTGTACGCCTTCAGGAAAGCGGGAGCAGAGGGCAATTAGTAGGTCGCATAGGGCCGAACAAGAACGGCACTTACGACCTGGGCGCTATGCAAGTCAATACATGGTGGCTCGACCAGGAAACCAACCGGAATTATCTCCAGCAATGGGGAATTACCGAGCGTGAGTTGCTGGATAACGAGTGTACGAACATCGCTGTAGGGACGTGGATTCTCTACGACAACATCACGCGCTACGGCGAATGGGAGGCGGCATTGGCCGCTTACAACGCTGGGTCGCCGAATAGTCCGGCAGGNNGGCGAATGGGAGGCGGCATTGGCCGCTTACAACGCTGGGTCGCCGAATAGTCCGGCAGGCCAGCAATACGCAAACGAAGTCCTCGCGACACTAGGAGATCAGTACCAATGAAAGCTTATACCAAGACACCTGAAGCTCAAGCCGACACCAAGCCAGGATTGTTCGCTGGCCTTCATAAACGCGTGTCAGCAGTTAAAACACGAGCATCAGAGAAGTTTCTTGTCGGGTGTGGAACGCTCTTCCTGTCCTTACCGGCATGGGCTCAGGATCAAGATTTCAGTACCTTTCGTGAAAAAATCGAGGAACTGGCAGGTGGTGACTTTGCCATCGGTATCTCGGTGCTTGCCCTGATTATGGGTTGCCTATTCGGCCTCGCTAAGCAGTCAGTAGCGCCTGCTTTTCTAGGGCTGGGCATTGCGGGAGCATTCGCTGTAGGCCCCTACCTAATCATTCAGATTTTTGAATGGTTCGCTTAAACAACTAGGCGTAGAGGAAACGGATCATGTCACAAGATGCATACCGAATTCCGCAAGACGTTGATGCGCCTATTCCAATCTTTATGTGGGAAATCACCGAGGTGATCGTAGCCATTATGGTGATTGGTGTAGGCCTAATAATGCGGCTCTTCATCCCGAGCATTTTCGTAGCCATTTTTCTCATGATGATGGCTAAGAGGATGCGTGCTGGTCAAAAGCGGGGACAGGTGCAGCACGTTTTGTGGCGGATGGGGCTGAAGCTTGATTCGCTCCTCGGTAAATACGCCCCTCCGCCAATGCGATTGGAGTACATGCGCTGATGAAATACCTCAATGCATTGCGAAATCAGTGGATTGCTGCCAGGGGCTGGATGTTCTGCACCCTGCTCCTGACGGGGCTGCTGATCTATGTCTTGCAGAGCTATGTCCAGCTATGTGCCAATATGCCAACCCGGCTGGTTCCCTACAACCTCCATCTCATGGATGGGCCGGTGGAGGTGGGAGCCAGTGCTGACTATACCGATGCGAGTTACCTCACCGATATAGCGATCGCGGATGCTCAGTTACATAGCAACTGGACTCCTCGGAACGTGCAGAAGCAATACGCTCGGTTCCAAAACCGGATGACGCCGGCCCTCTACGCCAAGGTCGGCAACGATCTACAAGCCCGAATTCCAGACCTGGAGAAATCCGAGCGTACCCAAGCATTGTTCGTTGAAGGGACCGAAGCCTTAGACGGCACAGTACGGGTTTATGGGCGCTTGCGGGCTTGGCATGGCACCGAACAGATTGAAGACGAACCGATTGCTTACCGTGTCCGCTATTCCTTCAGCGGTGGCGTTCCGTATGTCGCTGGTTTCTCTTTGGAGGACGAATGAAAAAGCCCATGATGCAGGGGCTGGCAATGGTGGCGGCGCTAGCCGTCGCCACGTTTGCTGGCGCCAGCGATGATGTCCAGAAGGTGGTTGTATCCACCGATGCTTATAACCGGCTGATATTCCCAGAGCCGTACTCAACGATTGTTATTCCACCCGAGGCCGAGTTGCGCGACAACCCGGTGCCCACTGATGGCAAACGTGGTCTCCTAATTCGGCCCTCAGACGAAGCCGAGCCGTTCTCAATCTTCATTCAGTTGCGAAGCGGCGAGGCTTTCACGGTGAAGCTAGAGCCGGAAAGCGGTATCGATGCCCAGGTGTTCCGGTATCGAAACGCCCCTGATCTATCTGCAGAGCCCGAAAGGGAAAGCCGGCCCAAGGATCGCTGGATTGCTGACACTATCCTGTCCGCTTTTCAAGGGTCTCGTCCTAGCGGGTTTGAGCCGGCTGGTGCCCCGCCTAGTGCCCGATTGGAAATGCCTAATGGCGGCACGCTCATGCTCACAGCGGAAACCCAGTACCGTGGTTCAGGCCATGTCGTAAATATCTACCGACTGTCCTCTGACTCGTCCGTTGAGGTCGAGCCACGTGACTTCTACCGCGATGGCGTCGTTGCTGTTTCCCTGGAAGGGGACACAGTAAGTGAGCGTCATCAGCCCCGAATGATCGTCGTGGAGGTTGATCGTGGCTGAAGATAAGAACAACCAGCAACCGAAAGGATCGGGCCAGGACAAGCCTTCTAGGGTGGCCCAGGCCCGAGCTAGGTCAAAGGTAGTCTCTCAGAGCCTGTTGGAGCGAGCGCAGCATCGCAAGTGGCTTCTATATGGTGGTGGGGTCTGTCTAGTCATCTGGCTTGTGGCAACTAACGCTATTAGCTCCCGAGACAGCAGTAGCAACAAAGCGCCCCCTCCCCCGGAATTTATGGACACTACGCCGGATACACGGCATGGCGAGGAAGTCACTATTTCCCGACTGCAGCAACAGTTGAGGGAAGCTCATGAGGAATTGGCAGACCAGCGCCATAACCAAGAGCAGAGGGATGAACGGCTTCAGGCGCAGCTCGAAGAAATGCAGGCTGGCATGGAATCTGAACGCGAAGAAACGCGGGAAACCATGGAGGCGCTGCGCACACGCCTAGCTGATATTTCTAGCGGTGCTGATAGCTCCAGCGAAGTTCGCATTGGCACATCTTCAAACAGAAGTGCTGACGCCAACCGCTCCCCGTCAGACTATCTCCGCCCCCCCCGAAGTGACGACGCTGGCGTGGTACCCCCACCCCCGGTAGCGCGTCGTGATGGTGACTCTGGCCGTGCCGGTTTACCCCCGAGGCAACAATCGTCGACACAGGGCGGCGTCATTCCTTCACAGTTTCCACAGCTCCAAAAGGAAGAAGGACCGGCTGACCCGATCGTGCTCAATGGCTCAAGTGGTGAGTCCAGCGCTCGGATCTTACGTAATGAAGAAGCCCAGCAGGATGACGACGAAGAGAATCTGGGTCCACCTAAAGCTGGATTCCTCCCCATGGGGTCGTTCTCAGAGGTGGCAATGC
>LGVE01185943.1_pt1 | contig 12924 bp, 10 predicted proteins | sample 469871 | NCBI WGS metagenome assembly LGVE01 (sample SAMN03893561, study PRJNA290197) | marine sediment metagenome | material: sediment; isolation source: combined push core samples #3730, #5133, and #5579 collected at Hydrate Ridge | place: Pacific Ocean: Hydrate Ridge | reverse complement strand
AGTTATAATAATGAATTTACATCTGGTGAATATACAGTAATTGGAGGCATCCTAGGAACTCATTATTACAAAATGAAAATTTTAGATAGTAATGGTGAAATCTATAGTTACTTTAATCATATACCATTAAAGAAAATAACTAATCTAGTTAAATACCCTTATTCTAAAATTGAATTATATAATGATAACAATGGTACAATCCAATTCATTCAAAGAGATGGATACTATGATAGTACTATTGTAACGGTATATCAATTAAACCAAAAAGAAGCAGATTTAAAATTACCTTTCTATTCTCATTATAGTCTGATTTCCCTAGTTTGGATCTTATCAGGATTCTTAATTCCTTACATAAATAAAGAAAATCCTATTGAAACTATTAGTTTTGATAACGCAGTGAAAGGGAAATTTACCCATAAAAAAGAATAAAGAAAACGAAGCAAGATTTGCTTCGTTTTTTCATTACAAATTAAACAAGAAATGCATAATATCGCCATCTTGAACGATATATTCTTTTCCTTCTAATCTCATTTTACCATTTTCTTTACAAGCTTGTTCTGTTTTAAATTGAACATAGTCTTTGTATTTAATTGTTTCAGCACGGATAAATCCTTTTTCAAAATCAGTATGGATAATTCCCGCACATTTTGGAGCTTTATATCCTTTTTTAAAAGTCCAAGCTCTTACTTCTTTTGGTCCTGCTGTAAAATATGTTTCTAGTCCTAGTAAAAAATAACTTCTTTTAATTAGTTTATCTAACCCTGGCTCAGTAACTCCTAATTCTTCTAAGAACATTAACTTCTCTTCATTATCAAGTTCTGATAATTCAGCTTCAATTTTAGCGCTTATAACAACAACTTCACTACCTTCATTATTAGCAAACTCTTTTATCTTTTTAACATACTCGTTTTTTTCATAACTAGCGATATCATCCTCGATGATATTAGCAACATAAAGCATTGGTTTATTTGTCAAAAAGTTAAAGTTTTTAATAGCAAACTGTTCGTTTTCATTAAAATTAATTGTTCTTATTGGTTTGTTATCTAATAGTGTTTCATGAATAATCTGTAGTAATTTATATTCTGCAACACTTTCTTTGTCTACTTTTAATTGTGCTTTTTTTAGAACTTTTGGAATTCTTTTTTCAACAACTTCTATATCAGCAAAAATTAATTCTAAATTGATTGTTTCGATATCTCTTACAGGATCAATTTCACCATCAACATGAGTTACATTACTATCATCAAAAGCTCGTACTACTTGTACTATAGCATCTACTTCTCTAATATGGCTTAGGAATTTATTACCTAATCCTTCACCTTTTGAAGCACCTTTAACAATACCGGCAATATCTGTAAATTCAAAGATTGAAGGGATTGTTTTTTTAGGTTGTACTAACTCTACTAATTTATCTAATCTATAATCAGGTACTTCTACAACTCCAACGTTTGGATCGATTGTCGCAAAAGGGTAATTTGCGGCTAATACACCTGATTTTGTTATTGCGTTAAACAATGTTGATTTACCAACATTTGGAAGTCCTACTATTCCTGCAGTAAGTCCCATAATATCACTCCTTTAAAACCTAANNGTTTCAATACTAATATATTCTATTCCATCACGGATATATTTCAATTGTATTGTTTCTCCTACACTAGAATTTAAGATTGCTTCTTTTAAATCATTAAAGTTATTTATTGTTAAAAAGTCATCCATTCCTGCATTTTTGTATCCAATAATTACATCAAAATCTTCTAGTTCTGCATTTTCAGCTGCGCCACCTGGTTGCACTTCAATACAAACCCCGTAATCAAGTCCACAAACATTTACTTGTGCATATGTTGTAATTCCTAAATAAGGTCTTGTGATGATTCCATCATCTTCTAAATCAGCGGTTATCCTTCTTACAGTATTTGATGGTATCGCAAATCCAATATTCGCGACATCTTCTTCAACTATTTTCATATTGTTTATTCCGACTAACTCACCGTTTAAGTTCAATAATGCTCCTCCGCTATTACCAGGACTAATGGCCGCGTCATGTTGGAGTAGTGTTGCGTTAAAATCACCATTTACAACGTATCTAGCTAATCCACTTATTACACCCATAGTAACTGTACCGTAGTAATCAAATCCTAAAGGATTACCTATCGCAAACACAAATTCACCAATTTCTAAATCATAAGAATCTGCCATTGGGATAACACTAAAATCTTCTTCAGAATCAAATGTTAGAACCGCTAAATCGGTTGTAACATCTTTTCCTAAAAGCGTTATATCTTCATCAACTATTTCAAATAATAATCCGTTTTTCTCATAGACAATTGTCAGTTCAGTAGCACCATCAACAACATGTTCATTAGTAACTAAGTAATAAGTATCTCCCACATGTTTATAAATTACACCACTACCGCTACCTGAACCAGCTAGAGATGTGCTTATAATTCCAACAACACCAGATTTCGCTTCATCCAACATTCCAACTATTGCTGATTGGAATGATATTAAATCATATGTTGTATCAATACTTGCTTCAGGAATTAATCCTTCAATTAATTCTAGCAGTTCTTCTTCGGTATAACTTATTCCTACTGGATCATCATCACCATTATCTTCAGGGATACAACCTCCTAATGATATTGATAATACAAGTACTAAACTAAGTAATAATTTTTTCATTTTATAACAACTCCTTTAAGTTAAACAACTTAATTGCATTTTTAGTAGTTATTTCTGCAACTTGGTTATATGATATTTCTTTTACTCTTGCGATTTCTTCAGCGACTAATTTAACGCGGAAAGGTTCATTTGTTTTACCACGATATGGATGTGGTGATAAATATGGTGAATCTGTTTCAATTAATAGTTTATCTAATGGCACAACTCTAGCTACTTCTTTAGGTTTATGACCATTCTTAAATGTTACAGGTCCTCCTAAAGAAATATGTAATCCTAAATCAATAAATAAAGGTGCCATTTCAGCACTACCAGAATAACAATGCATTATTCCTTTTAATCCAGAATATTCGCTTAATACATTATATGTAGCTTCACTTGCGTCTCGCATATGAATAGCTAAAGGCATATTTAATTCTAATGATAATTCAATTTGTCTTTTAAAAACATCTATTTGCTCATTAATGAATTCTTTATCCCAATAAAAATCAAGACCACATTCACCAATCCCAACTACTTTATCATGTTTCAATTGTTTAACTAATAATTCGTAATCTTCTTGTTTAATATATCTAGCTTCTGTTGGATGAAATCCTACAGTAGCGTATATAAAAGAATACTGTTCAGCAAGACTAATTGCTTTTAAATTAGTTTGTTTGTCATATCCAACAACAATCATTACTTTTACATCATTAGCTAAAGCTCTTTTTATTACTTCATCAACGTTATCTTTAAACTTATTACTGTTCAAATGAACATGTGTATCTATTAACATTTTAATCACCTATCATATATTATAACAAACTACTACCCTTTTTTTATGGAAAATGTGTGAAAAACATTAAAAGGACTAGGCAACAAATATCCTAGTCCTTTTTAAGAGTTCTTTAAATTCTTGTTTCTCGAAGGTTATCTTAACATACATCAATATAGTTCCAACTATTTAGCGATTATTTCAATATAGTGTTTTTCAAATAATTTAGCTAATTTAGGATCAAATTGAGTTCCTGCGTTATCGATAATCTCTTTTACAGCTTGTTTGTCTGAAACTATATCACGATAAGTTCTATCACTTGTCATCGCATCAAAAGCATCTGCTATAGATATTATTCTTGATTTCAATGGTATTTCATCTGACTTTATTCCTCTTGGATATCCTTTTCCATCCCATCTCTCATGATGGTTTAAAACAATATTTGAAATACTCCTCATATCTGATGTTGAATTCAGTATTCTAAAACCTATTTCCGAATGAGTTTTCATAGACTCGTACTCTTCAGATGTTAGTTTCCCTTTTTTATTAATGATTTCCAACGGGATAATTATCTTACCGATATCATGAAGTAATCCAGCTGTTTTAACTTCAGCAACATCTTGTCTGTTCATTCCGTAAGCCTTAGCTAATCCTTCACTAATATCCGATACACTTCTTGAATGTATTTCAGAACTTTTATCTTTTTCGTATAGTGTACTTAAAATCGTTTCAATTGCTCCACTTCTCATTGAAGGTATTTCAAGAAGTTTCTCTCGGTACATTGCATCTTCTGCGCTTCTATAGATTTCTTGAATATCTTCTTTTTCATGATGTTTTATTTTATAACCAAACGAAATAGAAAGTGGAATAGCTTCAATAATAATTTTCTTTGATTCAACATTAATTCTCTTAATAAATTTCTCAGCCTTAGTTTCATCAGTATTTGGCAATACTACAACAAACTCATCTCCACCAATTCTAGCGCTTATATCTTCCTCACTACATAAACTAGATATAAGATTTGCACAAGAAATTAGCAGCTCATCTCCAGCTGAATGGCCAAAAGCATCATTTATCAATTTTAGTCCATTAATGTCTGCCATAATAATAGTTAATGGATAGTTGTCAACTATATCAATTTCCCTTATCTTTTCCTCAAAATATCTTCTATTTTTCAGTTTCGTTAAAGAGTCTTCATATCCAATTCTAATTAAATTCTCCTTATCCTTTCTCGCTTCTGTAATATCTTCTCCAGAACTTAGGATTCCGATAATGTTTCGATTTATATCGTACAGTATAGTATTATACCAATTAATCATCCTCTCTTCTCCGGTTTCAGTTATTATTGCGTTTTCATAATGGCTTGCAAAATCATAATTTCCGGTAAATACATTTTTGAATATTTTCTTCACATTTTCTGCAATATCTTTTGGAATGTAGTTATCNNGTATCTTTAGGAACATAATTGTCAAACCAATTTTTCCCAATAATTTCATTTGCATCACAGCCTAAAATTTCACATCCCTTTTTATTTATTAATGATATATTTCCCTTATTATCTAATACTAAAAGCATTACTCCCGCAACATCAAGATACATTTGGGCATTATTTCTTTCATATTCTAGTCTTTCTTGTGATAACTTACTTTCTGTTATATCCTGATTAACTCCAATAATTTTTATTGGTTTACCCTCAGTATCGCATTCCAATTCAGCTATTGATCTAATATATTTAGTTTTTCCGTTTTTACAATGGATAGTGAATTCTATATCGTAAGGCTTAGTTCTGTTAATTAAATTATGTCTCGCACTAATTACTCTTTTTCTATCATTTACGTCAATCATATCCATTATAGGCGATAACTCAACATATTCCGGGTTATATTCTAACTCGAAAATATCATATGCCTCTCTTGATGCCCGTGATTTATTACTTTCAATATCAAATTCAATATATCCCAGTTTTGCTATATTATTTGCTTGAGCTAGCCTAGCTTCTGATTCTTCTAACTTATCTTTCGATATTAATGTTAACTTCAAATTTTCAATCATGCCATCAAATGACTTTTTAAGATTGCCTATTTCATATCCTGATACATTTAGCTCTCTCTTCTCGAGATTTCCTTGTCCTACTTCGGTGATAAAATTATTCAATTTTACAAATGGGCGACTAAGTGACGCACCCGAAAAGTATCCTGTAATGCTTATTAGTCCTAATAAGATTACACTAACAACTCCTAGATAACTCATTGTATTTCTCGTTTCACTTAAAGCAACACTTCGATTAATTATATAAACAACACTCCAACCTTCACCTAAATTACCGCTAGTGTGATCTGTTGATTCATAACTTCCCCCAAATTCTAAAATATCTGAGTCGAATGTAATGTTAATTGGAGCAATCGCAACAAATTTGTCAGTATCATCAATTTTAAATTCTCGAGTAATATTGGTTCGTTGTTCTAAAAAAGATAATAAACCATTTGGAATGCTCTCAGAAAGTGGTTCAATATCATATCCATCTACTATAAGTCCCAGTGTCCTAACGACAAGATATTCTCCTTCAGGGTTTAAATTATGAAATTGTGAAACAGAATTTTCAAAAATGTACTCAATATTAAAATTACTTTTTAGGATCCCTATGATATTATCTTGATCATCATAAACAGGAACAACAATTCCTAGCACATAGCCATCAACACTATCGTCATAACCCCTATCATCTAAATAAACAATACCATTCCCATCATCAAATGCTCCTTGCCACCAATATTTATCATAGTGCGCTAATGTTGTAAGTTTCCCTGTAGTTGATATCATAACTCCATATTCATTAGTTAAAAATATTTCTCCATATAATCCTGGATTTGCAGCTTGTTGGGAAATTAAAAAAGATGCCACATCATTCTCCATTCTAGATTTTATGAAAGGATCATTTATGTCATCTGTATTCATCCAAGTTGTATTTAAATCATTTATAGTATCTTCTCTTTCAGATATAGTTAAAGAAGTAAATTCACTATTACTTAAAGCTAGTGAGTCTTTGATTATGTTTGTGCTAGCTAAAGCAGTGGTTAATCTAACTAATTCAAGCAAATCTTTTTCAATAGTTTCTGAAATAAAAATCACATTTTCTTTATTGTTACCAAGTTCTGTTTCAGTAACTGCTAAATTGTTTATATGATTATAAGAAACTAACCCTATTGATAATGCAAAAATCCCAGTTATTAATACCGTTAACATAAATTTATACTTAAGTTTCATATTGTCACCCCTAACAATTTAAAAGATAAATATTTTTTTATACTCATTCACTCTTACTTATACTTTACAATAATTTACAAAACTTTTCAAGAAACAGCATCCATAAACGAAATGAAATTTTATAGAATAAGATAAGATAATTTCTTTAGAAAACAAAAAAAAGAGACCGAAGTCTCTTTATAGTTTTTTGTTCTTAAATTATGCTAAGATTTTTGATACGTTACCAGCACCAACAGTACGTCCACCTTCACGAATAGAGAATTTAGTACCTTGCTCTAATGCGATTGGATGAATTAAATCTACGATCATAGTTACATCGTCACCAGGCATAACCATTTCAACACCAGCTGGTAATTCAATGATTCCTGTAACGTCAGTAGTTCTGAAATAGAATTGAGGGCGATAGTTACTGAAGAATGGAGTATGACGTCCACCTTCTTCTTTACTTAGAACGTAAACTTGTGATTCAAATCTTGTATGTGGAGTAACACTTTTAGGTTTAGCTAAAACTTGTCCACGTTGAATTGATTCACGAGAAACACCACGTAATAAAGCTCCGATATTGTCTCCTGCTTCTGCTCTGTCTAATAATTTACGGAACATTTCTACACCTGTACATACAGTATCAACTGTAGGTTTGATTCCTACGATTTCAACATGTTCTCCAACTTTAACAGTTCCACGGTCTACTCTACCAGTAGCAACTGTTCCACGTCCAGTAATACTGAATACATCTTCAATTGGCATTAAAAATGGTTTTTCAGTTTCACGGATAGGATCTTCGAAATAAGTATCTACAGCATCCATTAATTCCATAATTACATCTTCTTGTTTTTCATTACCATTTAAAGCTTGTAAAGCTGATCCCATAATTACAGGAATATCGTCACCTGGGAATCCATATTCGTCTAATAATTCACGAATTTCCATTTCAACTAATTCTAGTAATTCATCATCATCTACTTGATCTGTTTTGTTCATGTAAACGATTAATCTAGGTACACCAACTTGGCGAGCTAGTAAGATATGTTCTCTAGTTTGAGGCATTGCTCCATCAGCAGCAGAAACTACTAAGATTCCACCGTCCATTTGTGCAGCACCAGTTATCATGTTTTTAACGTAATCGGCATGTCCTGGGCAGTCAACGTGTGCATAGTGACGACCTTCAGTTTCATACTCGATATGAGCTGTATTGATTGTAATTCCTCTTTCTCTTTCTTCTGGAGCATTATCGATTGAAGCATAATCTTGTGCTTTTGTATCTCCTACTCCTCTTTTTGCTAAAACAGTTGCGATAGCAGCTGTTAATGTAGTTTTACCATGGTCTACATGTCCGATTGTCCCAATATTCATATGAGGTTTCGTACGGATAAATTTTTCTTTTGCCATTTTGAATTTCCTCCTTCAAATTTTCTTTTTTTAGTATTTATATTTTTCCAACAATATTTTATCGCATTATCTAATATAATGCAAGTTTTAAGTCATATTAACCGTTACGTTTTTTAATTACTTCTTCAGCAATTGACTTAGGGGCTGCTTCATAATGCGAAAATTGCATTGTATAATTCCCACGACCTTGTGTGTTAGATCTAAGAGCTGTAGCGTACCCAAACATTTCAGCTAAAGGAACTTTTGTTGTTACTTGTTGTGCATTTCCACGTTGTGATTGTCCTTCGATTCTACCACGACGACTTGTGATGTCTCCAATTACATTTCCAAAATAATCATCTGGAATTATAACGTCAACAGTCATAATTGGTTCTAATAAAATTGCTTTACAAGCTTCCTTAGCTTTCTTAAGAGCCATACCAGCTGCTACTTTAAATGCCATTTCATTTGAATCTACATCATGATAACTTCCGTCAAACAATGTTGCTTTAAGATCGATTAATGGGTAACCAGCTAAAATTCCGCCAGCTAGTGATGCTTCAAGTCCTTTTCCTACTACAGGAATATATTCACGAGGTACAACTCCACCAACGATTTTATCTTTGAATTCAAAACCTTCTCCAGGATTTGGTTCAAATCTGATCCATACATGTCCATACTGTCCACGTCCACCAGATTGTCTAACAAATTTCCCTTCAACTTCTGCGCTTGTAGTTATTGTTTCTCTGTACGATACTTGAGGTGCTCCTACATTTGCAGCAACTTTGAATTCTCTTTTCATTCTATCAACGATGATATCTAAGTGTAATTCACCCATACCAGCGATAATAGTTTGTCCTGTTTCGTCATCAGTATAAGCTCTAAATGTTGGATCTTCTTCAGCTAATTTGCTTAAAGCAGTACCCATTTTATCTTGATCTGCTCTTGAATTTGGTTCAATCGCAACACTAATAACTGGTTCAGGGAATACCATTTTCTCTAAGATAACATATGATTTATCAGCACATAATGTATCACCAGTAGTAGTTTTTTTCAACCCTATAGCTGCGGCAATATCTCCTGAATAAACCATTGATACTTCTTCACGACTATTGGCATGCATCTGTAAGATACGACCAATTCTTTCTTTAATGTCTTTAGAAGCATTTCTAACATATGATCCTTTAGATAATTTACCTGAGTAAACTCTAAAGAATGTTAATTTTCCAACGAATGGATCTGTCATAACTTTAAAAGCTAAAGCAGCAAATTCCTCTTCATCTGATGCGTGTAAGATTATTTCATCACCTTTTTTGTTTGTACCTTTTATGGCTTCAACATCAAGTGGTGATGGTAAGAAATCAATAACTGCATCTAATAATAATTTTACACCTTTATTTTTAAATGCTGATCCACATAATACCGGGAAGAATTCGACACTTAAAGTTGCTTTTCTTACAGCAGCTTTTAAAGTATCTATATCAATTTCTTCTCCTTCTAAATACATCATCATTAAATCTTCATCTAATTCTGCTAGTGTTTCAATTAATACTATTCTTTTTTCTTCGACTTTATCTACTAAGTATTCTGGTATTTCAATTTCCGAAGCAACTTCGTCAGAAGCTCCATCAAAATGCCAGGCTTGCATTGTAACTAAATCAATAATACCAGTAAAATCTACTTCAGCACCAATAGGCCATTGAACAGCTGCTGCATTAGCACCTAAACGATCAGCCAATGTTTTAACACTGAATTCGAAGTCTGCACCAATTTTATCCATTTTATTTGCAAAAACGATTCTTGGTACTTTATAATCATTAGCTTGTCTCCAAACTGTTTCTGTTTGTGGTTCAACACCCGCTTGAGCGTCCAATAACGCAACACTACCGTCTAAAACACGAAGTGATCTTGATACCTCCACTGTGAAGTCAACGTGACCCGGGGTATCAATGATATTTACTCTATGGTTTTTCCAGTGAGCTGTTGTCGCAGCTGATGTAATAGTGATACCACGTTCTTGTTCTTGTTCCATCCAATCCATTTGTGAAGCTCCATCATGAGTTTCACCTAATTTATGAATTCTTCCTGTATGGTACAAGATTCGTTCCGTAGCAGTAGTTTTACCAGCATCTATATGCGCCATGATCCCAATATTACGAGTCATATTTAAACTATATTCACGTGCCATTTCAATATTTCCTTTCTACCAACGATAATGAGCGAATGCTTTATTAGCTTCAGCCATTCTATGAATGTCTTCTTTTTTCTTAACAGAAGCACCATTTCCTTGAGCAGCATCTACGATTTCTTTCGCTAATCTGTCTTCCATCGTTTTTTCATTTCTTAATCTTGCGTATAATGTTAACCATCTTAATCCAAGCGTATATTTTCTTTCTTCTCTAACTTCAACAGGTACTTGGTAGTTTTGTCCACCAATTCTTCTTGATTTAACTTCAAATGTAGGCATAATGTTTTTTAAAGCTTCTTCGAAGACTTCGATAGGTGCTTGGTTTGTCATTGTTTCTACTTTTTGGAATGCTCCATATAATATTTTTTGAGCTGTTCCTTTTTTTCCATCTAACATAATGTTATTGATTAACTTTGTAACTAACTTTGAGTTATAAAGTGGATCAGGTAAAACTTCTCTTTTTGCTATGTGACCTTTACGAGGCATAACTTTTTCCTCCTTTCAAACTTTTAATTAAAATTATGCTTTTTTCGTTCCATATTTAGAACGACCTTGTTTACGATTTTCAACTCCAGTTGTATCTAAAGTACCACGTACGATATGATATCTAACTCCAGCTAAATCTTTTACACGTCCACCGCGTATTAATACAACGCTATGTTCCTGTAATTTATGTCCCTCACCAGGGATATATGCTGTTACTTCAAGTCCATTTGATAATCTAACACGAGCAAACTTACGTAAAGCCGAGTTAGGCTTTCTTGGTGTCATTGTAGCAACACGAGTACAAACACCACGTTTTTGCGGACTAGACTTAGTTGTTTGAACATTCTTAATTGAGTTAAATCCAACAGCTAAACTAGGTGATTTTGATTTCTTAGTTTTAGACTTTCTTCCTTTTCTAACTAACTGATTAATAGTAGGCATAGAATTTAGTTCCTCCTCTCATTCTTAATCCACTCATCCAGGTGGTTCGCTTTTTTCCTAAAAATTAGGGCTTACCGTCATAAACCCATATGTTTTTTCCATTTAAATGCAAATACATTATATACCACACATGCAGGCGTGTCAATAGTTATATATATTTATTTATTATAATGAGTTTATCCACAAAAATAGCGCTCCATAATGGGACGCCATTTCATGTTTTATTTATAAGAATATTTTTATTTTACTAGAAACATTGCCATATAAATTGGGTATGTAGTTATACTTCCTTTAAAACTAATATTTTTAGTTCCAAATTTAAATCCTTCATTAACTCCATAATTATCTATTAATGAGTTTAATGATTTTGATTTTACATTATCCGCAGATTTAACTTCAATTGCTGTAATCTCTCTATTATGTGTGATTAAGAAATCAACTTCGATTTTTGCATTTTTCTCAAAATAATACAATTCCATCTGCATTTTATCTAACATACTCGCCATTACATTTTCTAGTACTGCGCCATTACTAGCGCTCCAATCCCCTTTAAGTAATTCTATTTGAACTCCTTCACCAAGCATTCCCACAAGAAGCCCAGTGTCATGAAGATACAATTTAAATGCTTCAATTCTAATATTAGCGTTTAAAGGTTTCTCAGGGACACTTACATTCGAAGACTTCATTAAGATTCCAGTATCAACAAGCCAACCAATATTGTTCTCATATTTAGATGCTCTACCACCTTTTGAAACATGTTTATACTGAAACTTTTTATAGTGTTTAAATAAGTGAGCTGGAATAGATTCTAAACACTCTTTAGCTTTTACTTTATCCCTTCCAACGCCATACTTGGCGATATCACTACGGTAATCATCAACTATATTTTTTTGCATTATCAGTGCTTTCTTAAAATCTTTTTCAACTAAATACTCCATGACTACTTCCGGCATTCCTCCAATAACCATATACTCCTTAAACACATTCATTAGTAAATTATGAGTACTCGGATTTACCTCAGTTTTATTCTTAAAATGATTATGTAAAACATTGATACTTTTACTTTTAAATTCGTTAGCCCACAGAAATTCCTCAAAATCGAGAGACTTCATATAATACCGATCAACATATCCAACAGGAAATGATTTAACACTAGCATACGAAACGCCAAGTAAAGAGCCTGAAGCGATAACATCAAAACTTCCATCTATCGTTAAAGGTTTAAGAGCCATAATAGCATTTGGACATTCTTGAATCTCATCAAAAAAGATTAAAGATTTTCCTTTTACTAATTCTTTTTTCGCAAAATGAATGCGCAATTCCTGATAAATTCTAACAGGATCTAAATTCAAATTGAATAGACCAACTAAGTCTGAACGTTCCAAAAAGTTAATATAAAAATAATGTTGTTCATCGTAGTTCTTTCTTGCAAAATCATCTACACTAAAAGTCTTCCCAACTTGCCTTGGTCCTTCAACAATTAAACACTTCTTCTTAGCCCGATTTTTCCATTTAACTAAGTAATCTTCTACTTTTCGCTTTAACATTGTAATCACCTACCACTATTTTACACTTTTCCCCACGAAAAAACAATAGATAATTACACTTTACCACGGTAATCATATAAAACTATTTACACTTTTCCCCTCGGAAAAATGTCTGAAATCACAATAATTAAAAATAATAATAATTTGATAACCCTTTTAATCACTACACTAAGCCATTTAAGCTGGCTCTATCAAAAAGG
>LGVE01183130.1_pt1 | contig 12954 bp, 14 predicted proteins | sample 469871 | NCBI WGS metagenome assembly LGVE01 (sample SAMN03893561, study PRJNA290197) | marine sediment metagenome | material: sediment; isolation source: combined push core samples #3730, #5133, and #5579 collected at Hydrate Ridge | place: Pacific Ocean: Hydrate Ridge | reverse complement strand
TCAATGAGGAGAGGTAAAAATAATATGAGTAAAATTCTTGTTTTGAATTTTGGATCAACTTCCTCAAAAATTTCGATTTTTAACGATGAGGTTGAAATCAAAAAAACATCGATACCACATGATACAGAAACGCTTAGCCAATTTAATAGTGTTATTGGTCAACGCGATTTTCGTAAACGCGTTGTTCTAGACTGGCTAAAAAGCGTTAATGAACCAATGGAATCGTTTGATGCCATTGCTCCAAGAGGCGGGAATGTCCATCCCATTGCAAGTGGAACGTATGAGGTTAATCAGGATATGGTTGATGATTTAGAAAGTGGTCAATTTGGTACCCATGCGAGTGCTTTAGCAAGTATTATTGGTTTTGAATTATATCGTAGTTATGGTGTTCCTGCTTATACAACAGACCCAATTGTTGTTGATGAAAAAATACCGGAAGCACGTCTTTCTGGACACAAAATTTTAAAAAGAACTGCCAATATGCATGTGCTTAATCATAAAGCAACGGCAAGACTTGCTGCCGCGCAACTAGGAAAACCCTATGAGAAATGTAATTTTATTGTTGCTCATATGGGTGGTGGGATTACAATTGGTGCACATTTTAATGGAAAAATAATGGATGCCAATAATGGGTTTGATAGTGATGGACCTTTTTCACCTGAACGTTCAGGTAGTTTACCTGTTGGTGATTTGGTTCGACTATGTTTTTCTGGTGAATATAGTGAGATGCAAATCCTACGCATGATTAATGGGGAAGGAGGCGTGAAATCATATTTGGGTGAAGTGGATATGCGAATAATTGAGACAAGAATCGCTCAAGGGGATCAATATGCAAATTTAGTTTACAATGCAATGGCATATCAAGTTGCAAAAGAAATTGGTGCTTATTCGGTTGTGAGTAAAGAAAAATTGGATGCCATTGTTTTAACCGGTGGTTTAGCTTTTTCAGAAAAATTCACCTCACAAATTATGTCATATATTGGTTTTTTAGCACCCGTATTAATATTCCCAGGTGAAAATGAAGCATTGGCATTAGCAAAAGGTGCGTTAGGCGTTCTTAATCATGAAATTACTGCGCAAATTTATAGAAAATAGGAATAGGAGGACAGGTTATGGCGAATAACAGAACTGGAAAAATCATTAATATCCAACGTTTCACTATTCATGATGGACCTGGAATACGAACAGAAGTATTTTTAAAAGGATGTCCCTTGTATTGTATTTGGTGTAGTAATCCAGAAAGTAGACATCCCTACTCTGAAGTTGGAGTAACTAAATCAAAATGTATTGGCGCAACACAGTGTGGTAAATGCCTTGAAGTTTGTAAGCTCGATGCATTGGTGTTTTCAGGTGATAAAATTGTGCGCATTGATCGAGAAAAATGCAAAAATTGTTTAGCATGTGCAAACGCTTGTGTTAATGATACGTTAAAAGTTTTTGGTGTGGATAAAACAGTGGATGAATTGATGGAAATTATCCGAGTTGATCGAAGATATTTTGATCGAACCGGAGGGGGCGTTACATTCTCTGGAGGAGATCCTCTAACCCAATGGGAATATGTTCGTGATGTATTATCACAATGTAAACGTATTAATATTAATACGTGCGTGGAATCAGAACTTTTTTGTAAGAAAGAAATTTTAGATGAGATTATTCCAGTAACAGACTTGTTTATTTCAGATATTAAGCATATGGATAGTGAGCAACATCGTCAAATTACCAATGTTGGAAATGAAATCATTCTAGAGAATCTCAAATATCTTGTCAGTAAGAATATTCCCCTTGTTTTACGCATTCCAATTGTTACGGGTTACAACGATAGTATTGAAAACATCCGAAAAACAGGCGAATTTATTCAAAAGGAACTCCACAATAAGATTATACAATTGCAGTTATTGCCATTTAGACCTCTAGGTGAAGATAAATATGAAGCACTTGGTCTTTCATATCCAATGAAAGATACACCAAGTAATCGGGAAAGTTTTACACCACAGTTAAAAAGAATTGAAGAAGAATTACAAAAATATGGTGTACCTGCAGTATTAGGAGCGATGAAATTATCAGAAAAAATGAAGAAATAGGAGGAGCAATAATATGACAACAACGATTGATAATTCAGACATGAAAATGATTGCTCAAGTGATTGTCGAAAAAATATTTAAAGAAGATAATAATGATCATTCAGAAAAGATGAAGAAAGATTTACTGAACATACCTATTGGTGTTTCGAATAGACATGTCCATTTATGTCAAAAGGATATGGATATATTATTTGGGGAAGGAAGTGAATTAACAATTTATCGTGAGTTATCACAAAAAGGCTATTTTGCTGCCAAAGAAACTGTGACACTTGCTGGTCCAAAAGGTGCATTAAATAAAGTGCGTTTATTAGGTCCCTTAAGAAATAATACTCAGATTGAATTATTGGCTTCTGATCGATTTGCTCTTGGCATTGAACCACCTGTTAGAGAGTCAGGAACCCAAGCTCTAGCACCGACAATTACACTTGTTGGCCCGAAAGGAACAGTCATTAATCATATGGGTGGAATGGTGGCATGGCGACATATTCATATGAATGCCCAAGAAGCTAAACTTCTTGATTTAAACGATGGCGATTATATCAAAGTTAAAACGCAAGGAGAACGTGAGATCATTTTTTCAAATGTTAAGGTGCGTATTGGCGAAGCATTTAGGACTGAACTACATTTAGATTCTGATGAAGCCAATGCAGCGGGAATAAAAAATGGAGAAAACGTAAAAATTATTTTATAAAGTAAGAAGGATAAAAAAATGAAACATTATTTTTCCTCTGAATCGGTAACAGAAGGCCATCCTGATAAAATGTGTGATTTGATATCTGATGCGATATTGGATGAAATATTAAAAAAAGATTCAAATGCGCGCGTTGCATGTGAAACAACAGCTTCACCGGGTTTAATTCACGTAATGGGTGAAATCACAGTCAATACTTATATTGACATTGAAAAAATTGTACGTAATACTGTTAGAAAAATCGGATATGTTGGTAAAACAAGTGGTTTTGATGCGGACCAATGTGCAGTAATTATATCAGTTAATGCTCAATCCCCTGATATTGCCTTAGGTGTCAATCATTCCTTAGAATCAAAAGATAGGATTATATCTGATGAAACAGCTATTGGAGCAGGTGACCAAGGAATGATGTTTGGTTATGCTTGTGATGAAACTAAAGAATTTATGCCAATGGCGATTGTACTTGCGCATCGACTTACCCATCGATTGGCTTCGGTAAGAAAAAATAAAATACTTAATTATCTTTGTCCTGATGGCAAGTCTCAAGTCACAATTGAATATGATGGCGATCAACCCGTACGTGTTGATACTGTTTTAATCGCGGCACAACATCAATCTGGTATTAGTCAAGGTCGGATTAAGCGCGATATTATTAAGCATGTTATAAAATCTGAAATTCCTGAACATTTACTAGATGATGATACAAAGTTTTTAGTCAATACAACTGGTCGATTTGTTGTTGGAGGACCAACAGGAGATGTTGGTCTAACGGGTAGAAAAATTATTGTAGATACCTATGGTGGCTATGCCAAACATGGTGGCGGTGCTTTTTCAGGAAAAGATCCTACAAAAGTTGATCGAACTGGTAGCTATGCAATGCGCTATCTTGCTAAAAATATTGTTGCATCAGGTGTAGCAAGAAAATGTGAAATTCAGGTTTCCTATGCTATTGGTCTTTCAAACCCCATTTCAATGTGGATTAATACCTATGGTACAGGAAAAAAATCGCAACAGGAATTAGAAGAAATCATTCGAGCAAATATTGATTTGAGTCCAGGAGCATTGATCGATCGCTTTAATATGAAACGACCAATTTATAAACAGGTAGCAGCATATGGACACTTTGGCCGACCCGAGTTGGATCTTCCATGGGAAAAACTAGATNNGGTTGTTGATATCGGATAGAACAAAAGATGAATTGTTCTAAGCAATTTTAGAGCTCATTTGTAATCGATTAAAAAAGTATGATATGAATATGTTTAATACACAATATTTAAAATTCAAGGAGGTTTTATTATGGAAATGTCAAAGAAACAAGTTGAATTATTAGTGGAACAGGTTATGAGTCAGATGGGGAATCATTCAAGTACAAATAAAAGTGCGAGTTCGAATAGTCAGTTTAATGAAGTTTTAGGTGAAGGTGGTTGTGAACCATTTGATAAAGAATATGGTATGATGAATTTTGGTGATCCTACTAAAACAAATCCAAGTCCATATGATCGAACAAACCGACTTCTTCATCGAGTCTGTGGCATTACTGAAGCAGCTGATGCAGAAAGAGCACTATTATACACCGAAGCACATAAGATGTTTGGAGGAAATGGTGGTTCTCAAATTATAACCAATGCTAAAATTTTAGCTTATATGCTTGAAAATATTTCAATTAAAGTTTATGATGATGAATTAATTGTTGGTGAAATGGGTGCGCCAGCGCGTTGTTCACCATTTTTCCCAGAATTCTCATTTGACTGGATTGTAGAAGAATTAAATAATTCCCCATGGTATAACAGAAAAACAGACATATTTGCATGTTCTGATCAAACCAAAGCCGATTTGTTAAGTATTGCTGATTATTGGGAAGGTAAAAACCTGAAAGATCATGTCGTTAATAATTATTTAACACAAGAAGAAATAAAAGGATCATCATTAGGTGGCCGTCCTGTATTTATGCCAAATTTATATGTTTATGGTGGTGTTGGTCATACGTGTCTTGATTATGAAACAATATTAAATGAAGGCTTCTCTGGATTAAAACGCATGATTATTGAACAACTCGAAGCAATTGAAGACTTCACAACTCCAGCAAATCTTAAAAAACGTGAATTTTTTACCGCAACACTCATTAGTTTAGAAGCAGCATCAAATTTCTTTAGACGATACGCTGCATGTGCACGAGATAAAGCTGCTACAGAAACAAATCCAGAAGAAAAGAAAATTTTAGAACAGATTGCTGAAAACTGTGACTGGGTCTCAGAAAATAAACCAAAAGGATATTGGGACGCTCTTCAGTTATATCACTTAACTTCAAATATTGTAATGATTGAAAGTAATGGCCATTCCATTACATATGCTGGGTTTGATCGTGTTTTATATCCTTTCTACGAAAGTGATATGAAAGCAGGTAAAATCACAAAATCATTTGTAGCACAATGTATGGAAGCTTTCTACATTAAAATTCATGAATTACGTAAATTGCGTGATGAAGAAACAGCGACTTTAAATAGTGAAGTTGGAATTGGTGGACCGTGTCTTGTTGTTGGTGGACAGAATGCAGATGGTTCAGATTTAACGAATGATCTTACCTATTTAGCTATTGAAGCTCATAATCATACGTGTTTACCTGATCCTTGGTTTGCATGTCAATGGAATGATGCCGCACCTTGGGAAATTAAAGTTAAAATGGCGGAAGCAATTAAAATTGGAACTGGTCAACCAAAACTATTCAATCTTGAAGGAATTATCCCAACTGAATTATCTAAAGGTATTACATTAGAAGATGCACGAACCTGTACAATGGTTGGCTGTGTTGAACTTGATGTTCCAGGTAAAGAATATGGTGCTCATGATTTATGTTACTATAGTATGCCAAAAGCAATGGAATTAGCATTAAATAATGGCCAGTGTATTGATTGTAGTCCAAATTGTCCACGCTATAGCATTTGTGTTGGAGCAGGCAAAACTTTAGGACCACATACTGGTAGTTTAGCAACAGCAAAAAATATTGACGAAGTAAAAGAATCCTATCGAAAACAAATGAAATATTGGTGTGACCGTATGGTTAGCTGTATGAATGGGGTTGAAGAAGCACATAAAGATCTTAAACCATTACCATTATTATCAGGTATGAACAAATGTGCTATTGAAAATGGATTAGATCTTACCGCTGGTGGAGCAAAATATAATTTCTCTGGACCTCAAGGTGTTGGACCAGCGACTGTTGGTGATTCTCTTATTAATATCCAAAAAATTGTATTTGAAGATAAAAAACTAACAGGAGAACAATTCTTGGATTGTTTACGAAAAGACTGGGAAGGTTATGAAGAAATTTATCAACTCGCTAACAGTGATCGTATTCCTCATTTTGGTAATGATATTGATGAAGCCGATGATTATGCGGTTTTTGCAAGTGAATGTTATTTTGATTATATTAATGGTCGTGAAAATGTCAGAGGTGGTACCTATGCAGCAGGGTTATATAGTGTATCCGCAAATGTAGGTATTGGTATGATTCAAGCTGCTACACCTGATGGAAGAAAAGCGCATGAAGCTGTTTCAAATTGTATTGGAGCTGTAAATACAGCGGCTGGCAACCATGATCTTAATGGTCCAACAGCAATGGCGAATTCTGCAGCTAAATACGATCATCAAAAAGCTGGTAATGGGACATTGTTAAATGTTCGGTTTACACCAAACAGTGTTGCAGGCAAAGAAGGTACAACTAATATGATCGAGTTTATTCATTCATATTTCCATCAAAATCCACAACATATTCAATTTAATATTCAAAACACAGAAACATTGAAGGATGCTCAAGTGAATCCTGAAAATTATAAAGGTCTTCTCGTTCGAGTTGCAGGGTATAGTGCATACTTTACGCGATTAAGTCCAGCGTTGCAAAATGATTTAATTAATCGAAATGCATTCGATGAAATCTAAGCGATAACTTAAAAAATAGTCGGTGGTGTAATAATCAACCGTGTTTACACCATCGATCTTATTCTATGTTCAGAAGGGGTGAAAATTATGACAAACGAAGCATTAGGTATGATTGAAACAAAGGGCTTAGTTGCAGCAATTGAGGCAGCTGATGCAATGGTTAAGTCAGCAAATGTATCATTAATGGGCTACGAAAAAATCGGTTCAGGTTTAGTCACTATAATGGTTCGTGGGGATGTTGGCGCAGTTAAAGCAGCAGTTGATGCTGGTGCAGCGGCAGCAGATAAGGTAGGTCAAGTTGTTTCAGTACATGTTATTCCAAGACCACACGGTGATGTGGAAAAAATTTTGCCAAATCTATAATAAATATAATTGCGGAGGTATAAATTAATGAAAGATGATTTAATGAACAAATTGACGGAAGAAGTTATGAAAAAAATGGGCGAAGTTGAAGAAACAGGTACTGTGGCAGCGGCTACAGGAGTATGTGGATTAACTGAGTATGTAGGAACTGCAATTGGTAACACAATTGGGTTTGTAATTGCAAACGTAGACAAGTCTTTACATGAAGCAATGAAGATTGATCCTAAATACCGATCAATTGGTATCTTGTCAGCTAGAACTGGCGCTGGTCCACAGGTCTTTTCTGCTGATGAAGCTGTAAAAGCGACTAATTGTGAAGTTGTTTCTTGCGAAATGTGTAGAGATACTGAAGGTGGCGCTGGTCATGGTTCTTTAATTATTTTTGGTGCAGAAGATGTATCAGATGCTAAACGAGCTGTAGAAGTTGCACTTAATGATTTAAATAGAACATTTGGTGATGTTTACGGTAATGCAGCAGGACATTTGGAATTCCAATATACTGCACGTGCAAGTTTTGCTTGTAACGTTGTATTAGGCGCTCCAATTGGAAAAGCTTTTGGTATCATTGTTGGTGCTCCAGCTGGTATTGGTGTATTAATGGCAGATGCTGCTTTAAAAGCTGCAAATATTGAACTGGTTGGTTATGCTTCGCCTGATAATGGTGGAACTAAATATACAAACGAATCAATGGTCTTTGTTTCTGGTGATGCTGGTGCAGTTCGTCAGGCTATATATGCAGCTAGAGAAGTTGGTAAACAAGCTCTTGAAGCTCTTGGTGGTCCATGTCCATCGTCTACAACTCCTTATATTTAAGTAGCTGTTAGTTAGTTTTCTAAGAAAGAAGGAGGAATAATCACTAGGAAGTCAGAAATATTTGAAGTTTTAGTGGTTCGTCCTGTTAAAAAGGACTATGATTATAATTTCAGGTGATTCAGGTGCTGTTAAACAAACTATTATGGTTTGTTGTTAAGTTAGTTTAGAATTATTAGAAACCTTGGGAAGAAAACTTGATCAAGGTGGCAAATCATATATTTTACAATCATATATTTTACAATCATAAATAGAAAGTTTTGAGGTATAACTATGTTTTCATCTAAAAATGCTGACAATGAATATGCGCATGCTGTTATCGATGCTTTATTAAGTCAGTCAAAGGGCTATTCAAAATTAGACAGCGATAAGTTAATAATAAATGATGATTTATCATTTAATGCTGCGGCTTGCCTAAGAGATCGTGATCAGGCGGAAAATCAAACAACATCAGGCTTATTTGATACCGTTGATGATGCGGTTGAAGCAGCAATCCAAGGGCAAAAAGAATTGGTGAAATGTTCTTTAGCAAAGCGTGACGAGATAATTAATGCGATACGGAAAAAAATCAGAGAAAATGTTGATGCTCTAGTGACTATGGAACTTAAAGAAACAGGTTATGGTCGTTATGAAGATAAAGTTATAAAACATCTTCTTACAATTGATAAAACACCGGGAGTTGAGGATATTAAACCCGAAGTTTATACTGGGGATGATGGATTAACTTTAATTGAAAAAAGAGCTTATGGGGTTGCATGTTGTGTTTTACCATCAACTGCACCATCCTGTACACCAATTCACAATGGCATTTGTATGATTGCAGCAGGAAATAGTGTTGTTTTTAGTCCCCATCCTGGCGGAAAAAACACAACCTATGCGGTATTAAAATTAATGAATGAAGCAATAAAAGAAGTTGGTGGTCCGCCAAATATATTTGTCTCTGTAAAAGAAGCAACAATTGAAAAAGCAAATGAAATGATGCACCACCCAAAAATTGATTTATTGGTTGCCACTGGTGGACCTGGAGTTGTTCATGCTATTTTATCTTCAGGAAAGAAAGCCATTGGAGCTGGACCTGGTAATCCACCAGTCTTTGTTGATGAAACAGCAGATATTCCAAAAGCAGCAAAAGATATTATTGCTGGGAATAGTTTTGAGAATTGCATACAATGTAATGGAGAAAAAGAATGTTTGGTTGTCAATAGTGTTGCAAATTTATTAATTGGTGAAATGCAAAATAATGGAGCCTATCTTATAAAAGATCAACCAACAATTAAAAAATTAACTGATTTAGTCACAACAGAAAAAGGTGGTGTGAATCGGAATTATATTGGTAAAGATGCTCAAATTATACTAAAAGACATTGGAATTTCAGTTGGTCCTGAAATTAAAACCATTATTTATGAAGTTCCTTCGGATCATATTACGGTGATGGAAGAATATTTGATGCCATTATTACCAATTGTTCGCGTTGAAAATGTTGATGAAGGCATTGAGAAAGCGGTTCTTATTGAAGGGCGTAGACGACATAGTGCTGTACTTCATTCTCGCGATGTCCATACAATTACTGAATATGCAAAAGCAATTCAAACAACAATTCTTGTTAAAAATGGACCATCATATAGTGGGGTAGGTTTTGGTGGGGAAGGCTATGCAACCATGACAATAGCAGGTCCTACGGGAGAAGGTTTAACGCGACCAAAATCATTTACACGAGAAACGCGATGTGCTTTAATTCGAGAATTCAATGTAAGAAGTGGCAGTTAATAGTTGATTTTAAAAAGTTGAAAGGATAAGGTTATGACTAACCAAGCATTAGGAATGCTTGAAATACATCGCCTAATTCCATCAATTGAAGCTGTCGATGCAATGGCAAAGGTTGCCAATGTTCAAATAATTGGAATGGAAAATTTTTGATCAGGGTTAGTAATAATCATGGTTAGAGGTGATGTTGGAGCTGTTAAGGCAGCTGTTGACGCAGGGTCTGCTGTAGCGGTTAAGGTCGGTTATATCTATACATATTATACTACGACCTCATTTCAGATGTTGAAAAAATTTTACCAGTAGAAAAAACGAAGGAATAACAGAATAACCATACTTTAATATGATATAATGATGGACTATTATAATTATCTGATTTTTAGGTATATAATAGTCCTTGTATTGTTTAGGATAAAAACTAAATTTGAAAAATTAGAATATATTCGTTAAACTAAGAACATATTGTAATTTAATAAAAATAGCGTTACATAGTGAAAGAGAGGACATATCATGCTTTGCACTCAAAATATAACCAATTATCAAGATCATAATAACTGGATGTTTTGTCCCAATGATCCAACGTTGCCGGTTGATATATTTTATTTATATCCAACCGCTTATTTCAACACTCCTAGTGAATCGTCAATTTGTTCGGTTACCCATGAAGGTATGCGCCAAAGAGCACAAGAAAATGTTGCCAATAAAGGCTCCGCCTTTGAAACCGTTGGTAATTATTTTGTACCATATTATCGACAAGCCAGTCTTGAATATATTGTTAATCAAAAAGATAATGATCTTACTGAGTTTATTGATGGTCCTGTAACCGATATTATCGAGGCATTTAACTATTATATGAAGAATTTCAACAATGGACGACCTTTTATTTTAGCAGGTCATTCTCAAGGATCCATTTTAATTGCTATTCTTTTGGCTTCTTCTTTCAAACAGCATCCAGACTATTTGAAATCCATGGTTGCTGCTTATATCATTGGTTATGGCATAACTCAGCAGTATTTAATGACAAACCCCCATTTATCTTTTGCAAAGGGAGAAAAAGATATTGGTGTTATTATTTCTTATAACACAGAATCGCCCGGTATGATGGTGAAAAACATTACGGTACCCCCAGATACGGTTACAATAAATCCAATATCATGGAAACGCGACACGATTAAAATAATATCTGATTTAAGTTTGGGTTCGCATATTGTTGTTCGAGACAAAGATGGTGATTTAGATGATATCCTTGATGTTCCACATTATGCGGATGCTCAAATTGATAAAAATCGTGGTGTTGTCATTTGTAGTACTGCTAATCCTGAATATTTTAGAATTAATGGTGGCGAGAAATATTTTCCACTTGGAATATTACATAATGGGGACTATTCACTTTATTATTATGATTTAAGAAAAAATGCACAGTTACGAGCAAATGCGTTTTTAGAAAAAAGATCTTGATTAAAAAGAATTTTTGAGAAGTAAAGATTTTTGAGAAGTAAAGATTTTTGAGAAATAAGGATTAAGGTTAAATAATCATTGATTATTTAATCTTAATCCTATTTATATAAGAAAATGTATTGACCAAATTTTATAAAAAAATATGTTGCTTTATATTTTATTTACTCTTCCAATTTTCAATATTTAAAATAGTTGCTTCGGTAAGTGTGATAATCTCATCCTTAGTAACCCCTGGAGCTAATTCATCTAAAATAAGACCTTCTTTTGTAACACTAAAAACGGCTTTATCGGTAATGATTAAATCGACAACATTCGCACCCGTAATAGGCAAGGTACATTCTTTCTTTACTTTTGAATGGCCATATTTATCGGTATGTAAAAAAGCAGCAATAACACGTTTACAACCATATAAGAGATCCATAGCGCCGCCCATACCACTTAAATATTTACCAGGAATTTTCCAATTCGCAATACTTCCGTGTTCATCAACCTCTAAGGCACCAAGAACAGTCATATCGATATGACCACCACGAATCATAGCAAAGGAGTCGTTAATATTAAACACAGAAGCTCCAGGAAGTAAGGTAATAGGTTCTGTTCCAGCATTTGATAAATCAGGATTACTCATGCCACGTTGGGGTTGTGACCCAAAAAGCAAGGCTCCATTTTCAGATTGAAGAAATACTTCAACTCCATCAGGAACATAGTTCGCTGACAATGTTGGAATACCAATTCCTAGATTGACATACATCCCATTTTCAAATTCTTTTCCAACACGTTTTGCAATATAATCTTTAGACATTTTTTTTACTTCCTATAACTTATTTGTGGCAATCCACAAGTTCTCATAAATTTCCTGGCGTTCTTTAGTAGTATGACCTTGAACAATGTAATCAACGTATATTCCAGGGGTTCCAACCTGTTCAGGGGGAATATCACCAACCTCTACAATTTCATCAACTTCTGCAATTACAATATCACCAGCAGTTGCCATAACAGGGTTTGTATTATTGATTCCTTTGTATTGAAGATTTCCTAAAGGATCAGCCCGAAAAGCTTTTACAATTGCAAAATTGCTATGGAGGGGTTTATATAAAAGAAAAGGTTCATTATCAACATATATTTTTTCAGCATTTTCTTCAACCTCTGTCCCTAAACCTACTGGTGTAACAACAGCACCTAAACCAGCTCCAGCAACACGAATACGCTCTACAAACGTTCCCATAGGCATTAAATCCATTTCAATTTCGTTATTGATGAACTGTTTAATAAGATTGGGGTCTGTTCCCACATGAGAACAGATTATTTTGCAAACTTGTTTATTTAAAATCAATTTTCCAATATCCACACCACCACCTCGATATCCCGCGCCAACGCTAATAAGCGTGAGATTAGAACTGCCGCTTTTAGCTATTTGATCGATCATTTTTAGAGGAGCGGCAGCCCCTGAGAATCCGCCAATCATAATGGATGAACCATTCTTGATCATATTTGCGGCTTCATTAATCGTAATATGTTTAGCCATGATTTCTCCTTATACATCGTATATTTGATAACTGTTTTGTAAAAAGAAATAATCTATATAGAAAATGGTGTACAGCATCTCCAAATACATAATGATAATCGTAAAATTATACAAATACACAAAACAGGTAAAGTCGTTAAAATTTAATGATCACTAACTTATATTTACAGTTATCTCACTGTACTCTAAAAATTATTGCTTACATAAATATATACGCAATATTCATGCCATTTTTTTCTTTTAACTAAAATTTCAAAGGAAAGCAACTTTTTCCAAGCATATTTTCTTTGTAGGCCCACTAATTTCACATTTCTTCTTAATATTATAAC
>LGVE01182744.1_pt1 | contig 13049 bp, 10 predicted proteins | sample 469871 | NCBI WGS metagenome assembly LGVE01 (sample SAMN03893561, study PRJNA290197) | marine sediment metagenome | material: sediment; isolation source: combined push core samples #3730, #5133, and #5579 collected at Hydrate Ridge | place: Pacific Ocean: Hydrate Ridge | reverse complement strand
ATGTTAAAGCATAGGCATATCTTGCATTTTTTAATGTATTACGATTACCATAGTATGAAACAGGTGAAATAAATACCGTTGGATACCTATTACAAGCTGTTTCAATAGCAAGAAGATCATCGTGGATAATTCTTTTACGAGGTTCTTTATTCTCGGTAAGGCCAATCATAAAACCATTGGCCTTGTGATCCTCATAATGATCTTCCCGTTCAAAGCTTTCAGATGGGAAAATAAACCGATAAAATTCACCTGAAGATACCTCATCAAAGTATTGATTTAAATATGCATCTTTTTCTTTCCAAGATGCACGTAAATCGGAAAAAGTTTTTTTAATAAACAAAATAACAACTCCTTTAGAAAACCTTTATAGGTGGCGTATATTATCAATACAGTAAAGTGAACACTTATACTGTGAATATATCACCTCATTTTATAAGTGTCAAGGTTAGTTATTACTACGCCTAAAAACCCTTGTAAGGCGCGTATATTATCAATAGATTAATTGAAAACAGGTTTTCGTTTTTTATAACATTTCTCTTAGTTCAAACTAACCGTTCTTTTTTTATTTTTCTGTTAATTATTTTAAACTATTTTTGTCTTTTCATTTTCAGAACTCAGTTGATCATATTTTGGCATTAAAAGGGCATATTCGGCATTTTTTATATCACTGGTATTTTTTAATCACTTCTACTTTTTCGATCTTTATTTCTGCCTTGAGATCAGATATTTCCCGTTTGTGCTCTTCTCTTAATCTCTTGATCTCGTCGTTTAATTTATCCTTATCAGTTTTAAACCTTGTATCCTGCAATTGATGATCTTTCTTAATTGTTTTTATTTCATTCTTAAAAAATTCTTTCTGTTCAACGGATGCTGATAATTCTACTTTTAATTTTTCAATTTCATTCTTTTGATTTTCAATTTCATTTTTTAATCCATGGATCGCATTCTGATCCTCTGTTTTATCCTTAGTAAAAGCTTAGCATAATCATTTCTTTTAGGCATCATAATAGGGTTATTATTAGATTTGATACATATCATATTAAATTTCTGACTTATATGATACTTTAAATCAATCTTATAAGCAGTATCAATAGACCACGCCCTATTGATATTATATTACGATAAAATTCCTTTTTATTTTGACCCTAAGATTTGACAAAGTTTTATGCTGCTATTATACGTAATCAATTGATCCTCTTTTTTCCGCCGTGAATGGGAATAATGTACATAATAAGAAAGTATTGCATTTATGGCTATTAGAGCGTAATTATAAAAGCCAAATAGACAAAGAAAAGATTTTAACCCTAAAACAGTATTTTTCTTGCAAACAAAATATTGTTATGGTACTATGGGTATACAAAAAAATTCGAAACGGAAATGAGATATATACCTTGAATGAATTGATGTCTGTAGGAGATGTAGCTAAGCATTTAAAAGTGAGTCAACAACATGTAAGATCACTTATTAGAAATGGAAGCATGACTGGTATCCGCGTAGGAAAACAGTGGGTTGTATATGAAGAAGATTTACATAATTATATAATAGAAAATAATATTGTTATAGAACCAGATGATCATCCTCGACAATCCACTATTGTTCCGGATCTTGTTGCACTTTCGTTTTTTTCAGGTGCTATGGGATTAGATTTAGGAATGGAACAGGAAGGAATAAAGCCTCTTTTAGCCTGTGAAATCGAAAAAGAAATTCGAAAGACCATTCATGCGAATAAGCCTGAGATAGCTTTGATTGGGGATATAAGGGATTACAATGCTGAAAAAATATTAGAGTATGCTCGGATTCCCAAAAATCACCCCATTGATATTATTTATGGTGGACCTCCTTGCCAAGCTTTTTCTACGGCTGGAAAGCAAAAAGGGTTTGAAGATGAGCGTGGGAATGTTTTTTTGACATTTGTAGATTTAGCTATTGAGCTAAATCCAACCTATATTGTACTTGAAAATGTTAGGGGTTTATTATCAGCTAAGTTTCCTCTTATTGAAAATATGGAACCTAGTAAAGGGGGAGCTTTATTTTATATCATCAATAAGTTTAAAGAAGCTGGATATTCTCTTTCTTTTGAACTTTATAGTGCGGCCAATTTTGGCGCACCGCAAATAAGAGAACGAATTGTAATCATTTGTAAAAAAGGCAGTCAAGCTGTGGATTTTTTATCTCCAACCAATTCTGAAAGTGGGCAATTTGATTTGCCAAAATGGGTTACATTGGGGGAAATTATTAAAGATTTGGATGTAGAACATCATCATTTAAATTTTCCAGAAAAACGGTTGCAATACTATAGGATGCTTAAAGAAGGACAGAATTGGAGAAATCTTCCTGATGACATTCAACCACTCGCAATGGGAAAATCCTTTTCTTTGCCTGGAGGGAAAACAGGGTTCTATAGGCGACTAGCTTTTAATCGTCCAGCCCCGACATTGGTAACACATCCAGCTATGCCTGCTACAGATTTATGTCATCCGACTGAAAATCGACCATTAAGTATTGAAGAATACAAACTTATTCAAGGATTTCCAGAAAATTGGATATTTTGTGGAAAAATACTTGATATATACAAACAGATTGGGAATGCAGTTCCTATTCCTTTAGGAAAAGCAATTGCAAAAACAATTATTTCTGATATGAAAGGAGAACATTTGCCTCAATATAAAGATTTTACTTATTCAAGATATCGGAATACTAATCATAAGGCATTTGTTAAGCAGATGAAAGATATGATCCATTCTTCACATAAAGTGCGGTAACAAGTTAGTTAAGATCAAGATATTCTTTTCTTATCTTTTTCTGAAATTCTATTCCGATTTCGTGAAATAAAGTCATCAGTTCAGAAAAAGTATTATCATCATTCCCAACAGCATTCCAAAAAGAAGAACCAATAAGAACGGCTGGACAATTGTTCATATCAAATAGTTTTTTAGGTACTGACCATGAATACCGATTCCCTTCACCATCAGGGTTAGAAGGGAGCGCCAAGTAGGCTTTACAATTAGGCTTTGCTGCTGAAATACGGAGCATATCCCGTTTAGCAATTTCAGTTTGATCGAGATTCGGTTTGACGGTTTTTAATGAAAAGTATTCTTCTTGACCATTATCACGTTTAATATATAGATCAAATCTAGTTTCCACTTTTACATGCCTAGGGTTATTGAGAAGTTTTATTTCATCTATCTCACGATTCCAATCTGGAGATTGTAGAGTCTTAGAGCCTCTTTGAGTGGATAACAAAGTATTGATTCGTTCGTCTTGCCAAGTGTTTAAAGTTACAGTTTCAGCACGTTGATTTTCTGCTTCTGCTCCACTTCCAATAGCAAGTTCATATGCTATCTGTTCGTATACACCTTGACCAAAAGAGGTAACAAAAGAACGCTCGAATTTTGATCCTTTCCAAATCTCGTCTGGTACTAATCGACTACCAAAAGGATTAGCCTTGGATAAATTTTCCATATCTGTGGGTAGTTCAGAAATTCTGCGATTAATTATGCTATCCATTTTTTCATATATTCTTGTAGTAATTTGTTTTTTTGTATATGCATTCATATCAATTCCTCTATATCTTTTGTATTTAAGTAACTAGCCATCATCATAACATAAAAAGATATCTCCTGAAAACAGCAAATAATTGTAACATTTTTCAAATAGATAGATGTAATGTTTTATTAAATTCAAATTTATTAAACTATATTAATCAATTTATAATAAAACATTCATTTTTGACAGCTTTGATCGGGTGGAAATATTTTTAATTTAATAATCAAATGTTATGAAAAGTTATTCAATCAAGCTGACCATTTATTATTAGATAAAAACGAAAGATTGAAGACTAAATCAGAAGATTCATGGAAGATGGAGTGGTGAAAAAGTGTTCAATTAATGTATTGATAATATATGAGTTTCCACATACCTAGGATATGAATTGCTTTTATAAACAATAACCTCAATTCTCCGGCTTCCCAATTTCTAAAAAAACTATCGCTATAATTTCTTCCAGCAAATCTTCTGGCATGCTTTCGACATATTGGTAGGATCGTGCTTCCAGATGATCGCTTTGATGTGTTCATATAAAACAACTCCTGTAGTTGCTGTTTGCTAATGTTTGCTAATCAATTACAATGCACAACGAAAATAAACTGGTATTGGTGATGGAACACACGATGGTCATATTTACCTTTTCGTTAAAAATATAATTACTATTAGAATGAGTATAAATTACAAATTGTTCGCTACTCAAAAGTATTGACATCAACTAGTTACTTACCATAATAACTAAAGTTAATATGGCGTAGTTACTATTAATTTAATTTTTTATTACAATAAACACGCTTTAAATTTTAAAAAAATAATAGTTGCCTTTTGGGTGTGACGGTGTTATTATGTACTCAGAAACAAAAAATCACCATCACATGTGGTACCGATAAACACTATTGTTTCAAGAAAGAAGGAAGAAAATGGTTGTCAAATCAGATAAAACAAGAATAGCAATAACTGTTTCGCAAGAAACAAAAGAGAAATTGGAAATTTTAACTAAAAGCAGCGAAGGTAGTTTGAGTGAATATGTAAATGCATTAATTGAGGAGCAACTTCCAAATCTAATTGCACAAAATAAAACATCAATTATTGATGTTTTAATTACATCATTTTTAACTGATGAAAATCTCTTTAAAATAACAGGGGATATTGTTAAAAATTTGGATCCCAGCATTGATTTTGAAGCACTTACAGAAGATCAACAATATACTGCTATATTTGATTATGCGCTCGAAAATTATGTTAATACTATTTTAACGGAGGGTGTTAAAGATATCCATCCAATTCTAAAATTGTAAATTAAAAGTAAGCGTCCAAAAATAACTATGGCGGCCAGATGGCCGCCATAGTTATTTTTGAAATAAAGCCCATAATTCAAAAGTATTGACACCAATCAGTTATTTAATATAACAACTAAAGGAATCCGTAACTGGTAAAATAAAGCAAGGGCAACGCCCTAAAAGGGGTTTGGGGATTTCCCCAACAAGCCCTTTGGTTCACACGTAGTGGGTACCAAAGGTAGAGCTTGCCAAACCCTTATAACAAGTGCTATACTTACAGTAATATTAATTATGGGGGTGCCAATGTATGGCAAAAAATCGCAAAGAGAATAAACAAATAAAGTTTCGTGTGAGCGATCAGGAACATGACCGACTTGAATTGATGTCCTCCCAGATCGGAAAAAGCATTCCTGCTTTTTGTAAATCAAAAGCGATGGGAATTAAAATAAAAAGCCCTAAAATAGATCATGATGGTGCTCTAAAAATAATGTCTGAATTACGACGAATTGGAACAAACGTTAATCAAATTGCAAAACATCTTAACAGCTTTGAATCTGTAAATCAGCTTGAAATTGATGAAGTCGAAAAGGAGTTGACTAAAATATGGCAGTTATTGAACTCGGAAATACAAAAGTAGCGAATCGCTTAATCAGCTATGCTGAAAAACGTTCGGTTGTTACTGCAGGTGTTAATTGCCTTCCCATGGCTGCTAAATATCAATTTTCTGCTACACGATGTATATTTGGTAAAAATGACAATATCCAGGCTCATCATGTGATCCAATCTTTTTCTCCTGGAGAAGTAACCGCTGATCAAGCGAATGCAATTGGTGTAAAACTTGCTGAAAAATTAGCTAGCGGTTATGAATGTGTTGTTTATACTCACATTGATAAGGCTCATATTCATAATCATATTGTCATTAATAGTGTTGAATTTGAAAACGGAAAAAAATTTCATCTACATGGTCAGGATGGTATTGATAAAACACGTGCTATCAGTGATGAATTATGTAGAACACATGGTTTTTCTGTGATTGAAGGACCAACTGCAAAAGAACGCTACACGATGGCTGAACAAGGTTTACGCAATAGAGAAAAAAAACCTTGGAAAGATATGATCCGTGAAGCAGTACAGCATGAACTTCTCAATTCCACGGATTACGAAAATTTTAAACAAAATATGCAAAATAATCATAAGATCACGATCAATGAACGAGGTGAAACCGTGACTTATCGCATGGAAGGAATGGGACGAGCGGTTCGAGGAAGGAAATTAGGTATGGATTACGAATTTAATACAATCAGTAATATCCGCACAGCCATTGAAAAAGAAAAAGAAAAATTTAAAATAATGCAGGATGAAGCAATGAAAGATCTTGATCAAATCAATCAAAAATTATATGACCAAGATGAAAATTATAAACAAAATAAACCGATCCTTGAAAACTTGGAAGATCAAATTACTGAAAAAGCTGCCAAAATAAAAGATCTATCTAACTTAAGATTCCGTTTATCAAACAAAACACAAGAATATGAAAAAGGTTTACATTCAATCAAATCAAGCATTCACAAAAATTCAATTGCTCTAAAGTCACTAAGTGATGAAAAAACCCTTATTTCGTCAAATTTGGAAGCATTACGCCATAAAGAATCTATGCTCTCAAATAGAATTGATGCAATAAACAATGAAGGCTTAAACCTTACTTCGAAAAATGTCGCATTGCTTGAAAAACAAACATCTCTCCAGACTGATATCTCATCAGCTGAACAAATTTTAAATAAAAAGTATTCAGAAATGAATGAAATCAATAGCTACTTATCCACCCTTCGTCATGACGAAGCTGCTACTGCTAAAAACCTACAAGCTTTACAGACCGAATTTAAAGAATTTGATACTGAATTTAATGATTTCTTTGAAAAAGCCCAGGTGCCGTTATCAAAATACAAAAATAATATTGATTTGATTGACGAAATCAATCAAGAATCCGCAGAAAGAAAAAATGATCTTTTCAAGTTAGTCATAAAGTCCGATCCGGAGTTAAGAGAAATTGAAAAATTGGCTCGGTCGATAAACTATCTATCAGAATCCTACGAAAAACTAGCCGATGATAGAAATCTGTTAGAAAAAAACATTGTCGAAGCTAAGGTTTCCTGGGATGAAAAAGTTGACCACCTCAAAAAAATTCGAGATTACGACATGAATAAAAATTTGAGAAAAAATATCTCAAATATCGATTTCTTTGATTCAAAAATCGACAAAATTAATTCAGAAAAATCCAAGGAAATCGAAAAAAGTAAATCTGTTGTTGCAAAACGCTATGAGTCAAAGCTTGATCCAATTGCGAAAATGGATCTTCCTGAACTTGACCAAAGCCAACAGGAAGCTATTGAAAAGAAAAACAAACTGGCTAAATTGGCCAAAAAACACGTTAAACCGATTTATACTGTCAAAGATACCGCCAAACGACTGAAAAACGCCTGTGAAAAACATTTCGGTGATAATTTTATGGATTACCAACCCATTGATGTCAATACCGGCACCGTTTCTTTCTCTGATGAAAACCAACAACTCTGGCAATGTGAAGTCTTTCTTCTGAACGATCAGATTAAGATTCGAGCTAAAAAAGAAGTTGTCCCGGAAACTCCTGCTCCCATGGATCCAGTTAATCAATTAAATGTGATCATTCCAGATATTAAAGATCTTTTAGGTAAAGAAAAGTTAGATCTGCAAGTTTTAATTGAAAAAACTAGGGATTATTATGGAAAAGATCAATTTATGTCTTATGATCCCATCGAAAATGATAAAGCTATTATTATCCGATCAGAAGAAAATAAAGTATTAAAACACACTGTATGGATTGAAAATAATAACATTATCGCTGGAGAACCTGAAGATATAACTATCCAGTGGGAAAGACAAATGGCTGAAGCTGCTGAAGAAGAAAATGACTGGGATATGGAACAATAAAAAAAGTCTTTTTCTTATATATTAAGTATTAAAAACCTTTGTTTAGATTATGATTAAAATTACCTCTTGATTTTAAAAAAGACCTAGAATCCAACCTAGGTCTTTTTTAAATCTCACTTTTTAAATCTTTCCCAAAAACTTTTCTTTTCTATCATTTCTGGTTGGTTCGTTTCAGTTGTCTCGGTTGGTTGTTTAAAATTTAATAGCCATTCATCTTGCTTTTTTATGTGCTCATTTAATGCTTTAATTTGTTCATCTTTTATGGCTAGTTGGTCATATAATTTAGCAACGATATCATTATTAAATGGTTGTTTCACCTTTTGCAACACGTCAGGTTTCAATACCTCAAAATGCTTTAAAGCATCATTATTAATCATTTTTATTGCGTTTATGGTTGTTACGTAAGGTTGCAAATCTGTTTTCATTCTTTTGTAAATTGCCTGTGTTGTAACTCCTGCCTGTTCGGCAAATTCTTTGACAGTTGCATAGGTTGGTTGCATTAGAAAAACTCCTTTTTAGGTTATTATATCAAGATGATAATGGTTTGCAACCATTATTTATTATTAACTGTTTCAGCATCCATTCTTTTTTGCATTTACATTATGCTTTTGCCACACAAAGATTCTGCTTTCTTTTTCTCCTAGTTACAAATCTTGAATTAGTTTCTAACACTTTTAACCACTTCCTACTTTTCTTACGTTTAGTCCTTAATCCCCTTTTTTATTACTACATTAGAAACCTGATAGTATTTTAATTATTTAATTCAATCTATTTACGCAGTAAAACTCGTTTTTGGGCTATTATTTAATTCAATCCATTTACGCAGTAAAGCTCGTTTTTGGACTATTATTTACTTAGACTCTTTTATAAAAATAAATTATTATATTCTCTTTATTGAATTTTCATCAAAATATAAATTACGTTTAGAAAATTCAGGTATTGCATTTTTAATCAAAAAATCTTGGTATTCTTTATTTTTAGTATCAAATTGGAAAAATGGAGCCTTTAAAAAATATTTCTCTTTAAATACCCATTTTGGAACTTTTACTAATTGGAAATCATGAACTAATTTTTCAACAATTGAAGCTAATATACTATACTCATTTTGGGTTAATATCTGAGATTCTAACGGTTCATCAATCAATAAAGACAATTTATCTTCACTCCTTCTAAATTCATCTAAAAATGTATCTACTGCAAATAAAAAATCCGTCTTTTTAGTTAAAGATATAATCTTATTAATTTCCATTTTAAAATCCCTGCACAAAACTTATAAATTATACTAATCTCTTTTTTACCACAACTTTTTGTTAAAAAAAGAGTCTCATGGCTAGTCCTGTTTGAACATTCATATTTCTACTTCTTTTATATTAATTTAAAATCCAATATGACTAATTTGCTAATAGCGACTACCTAACTTAATAATTCTATTATAATCCTTCCCTCTCGTTGATATTAATTGAAAATTTATTTTTTTATTTCATCATAATATTTATAAACAGTTGTTCGACTGATCCCTAATGTCTTAGCAATCTTTGATATTTTTGTTTCAGGATTCTCTTCTATATAATTTTTAATTAACTGTTTTTTATCTGGCCTACCATTTTTATTTCGCCATTCTCCCTCTGGATAAATAACTTCTCTTACTGCATTCATTATTTTTATATGTTGTTTTTGTTTTCGTCCATTTCTTTTGTTCTTTTCAATTCGAACCCCTGTCATATTAGAAATATATTCCCTGGTAAATGTCTTTGACGTTTTTCCATCCATTTTCTTTTCATCAAAAACTTTCAATGCTGCAATTACATCATCTTCCGTAAAATGATTATCTTCCTGATCCGTCATTCGATCTAAAAAATTAATCAATGAAAAAGCATCTCTTTCTAATTCATTTTGTGTTACACCATCTTTATTTTTCTCCGCATCATACTCGCATTTTTTCGCATAACTGAATATTCCAATCCAATAGTGCACCCTTTCCAGTGATTCAGAGCACCCTATCCGGAAAACGAGTGCGATGTTTCCGGACAAAGTGCAATTATTTAATATCAGGTTAATCCTGACCATGTGCCAGTCGAATCATATGATCGACAATAATTATTGTAGTCGTTTCAGTTGTTATTCAAGAAGGGTATCCCCTTCTTGAGGTGATGCATTCAAACCATGACGTTCACGCATGGAGATCTTGCCATCAATCATGATTTCATAGGCATTATGAATAATGCGATCAATGATGGCTTCGGATATTGTTGCATCTGATTCTGTGCCAATTCGGTCATCCCAGCCCTGTGGTTCAAACTGGGTGCAAAAGATAACTGAACCTTTAACTGTTCGTGCTTCAATGATTTCAAGCAGTTCTCTGGCCTGGTCGCTGCCTAAGGGAGATAGAAGAAATTCATCTAAAATCAGGAGATCTATTTTTTGATAACCTTTAATGATTTTCTGATAGGTACCTTCACCGTGCGCAATAGCAAGCTCATCGAGTAAGTCGGGAAGCCTTACGTATTTGACTTTTATAAAGTTACGACAAGCAGCAATACCAAGTGCACAGGCAATAAAAGTTTTGCCATTTCCAGAAGCACCTTTTAAAATAATGTGGTGGCTATTGATGATATAACTGCAGGTAGATAATTCAAGCATTTGTGATTTATCCAGTTTTCGGTCTGCATGGTATTCAATCGCCTCCATGCTGGCATTCGGATGACGAAATTCAGCAAAACGAATCAATTTGGCTAGTTTCGTACTTCGTCGATGCTCCCATTCCTTATCAACTAGCATTGCAAAACGATCTTCAAAGGAAAGCGAATCAAAGGCCTGATCATTGCACTGCGATTCAAAGGCGTCAGCCATACAGGAAAGACGTATGTTATGAAGTTTATCGATGGTAGACTGTTTAATCATTAATCATTACCTCCTTTGAAATAAGAAGATCCGCGGGTAATACCATACTGTCCACTTGTTTTAGCAACTGACTGCTTAGCGTGCACCTTATCCTGTCCATTCTTTAAAATGGTAGAGATGTTTTTTAAACTGGGATTAGGGGTATAAGACAAAGCACGCTTACAGGTTGCTTCCAGACGCTCTGTTGAATAACGATCTGCCAGTTTCATCAGTGAAGCGCAGGATTTATATCCCTGTTGTTCAACTTTATGTGCATAGAGAAACGTTTTTACCATACTCAATGTTGAGGAACCGATACTTTCACCCCATTCAAGGAAGGCTTCTGTATTATAACTCAAATATTTTCGGTGATTTTCTGGCATGTGTTCTGGTAGATAAATAGGATCTTTCGCATATGCTACGCTTATATGCGAGGCAATACGATTATTATGATAAAAGACTTCAACACACTTTTCGGTAACACGAATATCGACCTTTTTACCAATAAATTCATATGGAACCGAGTACTTGCAATTCCCTGCAGTTATGAGATAATCGGGTTGAATAGTGGCAGTTGACCAGACAGCCGTTTCATATGGGGTAGCAGGTAAAGGCATGAGGAAAGATTTCTCTTCTTCTTCAAATGCGGAGAATCTGCTGCCTTTCTTTTTCTGGAATGGTTTCGCATTGAATTCCGATAGCTTTTCCTGAATGGCTTCATTAAGTTTTATAAAGGAAAAGAACTTACGATTGCGGAGTGCCGCAATAATCCATGTCGAAATAACCCCAACCGTTCCTTCTGCAGCTGATTTATCCTTTGGAGAGTAAGGTCTGGCTGGTATAATTGCTGTACCATAGTATTCAGCCATTTCATAGTAAGAACGGTTTAAAATCAATTCTGTGCGGGTATGTTTAATGACCCCAGTTTTCAGATTGTCCGGCACAACAATACGGGTTACCCCATTAAAGTAACGGTATGAATGAACATGTGCTTCAATCCAGTGGGGTGATTTCATATCCGGTAAAGCTTCTGCATAACTGTAAAGACTACAAGGCAGACAGGCGACAAAAACATAGGCAGTCACTGGCTCGCCAATTGCTTCATCAATGACAGTTAGTGTTTTCCCTGCCCAGTCAACTTCCATGAGTTCACCTGGCTTTCGTTTAATGCGTAACGTCGCTTTCTTGGATGCGGCATAAGCATGGTACTTCGCGTTAAACTGAGAATGTTGGTAAGGAATGACCTGCTCATTCCTGCATTGCTCGCAGTACTCAGCCCAAAGCAGGGAAAGAGTGACGCCAGGTCTGGCTAATTCATTATGAATCGTTTCAAAGTCTGGAAGTTTTCTACCATTGGTACAGGCTCGCCCTGGATAAAGAATTGCCTGCATATCCGGGTTCGTCAGTTCATCTGGAATCGGCCATTTAATGTCTTTATCCTGTGCCAGCTGCCAAACTTCGGCAACCGTGTTACGTGAGCTCCCAGTGCTGGTAGCAACACTGGTGTTACTGTAATCCTGACTTTTTAGCCGGATTATTTCTCGATAATTTATCATAATTATCGACCTCCATCATTGTATTTACACAATCAACTGTGCATAAAACAATTATAACGCAACTGCACTGGTCCCGGAAAAGGGTGCTTTGAAATATCGGAAGCATTGCTCTGAATCGTCGGAAAGGGTGCACTATCTGATTGGAATATTCACATAACTCGCCAATGCAATAATTGAATGATATCGATGACCAACAACAATGTCAGACCTTATTTTATTTAACTACCAATCATATAAAGCTCTTTTACAATTCCATGTGCGTCTAACTTCTCCATTGACGATTCGTCTTTCATACCAATCGGAATACATTTTTTTTGCTTCTTCTAATGATTGTTTACTTTTATAGTGAATATCTAATAAATTAACTCTTAAATCAAAACCACCTTCATAATTAAGAAATTCATTCAATTCCTCCAATGTAACACGATCACCATTTTCATACCAATACCCTTTTACAGGATAATTACTCCCAAGTTTTGATTGACTTCCAATCACACGGTAACCCTGTGTAATCCCCTGATATTGCCGTTTTGGATTCTGTGATGTATAACCATTCCAAATTTTATCTATTAACCGCTTTTTTAACTCTTTAAGTAATATTTGAGCATTAGGATACAAAGCAACCGGTTCTTTAAAAACATAATAAAGATGAACCCCTGTACCACTGTTAACCAAAAATGTAGGCTTTGGAATATGTTCGATTTTAGACGCTTGATGCACAACATCACGTAAATTCTGATATTCAACATTATCTAAATCAAATGTTAAAGCATAGGCATATCTTGCATTTTTTAATGTATTACGATTACCATAGTATGAAACA